>LNAP01013089.1_pt1 | contig 21143 bp, 20 predicted proteins | sample 602601 | NCBI WGS metagenome assembly LNAP01 (sample SAMN02440304, study PRJNA202911) | soil metagenome | biome: Subtropical and temperate rainforests or woodlands; isolation source: soil samples (1 kg each in a 20% v/v slurry with milli Q water) were... ...
ACGCTGAAGTGCTCGCCCGAGAGCAGTTCCTGCTCCTGGGCTTGTTGCACGATCTGATTGAAGAACTCGATGACCGCATCGTGCTCGATCAGGCGTTCGCGGTTCTTGCTGAAGACGGTGGGCACCCAAACGGCATCGTCCATGGCCAGGCCAATGAACCAGCGAAACAGAAGGTTTTATTGGGTCTGCTCCATGAGCTGGCGCTCCGAGCGCACGCTGTAGAGCACCTGAATGAGCATGGCGCGCAGCAGCTTCTCGGGGGCAATGCTGGGGCGCCCGCCTTTGATGTCGGCCGCATACATCTGAGCAAACAGCTCGTCCATGTTCGCCAGGGCCTTGTTGACCATGATGCGGATCACCCGCAGGGGGTGATCAGAGGGCACGAAGTCATCGAGGTGGCGCATCGTGAACAGGCTCTCGGTGAAGGTGTCGGCTCCGCGCATGTCTGGCTTGTCTGTATGGTCGGTTGGTTTGCCTCGATTGTCCTGGCAAGGCGTCAACCGGGAGGTGACGGCGGGGAGTATTTCAGCAGCCTGTTAAGAGCTGGGCGCGGCGGGGAGTATTTCTGTTAAGCATTTACCAAGGGTGATGCGTCATTTATAGATCACCTCGATTGCATCAATTCAGACAGACACATGCGTGCCGCGATCCCTTTTTTCGCCGATACAACCATTTCCGCCGAAAAATCCAACTCTCATTGATGTCCAGAGTCTGACGCAACAGCCTTGCCTTGATGCATCGCAGCAGCAAGTAAGCAGGCCGCGCCAAATGCGATCGCAACGTCAGCCAAATTGAAAGCCGGCCAATGCGCTCCCTGCCAATGGAAATCCAGGAAGTCGACTACAGCCCCTCGCAACAGTCGGTCCACTGCATTACCCAGCGCCCCACCTAAGATTAGGCAATAACCAACGCCTTCCCATTTCGACACGCCCTGACGCAACAGGCGGATCAGCCAGAGCGAGACTCCCAGCGCTAGCGCGGCAAATCCGAAGCGCGCCCAGTCGCCTGCACCAGCCAGCAGGCTGAAAGCGGCACCGTTATTCCTGAAATGGACGAGATTGAAGAAGGAGGTTACAGCGACTTGGTCGCCATAACCGTAAAGGAGCGAGACGACGGCCTTTGCGAATTGATCGCCGAGTAGCACTGCGGCAGCCAAGCCATACCAGATGCCGGCCGCTCGAAGAACCGTCAACCTCCCTGCAACCGGCAGCATCGTCAGCAGCGAGCCAGCAAACACCAGGCTACCGGAGGCAATCCCCCAGCCGGCCAACACATCAGCCGGAAAGTGCATGCCCGCTGCAATGCGCGACCAGCCGACCAGAACGACATAAGCAACTAATACCATTCGCTGGCGAACACCGGCCAGCGGCCACAACGCCCCGACAACAAGTGCGGCGTAGGTGGAGTGACCGCTCGGTAGGCTATAGTGCGCCTCCACCGTGCCAAGCACGTGATCCAACTGACCAAATACCGCCGCCGGTCGCGGAAAATCGAGCCAGAGCTTCAAGATGGAGGTGATCGCAAATGCGATGCCGAAGCTGATCACGAATTGAAGAAGCTGCCGCCGAATCGCCAAGGCGCGCCCCGTCACCACCGTTGATCTTGACCATGCCCACAGTGTGAGCAGGACCAAAGGCGCAGTCCAGTAGTTGCCCAGGACGTTGCTGAAGAGCCAGGCCAGTGGCATCAAAATCGGCGGCGTGGCCTCGTTGATGAACTGAAACAAGGCGCCATTCAAGCCACCCCAATCATAGAGAACGGACTTCCAGCTCATCGGCGCAGGAGCCTCAAGCCGTTGCCGACCACCAGTAGACTGGCCCCCATGTCGGCAAACACCGCCATCCACATCGTCGCGCTGCCGAATACGGCCAACACCAGGAACACTGCCTTGATGCCCAAGGCCAGCGCAATGTTCTGCCACAGCACCGCATGGGTCTTGCGCGAGAGACGGATGGTGCTCGCCAGACGCCGCAGATCGTCATTCATGATGATGACATCGGCCGCCTCCATGGCGATGTCGGTGCCAGCGCCGCCCATCGCAAATCCGATGTCGGCCTGCGCCAATGACGGCGCGTCGTTGATGCCGTCGCCCACCATGGCGGTCATGCCATGCGCGCGCTGCAATTCGCCGATGGCGGCTTGTTTGTCCTGTGGCAGCAGGTCGCCTCGGGCGTCGGCAATACCGGCCTGAGCTGCGATGGCACGCGCCGTGGCAGGGTTGTCGCCGGTCAACATGACGGTTTTGACGCCCATCGCGTTGAGTTCAGCAACCGCTTGGGTTGAAGAGTCCTTCAAGGTATCCGCCACGGCGAACAATGCCAGCACCCGGTCTTCGGCGGCGAGCAGCGTGATCGTGCGACCGAGAGCCTCATGCTCTGCCAACTTGGCTTCGAGTTCGGCGCTGCACAGGCCCTGGTCATGAATCAGGCGGTGGTTGCCCAGCACGAAGCGCTGGCCTTGCAGGCTGCCTTGCACGCCTTTGCCGACCAAGGCCTCGAAGGCTTCCACATCCAGCCGCTCGCCAGCCAGCGATTCCGCTATGGCTTTCGATACCGGATGGTCGGAGCGTGCTGCCAAGCTTGCGCCGACTACCGCAGGGTCGAGATCCCCGGCGGACCAAGGCAGGGCTTCCCAGTGCACCAGACGCGGCTTGCCTTGCGTGATCGTGCCGGTCTTGTCCAGCGCCACGGCCTTGATCTGCCGGGCTTGCTCCAGATAGATGCCGCCCTTGATCAAGATGCCTTTGCGCACGGCGGCGGCAAGCCCACTGACCACCGTGACCGGCGTCGAAATCACCAAGGCGCACGGGCAGGCAATGACCAGCAGCACCAGGGCCTTGTAAGCCGCCTGCATCCAGGTCAGATCGGCCAGCAAAGGCATCAGCACCGCCACGGCCAACGCAATCCCGAACACGGCCGGCGTATAGATTGCCGCGAAACGGTCGACAAAGCGCTGCGTTGGGGCACGGATCCCTTGAGCCTGCTCCACCGCGTGGATGATGCGAGCCAGCGTCGAGTCGTTCGCTGCGGCGGTCACGCGGATCTCCAACGCACCAGTCTGGTTGATGGTGCCAGCGAACACCGGGTCACCCACGGCCTTGTCAACGGGAATGCTCTCGCCAGTGACGCTGGCTTGGTCCACGGCACTGTTGCCTGATGTCACCAAGCCATCCAGGGGCACCCGCTCGCCCGGTTTGATGCGTACGGTGGCGTCGATCGCAATCGACTTCGAGGCCTGGGCCTGCCAACTGCCGTCGGGCTGCTTCACCTCGGCTTCAGTCGGTGCAAGCGCCATCAGGCCCTTGATGGCGTTACGTGCCCGATCCACCGCACGCGCTTCAATCAGCTCCGCGATGGCGTATAGCGCCATCACCATTGCCGCTTCCGGCCATTGCCCGATCACGAAAGCACCGGTGACAGCCACGGTCATCAGCGCGTTGATGTTGAGCCGGCCCTGGCGCAACGCCTTGAGACCCTTGGTGTAAGTATCCAGCCCAGCCAACCAAATCGCGATAGCTGCGACGGCCATGCCGGCCAGTTTCCAGATCAGTAGATCCGGCGCGAAGAAAGACACAGCTTCCGCTGCGATGGCCATCCCCAGCGCAGCGCCCATCCGCCCAATGCCCACTTCGAAACCATGATCGTGGTCATGAGCGCCTTCGCCTGCATCCCCGTGCTCAGCCGTCGGGGTCAAAGGCTTGGGATCGAAACCGGCCTTGCGGATCGCTTCCAGCGCTTGAGGCAAGTCTTTCGGATTGGCGTCGATAGTCAGGGTGCGGGCGCCAAGTTGGAAGCTCAGGCGGCGGATGCCCGCCAAGGGCTCAAGGGCCCGGCGGATCTCACCCTCCTCGGAGGCGCAGTCCATGGTCGCGATCCGAAAAGTCGTAATCCCAGCCGCTTGCGCCGCAGGTGGAACCGGTGCAGCCATGGTCACATCGCTAGCGCAATGTGAACAGACAGATCCGCCGCACGATGCGATTTCAGATGTGGGCTTGGCAATAGTGTTCATGGAGGGCATTTGAAACCCTGTACCTGCTTCAGAGTCAAGTGCCTACAATGAAATTCTTGTTCTCGGCCCACCCACGGAAGTTGTCATGAAGATTGGTCAGTTGTCGGAAGTCGCGCGTACGCAGGTCGAGACGATCCGCTTCTACGAGCGCGAAGGGCTCTTGGCGGAGCCGAAGCGCACGGCGGGGAACTACCGCATCTACGATCAGACGCATCTGGATCGTCTCTTGTTCATTCGCCATTGCCGTGCCTTGGACATGACGCTGGACGAGATCCGGGTGCTGCTGCGTTTCCTGGACGCCCCCACCGAGAACTGCTCTGCGGTGAATGCTCTGATTGACGCACATCTTGGCCATGTGGCCGCGCGCGTCAAGGAGTTGCACCTGCTGGAAATCCAACTCAGATCGCTTCAGCAACGCTGCCAAGCGGGGCACGTTGTCAGTGAATGTGGAATTCTCAACGAGTTGACGCAGCAATCTCGAATTGGCCAGTCGGGGGCGCCTGAGTTGCTCGGACGGGGGCGTGGACTCTAAAAACGAGGTGAGGGGCGTGTCCGGAATTTTGTGTAAACGGTTCGGACTTCAATTAACGGAGAAGCGGTCTCCAAACTGAATGGTAAAGCGCGTCAGCGCAGCCTTCCAATCGCGGATGGGCATGGTCCACTTCTGACTGATGTTGCGCAGGGCCAGGTAGAACAGCTTGGTCAGCGCCTCATCGCTGGGGAATGAGCCTCGGTTTTTGGTCAGCTTCCTCAGCCCCATGTTCACCGACTCGATGGCATTGGTAACCGGCATGATGCGCTTTGGCGCCCCAGCGTCCCCGCCGATTCCAGCATATGGTGAGCCCATCCGGGACAGGGGCACCGGGAAGCATGAAACGTGGGCAGGCCGTTTTATACGATGAGCCGAGAGCTCGAGTTAGTAGCTGGCCCCCGGTTGCGCTGCGCGCGCGAATCCGTAGTTGTCGTGCTGCCCACAGCTTCCATGGTGAGGTGTTCCAACCCACGCAAGGAGGTTGACCATGAGAGTGATTGGACTGGACGTCTCGCGCACCTTTGGCGAGATTGCCTACCTGGAGAATGGCCTGCTGCGCCCTGGCGGGCGAGTGGTGCTGCAACACGCCGAGCTCGAGCGCTTCGCACAGAGCTTGCGGGCCAGCGACGAAGTGGTTCTTGAAGCCACCGGCAATACGGCTGCCATCGTGACGGCTCTGAAGCCGCACGTGGCCAAAGTGGTGATCGCCAATCCGCTGCAGGTCCGGCTGATCGCAGAAGCCCGGGTCAAGACGGACAAGATCGACGCGGCGATCCTGGCGCAGTTGTACGCCAGCGGCTTTTTGCCGCAGGTGTGGATGCCCGACGAGCGAACGCTGACGCTGCGCCGTCAGGTGGCGCGCCGCTCGCAAATCGTCAGGCACCGGACACGGCTGAAGAATGAGATTCATGGCGTGCTGGCTTCTCACCTGATTCCCCATTGTCCCGCAACCGACCTGTTCGGCAACAAAGGCCGCGCCTGGCTTGGCCAGCAGCCGCTTCCGATGGATGAACGCCTGGCTGTGGAGCAGCGCCTGCGTGAACTCGATCGGCTGCAGGAGGACCTGGCAGCGATCGAGAACCTGCTGTGCAAATCCGTTTTGCAAGAGGAGCAAGTCAAACGGCTGCTGACCATCACGGGTGTGAACTGTATTGTGGCCATCGGCCTGCTGGCTGCGATTGGCGACATCGGCCGCTTTGCAAGCGCCGCCAAGCTGGTGAGCTACTTCGGGCTCAACCCGCGGGTGCGCCAGTCTGGCTTGCAGCCGGCCCAGCACGGACACATCAGCAAGGTCGGGCGCGCCCACGCCCGCGCGATGCTGGTGGAAGCCGCATGGTCGGCCGCCAACGCGCCTGGCCCGCTGCGCGCGTTCTTCCTTCGAATCCGGGGCAGGCGTGGCCAGCAAATCGCCGCTGTCGCAACAGCGCGCAAACTGGCGGTGATCGCCTGGCATGTGCTCACCGGGCAGGAGGACTTTGCGTGGACCCGTCCAGCGCTGGCAGCCAGGAAGCGTCGTGAACTTGAGCTGCGTGCCGGGCTGCCGCATCGCGGCCCGGCGGCCGACTACAACGGCAAGGAAATACGTGAACGCGAACACGCTGCAGCGCAGCTCGCCGAGCAAGCCTACACGCGCTTCGTCGCCAACTGGCAACCCAGAAACAAGTCTTCGCCACCCCCTTTGACCCCGTTGGGAAGATGACTTCTCCAAAAAGGTTGTCAATTTCATCCGTGGTGTAGATGACCTTGCGGATGTCGGGCGGGTAATCAAAGAACGGGGTCAGCCGAGCCCAGTTCCTGCGCCAGGACTGGCCAATGGGCAGGTACTCCTGGTCCCATTTTTCTTCAAACTCCCCGAGCATCAGTTCGGCCTCCTCCAGGGTGGCGGCGGCGTAAATGCAGCGCAGGTCAGCGGCCACCTCTTTCCTGCGTTTCCACGACACGTAGTTCAGGCTGTGGCGCACCATGTGCACGATGCACAGCTGCACCACCGCCTTGGGGAACACGGCCTCGATGGCTTCGGGGAAGCCCTTGAGCCCGTCAACGCAGGCAATGAAGATGTCCTGCACGCCCCGGTTGCGCAGTTCCGTCACGACCTGCAGCCAGAACTTGGCGCCCTCGGTCTGGGCCAGCCACAGGCCCAGCACCTCCTTGTTGCCTTCCATGGTGATGCCGATGGCCAGGTACACCGCCTTGACCCGCACCGCCCCTTCGCGCACCTTCACGTGGATGCAGTCCATGTAAACAATGGGGTAGATGGCGTCCAGCGGACGGGACTGCCAGGCCTTGACCTCCTCGCTGACAGCGTCCGTCGCCGATGAAATCAGGCTGGGCGAGACTTCAGCGCCGTACATCTCCTGCAGGTGGCTTTGAATCTCGCGCACCGTCATGCCGCGGGCGTACAGCGAGATGATTTTGTCGTCGAAGCCGTTCCAGCGGGTCTGGTGCTTGGGGATGAGCTGGGGCTCGAAGCTGCCATGGCGGTCGCGGGGCACCTCGATGGGCAATTCGCCGAAATCGCCCTTGAGGGTCTTCCTGCTCTTGCCGTTGCGGGTGTTGCCAGCTTCGTTGGCCACCGTTTCATGCCGGTCGTGGCCCAGGTGCTCGGTCAGTTCGGCGTCCAGCGCCTTCTCCACCAGCAGCTTGGTCAGCTGCTTGAGCAGGCCGTTCTCGCCGATGAGGTCTTCGGGCTTCTTGTAGTTGGCCAGCAGGCCAGACAGCAGTTCTTTGGGTACGTCGTGTTTCTTGGTGCTCATGGTGCTTACGGACAGGCCGGCTTGCGCCGGCAGTGGATTGTCCGTTTACACAAAATTTTGCACACCCTCGAGGTGAGCTCCATGGGCGCGTCTCGAGCGGAGCATTTTGGGGAGTTCCGGCTCACGCCTGCTCGTTGCCCACCCCGCAGCAGCGAGTCCGGGCCTCCTTTGCGCTACTTCAGGATGAAGCGGACAGACGCAACGGAGTTACCCGCCTTTGAGACTGCGATAACAGCTTTGGTACCCGCTGGGACTTTGAAACTGCCCGAGCTTTCCAGTTTGCCGTCACCAGCCTGAAGTTGGATGTCCTGCTTGTCGCTACCAGACAAAAGCGTGACCTTTGCGGTCATCCCCGCGACGGCAACGGGCTTGCCGTGGTCGCGCATATAGAGCTGCAACTTGTCCGCTGTGGCGACAAATTCGTATTCGACATCCTTTGCTTCAGCAACAGCGCCTCCGTGCATGGGCTTTGCATCGTGACCATGATTGTCAGCCGCGAAGGCCATGCCCGAGATCGACACCGCCAGGGTGAGAATGAGTTGGGAGAGTTTCATGGGATTACCTTTGGAAAGAGGTTTCAGGGAAGGAAAGGTCCCGCGATCAGCGGGACCTTCTACAGCTACACGGGAGTGGAAGCGACCGGGTGAGAAGGTTCGGCCGAAACATCCTCCTCTTCCTCATCGGGCCTGTGGGCCAGACGGTAAAGAATCGGCAGAACGAGCAACGTGAGCAGTGTGGAAGAAAGAATTCCACCGATCACGACGGTTGCCAAAGGACGCTGGACTTCAGCGCCGGTGCCAGTAGCGATTGCCATGGGAATGAAGCCCAGGGAGGCCACGAGCGCCGTCATGAGAACGGGGCGCAATCGTGTCAGAGCGCCTTCGCGGATTGCATCGTCAAGCCCAACACCTTCTTCCCTCAAGCTGCGAATGTAGGAAATCATCACCAGCCCGTTGAGCACGGCGACCCCTGAAAGCGCGATGAACCCAACGGCAGCTGAGATGGACATCGGAATGTCGCGAAGCCAAAGCGCCAGGATGCCCCCCGTCAAAGCGAATGGGATGCCGGTGAAGACCAGCAATCCGTCCTTGGCGTTTCCGAACATCGCGAACAGCAGTACAAAGACCAGCAGCAGGGACACTGGCACAACGATCTGCAGGCGCTTAGTGGCCGATTGCAGGTTCTCAAAGGTTCCGCCCCAGCTCGTCCAGTAGCCCGTAGGAATCTTGATCTGAGCCAAGCCTTGCTCGGCCTCCGCTACAAAGGAACCCACATCGCGTCCCCGCACGTTGGTGCTCACCACGATACGTCGCTTGCCGTTCTCGCGGCTGACCTGGTTGGGGCCGGGCGCAAGTTCGAATGTGGCGACTTCACCCAGTGGGATGAAATTCGTCCTGGCTTCCGCAGAACGCGGCAGCGGTATGGGCAGCCGCTTCATGCCTTCCAGGTCATTGCGCAGGGCCTCAGGGAGGCGAACAAGAATGTCGAATCGACGGTCTCCCTCGAACATGGTGCCGGCCTCGCGCCCGCCAATGGCAGTAGCCACGGTGTCCTGGATGTCAGCAACGTTCAATCCATAGCGCGCGGCCTTCTGCCGGTCTATGTTCACAGTGAGCATCGGCAGGCCCGTCGTCTGCTCGACCTTCACCTCGGATGAGCCCTGGATCTTCTGCAGCATTGCAGACACTTCTTCAGCAGACTTGTTCAACACTTCCATGTCGTCACCGAAGATTTTTACTGCCACGTCACTGCGCACACCCGAGATCAGCTCGTTGAAGCGCAGCTGAATGGGTTGAGAAAACTCATAGTTGTTGCCGGGAATTTTCCCAAGGATCTCCTGGATCGCCGCGAGCAGTTCGTCCCTGGTCTTGCGAGGCTCCGGCCATTCGTCCATCGGCTTGAGCATGATGTACCCGTCTGAGATGTTCGGCGGCATGGGGTCCGAGGCAATCTCCGCAGTTCCGGTCCTGGCGAAGATTCGTTCGATCTCGGGGAACTTCGCTTTCAAGGTGCTTTCGATCTGCTGCTGCATTGCAACCGACTGGGATAGGCTGGTGCCCGGAATGCGCAGTGCCTGAATTGCAAAGTCACCTTCATTGAGATTGGGAACAAACTCGCTGCCCATGCGGGTCGCGATCACTCCACACAAGATCACCGCGACGGCGGCGATGGTGAGAACGAGCGCTTTGGCGGACATTACGCGATCGAGCATGGGCGCATAGAGGCGCTTGGCATGGCCCAGGAGAAAATTCTCCTTTTCGCTAACCCGATTGCCGATGAAGAGCGCTACGGCTGCAGGGATGAACGTCACGGACAAAATCATCGCGCCCACCAGGGCGGCGACAACGGTGAATGCCATCGGGTGAAACATCTTTCCCTCAACGCCCGTGAGCGCGAAGATGGGCAGATACACCACCATGATGATCAGCTGTCCGAACAGCAAGGGACGGCGCGACTCCTGGGATGCCAGGAACACTTCATGGAAGCGCTCTGCTCGCGTCAGCGGTCGGCCGTGATGCGCCTGCGCATGGGCCAGACGCCGCACGCAGTTCTCCACGATCACGACAGCACCGTCAATGATGATGCCGAAGTCCAGGGCTCCTAGGCTCATCAGGTTGGCGCTCACCTTGTACTGGACCATGCCTGTGAACGTGAAGAGCATCGACAAGGGGATGACCATTGCCGTGATGATCGCTGCACGGATGTTCCCCAGAAAAAGGAACAGGATCACGATCACGAGAACGGCACCTTCTAACAGGTTCTTCTTCACCGTACTGATGGCCTTGTCGACGAGCACGGTACGGTCGTAGACCGTCACCGCGTGGACTCCTTCGGGAAGGCTCTTGTTGACCTCGACCATCTTCTTGCTCACGGCCTGCGAGACGGTCCGGCTGTTTTCGCCGATCAGCATGAACACGGTACCGAGAACCACTTCTCGCCCGTTGTCCGTTGCGGCGCCCGTTCGCAGCTCCCGGCCAATACCCACTTCAGCCACGTCCCGGATGCGCACGGGCACGCCGTTGGCACTACTAAGGATCACGTCGCCAATGTCTTCCAAGGACTTCACCTGTCCTGGTGCTCGAATGAGGTACTGTTCACCGCGCTTTTCGATGTAGCCCGCGCCCACGTTTCCGTTGTTGCGGTCCAGAGCGGTGACCACATCCTGCAGCGTCACGCCTAGTGAAGCCAGGCGCTCGGGGATTGGCGCTATCTGATACTCCTTGGCGAAGCCACCAATGGAGTTGATTTCCGTCACGCCAGGAACATTTCGCAGTTGCGGCTTGATGATCCAATCCTGGATCTCTCGCAGGTCCGTAGCGGTGTAGGGACTCCCATCAGGTTTCTTCGCGCCGTCTTTTGTTTCTACTGTCCAGAGATAGATTTCTCCCAGCCCGGTCGAGATGGGCCCCAGGGCCGGTGTGATGCCTGCAGGCAATTTGTCCCGAGCCTCCTGGATACGCTCGTTCACAAGCTGGCGTGCGAAATAGATGTCGGTACCGTCCTTGAAAATGACGGTTACCTGCGACAGTCCATACCGTGAAAGCGACCTGGTTTGTTCCAGGTTCGGCAAGCCGGCCATGACCGTCTCGATAGGGTAGGTGACCCGCTGCTCCGTCTCCAGCGGCGAGTAACCCGGTGCCTGCGTGTTGATCTGAACCTGTACGTTCGTGATGTCAGGGACAGCGTCGATGGGCAGCTTTTGATAGCTGAAAACGCCGAGCGCAGCCATGGCAAGGGCCGCAAGTAGCACCAACCATCGTTGTTCGATTGAAAATCGAATGAGTTTTTCAAACATGTATGGGCTCCGTGATCAGTGCGTGTGTTCGGCAGATCCCTTGCCGAGCTCGGATTTCACGACGAAGCTCCCCGATGAGGCGTAGGGCATGCCGGCCTTGAGGCCCTGAAGGACCTCGACCCGCTTGCCGTCGCTGCGACCAAGTTTCACTGGCTGGGTAATGAAGCCGCCGTTGACCTTGAGGAAGACAACGGGCTTGTCTCCAACGTTCTGCACGGCGTCAGCCGAGATCGTCACGGGCGCCGCCGTTTCTTCGGACACAACTTCAACGTTCACGAACAGGCCGGGTCGCCAAGCGCCCTTGGGATTTTCAAGAACCACGCGGGCTTTTGCTGTGCGGGTTTGCTCGCCGATCAGCGCCCCCACAAATGCGACGGTGCCAGTGGCGGAGGCGTCAAACGCCGTGGCCTTGATGGTGACCTTCTCGCCCACCCGCACCGACGGCAGGTCTTTTGCCGGAACGTTGATCTCCGCCCAGACCTGGGTGAGGTCCGAGATGGTGAACACGGCTGCATCTTCCTTCACGGCTTCGCCGAGACTCAGGTGCTTCTCGATGACGATGCCGTTGAAAGGTGCCCGCAGTTCGATGCGATTCAAACCGGACATCGACGAGGTGGACAGGCCCAGTGCACTCAGTTTCTGATTGGCGTTAGCCACAGCCACCTCCGCTTCGCTCAAGGCCTGCTTGGCCTGCAGATAGTCCTGCTCAGCCGAGACCTTCTGCTCCCACAGCTTCTTCTCCCGCTCGTAAGTGGTCTTGGCCAGCGCCAATCGCTTTTGAGCGGTCTGCAACTCGCTGCGCTGCTCTGAGGCGGTCGGGCTTGCAATGGCGGCCAGCACCTGCCCTTTCTTGACGACTTGGCCAAGGTTGGCGCTGACACTTTCCACCACTCCCGCAAGACGGGGGACAACGTGCGAAGTGCGGATCTCGCCGGGCAAAAGCAGTGCCGTCTTGATGTTGGCTGCCGACGCGGTGTCCACACTGATCGATGCCGCCTTTATCTGGGCATCGGTCAGTTCGATCTTTCCTTCTTCCTTGCTCATCACGAACATGAAGGGCTCGGTGGTAGTCTGCGCAATGATCTCGATGTCGAACGCATGGGGTTCGGCAACGATCTCGCGACTGACCAGGTTGTCTTTTTCCGCAGCAAATGTCAGCTTTTGCTTTTCGTCCGTCGGGCGGGTCACTGTTGCCGTGACCGTTGCCGCGTTCAGGGTTAGCGCCTTGTCTTTGTCGAACAGCCAGATCCGCAGCCTAGGCTCGCCGCCGTCCTCTGAAAGCAGTGCCTCCAAGCTGAAATCCCCCTCTTTGAAGACGGTGCCGCCGTGGGCGCCCTTGGCTTCGCTCTTTTCGTGGTGTTCGCCGTCAGCATGGCCCTTGTCATCGTCGTGGCCCTTTTCACCGCCTTGGCCATGGTGCTCTCCGTCACCATGCCCCTTGGCCTCGGTGTGGCCTCCGTGACCGTGGCCATCGCCCTCGGCGGCCGCCGCTTTCGGCTTGCCTCCGCCCTGCAAGATGAAGGCTCCTGCCCCGACTCCCAATGCCAGGACGACGGCAATGGCGATCAAGTGCTTTTTGCTGATGGTGGATTTGATGGTGTTCATGGTCATTCTCAGTTCTGCGGTGCGGTCAGGCGGGGGGCGTGGGGGCCGCCGAGCAGGCGATCAACATCGGCTGCTGCACGATGTGCCTCGCCAAGTGCTTTGAGATATTGGGATTTGGCGGTGAAGTAGGTGCGCTGCGCATCGAGCACCTCCAGGAAATTGAACTTGCCGTTCTCAAAGCCAATGGTGGCTGCGTCATAAGCGGACTTCGCCCCCGGAAGCACGTCCTGCTGCAGAGACTGGATCTCCGCTGCGATTGTCGTAAGTCGCTCCCAGGCCTGCGCCACTTCGCTGTGCAGGCGCACGGTGGCCCCCTGCAACTCGTCTCGGGCCTTGTCCTCCAGCTTCAGTGCTTCGAGGAGATTGCCTTGGTTGCGGTCAAACACGGGCAGAGGCACAGAGACACCGAAAAGAAGGACATTTCGTTGTGTCTCGTTACTGCGCTGCATGCCAACGCTGACGGTGACATCCGGCACTCGCTTGCTTTGTTCCAGGTCGGTCAAGGCCTTGCGCCGATCCACCTCGATCCTTGCCAGGACAATCGCTGGCGAAGAAGAAATAAGGGACTGAAGATCGGCGAGTTTCGGGACAGGGGGGAGGTTCTCGGCCTTGCCCCCCAGGAGCGTGAAAGGCGCTTCGATCCTTCCCAATAGCGCGAACAGACGAGATAGGGCCTTGCGTTGTTCGCTCGCGGCCTGGGCGAGCTCGACGCGAATGCCCGCTTCCTCAACCCGGGCCTTGGACTCTTCGACAGGTGACACTTTGCCGGCGGCCACCCGCTTGGCGACAGTGTCGGTTGAAGACTTGGCCAGCGCCACGCTGTCCTTGGCGAGCACCAGGCGTTCTTGCGCAGTCAGCACGTCGAAATAGGCGGCAGCCACGTTGGCTCGCAAGGTTGCCTTCAGCTCGTTGAGCTGGGCTTGCGCCTGCTCGCGCGATTTTTCGGCTGCCTTGGTGCGCGCGGCACGCTTTCCTCCCAATTCCACCGGAAGGTTGAGCTGCCAACTTTGCGTGCGCGTTTTGGAGCGCGCGTCTTCCAGCGAGTAGGCGAGCTCTGGATTGGGGCGTGCGCGCCCTTGCAGAACTTGCCCCTCGGTTGCCTCCAACTGGCGCGTAGCCGCTGCCACCTCGGGATTTCCCTCCAAAGCCAATTCGATTGCCTTGGTTAGCGACAGTGGCGTAGCGGATGCTGTTACGGCAGTCTGAAGTGCTTCCTCGCCACCGACGGGCCGTTGTGACACGCCCTGCGAAAAGGCGCTACTGGAAGCGGCCAGCAATATGGCCGCCGCGCTAGCTGCGAGCCTGACTTTCTTGTGGCCGCGCCATGCGTCCGGCTTTCTTTGAAGGTAAATACCCTTGAACATCCGATTCTCCAGTGATTTCAAAACACGAAGGAATCGGCGGAGTGGCAACCGTGCAGCTGCCTGGCAACTCGTCACTCATCACAGCCGCGACACGCGCAACTACATCCGCCGGTGGGGCGGACACGAATGACTGAGGGAAGGAGAGATGCCCCGCCGATTAGGCGAGGACGGACCACTGAGGGCGGTCAGGGGGAGTGGGCGTTACAGCAGCCAACCGCTCGTTCGGCTGGGCACCCACACTACTGTCGTGAGAGGCGCCTTGCTTGGCATAGGAAAAGTTGAGGGCGCCGATGCCGGCGCCATGGCAAACCCAGCAATCGACATCAAACTGGTCGGCGCTTTGCCCATTCTTATCTGCTTGATCGATCACGCTCTTGGCCTCATGCTTGTGCTCATGATGCCCCACGTGTTGTGTCTGAGCCGTAGCGCGTTCATGCATGCAATAGGTAGCAACCGCAGACCAGCTGAACTGGAATGGTAGCAATGCAAGCATAAAAACAGCTATCAAGCGGCGCATTATTTGAGTCTAGCACGCGACCATGAAGTCTTCGTGTGGGGTACGGATGGACTCTGGATAGAGGCTATGCATTGAAGAATCAGCCACCCGATCCGTACAGTTCCTGGATACGCTGTTTTTCAGCGGCAGACATGTTCAGGTATTCCTGTTGCACCTGCTCACGGGTCTTGGAGGGGCCCGTTGCCTTGACAGGCAGAGCACCGCCGCGCGCGAGGATCGCCAGCGTGCCGTCCTTACGGGCGACGGCCACCGCCTGAAGCACGTCAGCACGGGACATCGTGCTCTGGAAATGGTCGGGATGGGTGGTAAATCCCACTTCGCCATCTGCGGGGTGATACAGCGAGGATGCAGATGCCAGGCTTGGAGCCGCGATGGCAAGGGCGATCAGGGAAAGCGTGAGGGGTTTGCGAACAATCATGGTTTTGTCTCAGGGTTCAGGGGAGCCCTTGGCGGCTTGCCTGAGCTATGCCTTGCGACACGGGGTGAACTTTAGAAAACGGCCAGCGACAAGGAGCCAACAGTCAGATGACAAATTCGTAATATTCGAATGCCCCGCATGCTTCGAGAATGGCGTCATGAAAATCTTGCTCATTGAAGACGAAGTCAAGCTTGCCGAGTACCTGCGCAAGGGTCTCGGCGAGGTCGGCTACGTGGTGGACGTGGCCCACAACGGCGTGGATGGCCTACACATAGCCCTCGAAGGCGGGCACGACCTGCTGGTGCTGGACGCAATGCTCCCAGGGATCGACGGTTTCAGCCTCCTTACCGCTTTTCGCAAATCCCGGCAGACACCCGTTTTGATGTTGACAGCGAGGGTGAGCGTCGAGGACCGGGTGCTGGGACTGCAGACAGGTGCTGACGACTATCTGGTCAAGCCCTTCGCGTTTTCCGAACTGAACGCACGCATCCAGGTGCTCCTGAGGCGCACCCATGGCGCACGGGATGCGGCAGAACCCACGCAACTGCGCCTTGCCGATCTCGAAGTGGACTTGGTGCGGCGCAAGGCGTTCCGTAGCGGTCAGAAGTTGGAGCTGACCGCCAAGGAGTTCCTGCTTCTGACGCTGTTCCTGCGAAGGAACGGCGAGGTGCTGTCTCGCACTGAAATTGCCGAGCAGGTGTGGGACATGAATTTCGACAGCAACACCAACGTGGTAGAGGTCGCCATCCGGCGCTTGCGCAACAAGATTGACGCGCCCTTCGAGAAGGTACTGCTTCACACAGTTCGGGGTATGGGTTACATCATGGAAGAGCGCAACGAATGAAGGCACTGATCCAACATCGCTCACTGCGCCAGAGGCTGTCGTGGTGGTTGGCGTTGCAAAGCTTTGCAGGCTTGTGCCTGGTCTGCCTGGCCGTGTATCTGGTGACCGAGTTCAACTTTCGCGATCGGCAAGAGGAAACGTTGGCGCAAAAGGAAAACGTCATTCGGCATCTGCTGGCGGATGGTAAAGAGCACAGGAATTCTGAAGACCTCGCTCACAAGCTCGACGATTTCCTGGTGGGGCATGGCGATCTATCGCTTGAAGTGACCCAGGCCGATGGGGTCGTGCTCTACGCGCACGCGCGCAACCAGAATGCGAAGACGGTATGGCGCCAACGGCAGTTCGAGGTGGAGCAGGTCGCGGGCTCGGCCTCGAAGAGTTTGCGCGTCCGGCTGTCGCTGGACATCCAAACCGACAATCAGTTGCTTCACCGGCTCGCAGTCACCCTGCTGGTGGCGGCTATCGGGGGAGCCGTCGTAGTTTCGCTGGGCGGCTTCTCTCTGGTCAACCTCGGGCTTGCGCCCGTGCGAAGGCTGGCCAGCCAAACGCGCGCACTGTCGGCCGGCAACCTGCATCACCGGCTCGATGGGGGTGAGCAACCTCTTGAGCTTGTGCCGCTGATTGACCAGTTCAATGCACTCCTGGCACGCATCGAGAAGGCCTACTCACAGATGGAGGGCTTCAATGCAGATGTAGCGCACGAGTTGTGCACGCCACTGGCCACGCTCATTGCCAACAATGAACTGGCGCTAAGGCGCCCTGAACAGACGGACATGCGGGAGGTCCTCGCCTCCAACCTGGAGGAACTGCATCGCCTGACCGGCATCGTCAACGACATGCTGTTCCTATCCCAGGCGGATCGGGGCGTGGGCGCACGCCGCGCTCCCGTAGCGAGCCTTGCAGCGGTGGCTGCAGACGTGCTGGACTACCACGAGGCGGCGCTGGCCGAGGCCAGTCTCACCGCCAAAGTGGTGGGCGATGCCCATGGCGCCTTTGACGCGCCGCTGTTGCGCCGGGCCCTGTCAAACCTGCTAGGCAACGCCACCCGATACGCAAAAAATGACTCAATCGTCCAGATCACCTTCAAGCCCTCTGATGAGGACCGCGTGCTGATCAGTGTCGCTAACTACGGAGATACCATCGATCCAGAGATACTTCCGCACCTGTTTGATCGATTCTTCCGCGGCGATCCCGCTCGCAGCCATGGGCAAAGCAACCATGGCCTCGGCTTGGCCATCGTTGGCGCGATCGTGAGCCGGTTGCATGGTCAGAGAACGGGGTGACGATTGTCGGGATGGAAATCCGCGCTCTGTAACGGGCTCTGGTGCCGGTGATCCCACTTACGCATCCATGAGCCCGAACTGTGCTTCTTAGGGGGGCCTGGATCGATTTTCTGATTTATGAGTTCGTGTTTTCCGACTGGCTTTTCTGCAATTGGCCGAAGCGACTCCATCGCACTTACTCCAATGCAGGATATTTGCCCATGTCTTCATGGTTGGACCTTGTCACCGCGATAAGGTCAAGGTCCGCAAAAGATGACAGAAAAGTCACCATGCTGTCCTCGTTCTGTTGGGTCGGGGTTTCTACGATGAACACATCTTCTCATCGCCTGGCAAAGGCATGGGAGATGCAAGTTTTATTGACTTCTATAAGGACCTTAGCCATGACTCAACATCGCCTCTCCCTTTCTTCCATGATTGCAGCAGTGGCCGCAGTGGTCACTCTGGGTCTACCGGGGATGGCTTCGGCAGCATACGAGCATCCTGCCAACAATGAAAAGGGCATCATCGTTCACCCGGAACACTGGAAGAGCGAGAAGACGCGAGAGCAGGTTATCGCGGAAACCAAGGCTGCCATGCAGCAAGGACGCCTGTCTTATGGCGAGAGCAACTACCCAATGCCTGTGCCTAATGTGGGTCCAGGGAAAACTCGTCAAGAAGTGATCAACGAAATGCTGAACGAGTCACCTGCCGAACGCGACGCGCGCCAGCGTCTCTACTACCCGGGTTGATAGCCCCCAATTGGGGCTCCAGCAGAGCACGTTGAATCCATTCTGTGGGATCGCTGGCGTCGGCCTGACTAACCTCGGGACAGCCCAGGCCGCCGTCCAATTTCCCATGACATCCCGCCGCCGCGCACGATGGCGGAAAGCTGTTGTCCCAGCCGTTGCTCTATCACTGGCTTCCACGGCACCAGACTGAAGCCCTTGCCGTCGTCCAGCATGGCGTAGCGTCCACTGACGAGCATGACGGAGCGCCGATAGATCCCAGCCACGCGCTGGCCGTCGACCAGGGGCCGATGCTCCAGCCCGGTTTCGGCGGCAATGTCCTTGGCGGCTTGCGCCAGTTCCCGGTTGCGCAGCGTGCTCAGCAGGTTGCGCGCCAGGACCACGCGCTGGCCACGCCGCTCGGCCAGCCCCTGTTCGGTCAGGAAGTCGGCACGCTTCTGTAGTGCCTCCTTGACCTCGCTGCCAAAGCCCAAATCGCCCAGCCCCTTGTCGCCGCCGATCAACTGCTGATCCAGCCAGGTGACCCCAATCACGCGGGCCTGCCGCTCAATGGGTAGGTGCGATTTCAGCTCCACGGCCACACCGCCCAAGCGTTGCGCATCGTATTGGCGGCCACGTTCGGGCAGGTCGTCGGGCACCTTCCACAGCTCCTCGGTCACACGTTCCACGATGCCGGCCCGGCGCAGCGCTTCGAGGCGGCGGACGTGGGCCGCAACGACTTCCTGCGGATCGCGGCCGGCCTGCACCTGCCCCTGGGCCACGGCCAGGTGATAGTCGGTGCGGTACAGGCCATCGCTGGTCAGCGCGGCGATATTGCGGTCAGCGGTCCGTACTTCGGCGGAACCGCGCACCTCCACCAGCGCGCCGGTCGGATAGTTTGCGGGTTCGTCGCGGGCATTGAGCGCGACATAGTGGGCCTTGCCGTCCGTGCCGTCGATGACCAGATAGCCCCGGTCGCGCAACTCGTCGGCCAACCCCTTGGCGGTCACGCGGCCAATGATGCTGCGCCCATCGTCGCCGGGCTCGAACACCGCCAGTTCGCGCGGCTGCCCGCTCATCGCCCGCTGCATGGTGCGGATGATGTCGCCGCGCTCGCCCAGGGCGCGCAAGGTCTTCTCGGCGTCGGCATGGATGACCCAGGTGCCAGGCTGCGTCTCGTCGGCCAGGCCCAGCCGCTGCAAGTGTTGCAGGCGGCCGATCAGCAGCAGGCGCTGGCGTCGCAATTTGGGTTCGTTGAAACGTTCGATCTGCACCCGGCCATCGTCGCCAGTCTCACGTTTCAGTGTGCGATCCAGGCTCGTCCAGCGCTCCTGCTCCACCTCGCGCTGCAGGCTCTGCTGGATCTCCAGTTCGGTGCGCGGCCCCAGCCATTCGGTCGCCAGTTCGGCGGCCCGATGGCGGAAGCCATCGGCGATGTAGTCGCCCGCGATGATGAGGTCTTTGCCGGTGTCGTCGCGCCCCCGCACGATCAGGTGGGTGTGCGGGTTGTCGGTGTTCCAGTGATTGACTGCCACCCATTCCAGCCGCGTGCCCAGGTCGGCCTCCATGCGGCCCATCAGGTGGCGCGTGTACGTCCGAAGATCGTCCAGTTCAGCGCCATCCTCGGGTGAAATGATGAAGCGGAAGTGGTGCCGGTCATCCTGGCTGCGTTCCTTGAACGCATCCAGATCGGCTTCGTCCGTCTGCGGCCCATAGGTGCGGCCCGGCTCACCATCGCGGCCCGCGCCATCGCGCTCGATGTAGCGCAGGTGCTTGGCAAGCGATTGCGGGCTGGCCTGGCGCTGGTTGACCAGCAGCGTCTTGATGGTGACGCGCCGGGACAGCTGCGTGAGTTTCGCACCGGCGAAGCGCGCCGCCGTATGCCCACGCCCCAGGCGCGAGCCGGGGCGCTTTCCGGTGCCGCCAGCCGACGCCGGGCGGCGCACCGAGGACTTGCCGCCGCTGGTTTTGCCAACCTGCTTGAGCACCTTGGAGACAAAGCTCTGGCCGCGGTTCTTCGGGGCCTTCGGAGGGTTTGGACGGATGCGGAAATCGTCGTCGCGGCGGTTGCTCATCGCTGTCTCCCTGGGAAGTCGTGGCGTGTCCGGTCGTGCGAAGTACGCGGACATGCCTGCATTGGCGCGGGCCTCGCGCCCCACGCGGCACGGCGGCGAAGCCGCTGTGTGCCGCGCCACCCCCACGTGCAGACTGGCTTTGCGGGCGGCTGGGTGCCGCCCCCTTTTGTCTTGCCTTCCGCCTTTGCCTCCCGCTTTCGCTCCCGGCAGCGGCGGCCCAGTGGCGCTGCGCTGCTTGCAGCCAGCCCGCCGGTGAACGCGGTCAGGGCCGCAGCCCGGGCGCGTTCAAGGCAAGACGCCTGCACGGTGGACGGCTGCGCCGGATGCAGCGCGAAGTGCAATGCGAACGCATTTGCACCGCACGCGCGGCGACACGGCAGCAGCCACTGGAAAGACACGCCTGATGGCACGACAAGATGCACGGCAACGTGCAGCGAATCGGCGGTCATCATGGATGTGACTCCAGCCAGACCGGATGCGCCACGCCGATCACGGCAGATGCGCTGACCGGCCCGAAATACCGGCTGTCGAACGACGCCGGATTGGTCGTGCTGAGAAGGAACAGTTCGCCAGGGCGAAGCCGCCGACACTGCGGCCAGGATGGCAGCGAGCGGCCCAGACGGTCGACTCGCAGCACGGTGGCCGAAGGCACGCCGTCGATGCGGACGCTACCGCCAGTGATGCACACCTCCTGCGATGCGACCGCACCCACGCGCTTGAGCAGCGGAACCCGCGTCGGCAGGTAGCCACGCTGCGCAGCCAGAGTGGCGGCCTCGGCCGGGAGCGGAACCAGCACGATGCTGCCCACGGACAACGGACGTGGCAGCGAGTCGGTCCGGTTGCTGGATGGATCGACGCGATACCAGCCGACCGCCACGCTGTCGGACGGGTTGTAGATCAGGCGCGGCAGCGGCGACACGAAGGACGCCCAGGCCAGCGCGGCGAGGCCACAGGCGGACAGCGCAGCCAGCACGATGCGAACGCGCAGGCGCGAGCGAGGATGCGGCGCGGCTTCTGCGGAATGTACGGCGGTGGAATGAGCCGTCATGGCAGCGCCCTCCCGGCCAGCCAGGCAGCGTGCCGCTCGGCGCTGTAGCCGGGCAGTGGCAAGCGTGCCGCGAGCCGGTTGCCCAGCGTGCGCCAGTACGCGGGTGATGCGGCAGCAGGCGCGATGCCCAGCGCCTCGATGGCGTCGATGCGCTCCAGCACGGCGCGCACCGCGCTGTCGCCCTCGGCGTGCAGCA
>LNAP01001967.1_pt1 | contig 21142 bp, 19 predicted proteins | sample 602601 | NCBI WGS metagenome assembly LNAP01 (sample SAMN02440304, study PRJNA202911) | soil metagenome | biome: Subtropical and temperate rainforests or woodlands; isolation source: soil samples (1 kg each in a 20% v/v slurry with milli Q water) were... ...
GTCCAACTGCACCACGCCCCCGAGCTTGCGCCCGGCTTCCCGTTCGTCCATGGCCTGCATCAGCTTGTGCTTCATCCGCCAGGCCGCCGGATAGCTCACGCCAAGATGCCGCATCAACTCCAAGGCAGACAGGTTGGTCTTGCTCTGGCCCAGCAGGTACATCGCCAGCAGCCAGGTCCTCAAGGGCAGCCGGCTGTACTCGAACACTGTCCCTGAGCGCAGGCTGCTCTGGTGACGGCACTGCGAACACTGCCAGTAGGCCTGCCGGTGACGGTAGAACTTGCTATGTCCCTTGCCGGCGCAGCGGGGACAGACGAACCCATCCGGCCAGCGGGCCGCCTCCAACGCGCGCTCGCACTGACCTTCGCTGCCGTACTCGGCAAGGAAGGCCGGCAGCGACAGCCCTGGTTGGAACTGGACGCGGTTCATTGCCATGATCTGATTTCCTGCACAAGTGACTTGCCGTCAATGTTGCAGGGCTGCTGACTCACAGGCTGCGACCGGGCTGAAGTAAGGTGCTAATCAGGAAACTCGAAATGGGCGAACTTTTGGGTAATTTTACTTTAACTCATTAGATAGCACGATCCGCGCTATCGAACCGCGCCCATCTTCGCGTGCCAACAATTCGAGGCCGCCGCCCTGCGCTTCGACGATCTGCCGCGACAGCACCAGGCCGATGCCCGCCCCGCCAGGCTTGGTGGTGAAGAACGGCACGAACACGTTGCCGCTCTCAGGCAGGCCGATGCCGCGGTCGGCAATGTCGATGACGACCTTTCCTTCACGTTCCGACCAATTCAGTTCCACTGGCGCCTCCCCGCCGGCTTCCAGCGCATTGCGCAGCAGGTTGAGCAGCACTTGCTGGAACTGGTCCGGATCTACCCACACCTCGATATTTATGTCTTCGGCGACGATGCGGATCCGCGCATCCTCGAACAAACCCACCACCTCGCTGCACAACGGTGCCAATGCCACCGTTCTCGGGTGCGGAGCAGGCAAGCGCGCCAGCCGCGCATAACCGCCAATGAAACGCTGCAAGGCGGCGCTGCGCTGTTCGATCAGGTGCAGGCCGTCGTGAAGATCGCGCAGCCGTTCGCCATCGACAGCTTGATCGGGTGCTGGCAACAACCGCTGCAAGGTATCGGCCATCGACGCGATGGGCGCCATCGAGTTGTTGATCTCGTGGCCGAGCACGCGCAGCAAGCGCTTGAACGCCTGCGCTTCCTCCTCGCGCAAGGCGCGCTCGACCGGCTGCAACACCAGTAGCCGCCCAGACTGGCTGCGGCTGCGCAACTCGGCGTGGCGCACCTGCCAGCGCCCCGCCTGACCGGGAAACACATGCGCGTGGATGCCACCGTCATCGACCTCGAACAATGCCGACAATCCCAGTTCGTCCGCACTGCGGGCGAGTAATTGCGTGGCCGGGCGCGACAGCAGGCGTTCGCCGGCGGGATTGAGCAGGCGCAGGCGCCCGTCGCGCTCGAACGCGAACACCGCGCCTTCCAGCGCCGCCAGGGTCTTGCCCAGCAATTGCAGACTTTCCTGCTGGGCGCGCTGTTCGTCCTGCAAGTGCGCGGCCAGCGCATTGAACCGCGCAATCACGGATTCGGAATCCGCATCGCCGACGTGGCCGCGCACCGCATGGTCGCCATTGCGCAACGCATCGAGCAAGTTGCCGAGGCTGGCCCAGCGCCGGTGTTCGCGCCGGCCCGCATATTTCCATGCCACTGCCGTCAATACCAGCACCAGCACGAACAGCAACGCACCGGTCGAAGGCGCTGGCACGCCCGCAAACAACACTGCCGCCAGTGCGATCAGCGCCGGGAACGCGACCAGCAAGCGCCGCCATGCCCCGCGTTCACTGCTCGGTTTCATCGGTATGGATGCCGTGTTTTTCCAGGCGCCGATACAGGCTCTGGCGGGTGATGCCGAGTTGCTCGGCCACCTTCTGCAAATGCCCCCGATGGCGCGTCAGCGCCTGTTGTAACAGCAGGGATTCAGCCTGCTCCAGGGTGAGTTGATCGAACGTCGGCGCCGATCCAGTCATCTGATCCAGCCGCAAATCCGCAATCTCGACCTGTGACGAACGCGCCAGCAACGCGGCACGCTCCATCACGTGCGCCAGTTCGCGCACATTGCCCGGCCAGACGTAGGCACGCAACGCCGCTTCGGCCTCGGAGCTCAGCACCAGCTCGCCGCGCCGGTAACGCTGACCGGCCTCGGCAAGGTAATGCCGGGCCAACGGCAGGATGTCCTCGCCGCGTTCGCGCAGCGGCGGCACCCGCGCGGTAAAGGTGTTGAGCCGATATAACAGATCCCGGCGGAAACGTCCGGCCGTAACTTCTGCGGGCAGATCGGCATTGGTCGCGGCAATCACCCGCACACCCACGTGTTGGGTGCGCGAAGCACCCACGCGCTCGAATTCACCGCTCTCCAGCGTACGCAGCAGCTTGGGCTGCTGCTCCAGCGGCAGGTTGCCGATTTCGTCCAGGAACAAGGTGCCGCCGTCGGCGACTTCGAAGCGTCCCGCGCGGTCCTGGCGCGCGTCGGTGAAGGCGCCGCGCACGTGGCCGAACAGCTCGGCCTCGAACAGGCTCGGCGGCAGCCCGCCGACGTCGACCTTGACGAACGGCTTGTCGCGTCGCGACGACCAGCGATGCACGTATTGCGCGATCAGGCTCTTGCCGGTGCCGTTCTCGCCGAGCAGCAGGATGCCGGCGTCGCTGTCGGCGATGCGCGCCAAGTCCTCCAGCAGTGCGCGCATCGGCGCCGATACCACGATGAACCCGCCCTCGCCTGCCTCCAGCGCCAGCGCCTGCGCCGCGCTCAGCTGCGACAACGCGCGCCCGCGCCGATCCAGCTCGATGCGTGCCTGCAGCACGCTGAGCACGCGCGCGTTCTGCCAAGGCTTCTCAATGAAATCGACCGCGCCGCGGCGCATCGCCTGCACCGCCAGATCGACGCTGGCCCAGGCGGTCATCGCGATCACTGGCAATTGCGGCCACTGCGCAGCGATCGCCTCGATCAGCGCTAGCCCCTCGCCGCCGGAGGTGGTGTCGGCGCGGAAGTTCATGTCGACGATCGCCGCGGCGAAGGCGTCGCCGCGCAGGCAGCCCAGCGCCACTTCCGGCGACTCCGCGCCGACCATGCCGTAGTCGGCGCTCTTGAGCAGCAGGCGCAGCGCCTCGCGCACGCCGGCTTGGTCGTCGACGACGAGGATGCGCGGGAGCGGGTCGGATGCGCTCATCCGTCCACCCAGTTTTCCAGCCGCAATCCGGGAACCCGCTCGAACTCGCGCAGATTGTTGCTGACCAGCACCACGTCCAGCGCCAGCGCATGCGTGGCAATCAACTGGTCGAGCGCGCCGATCAGCGTGCCTCGGCGCTCCAGGCCACTGCGCAGGTCGCCATAGCGGCGCATTGCCACTTCGTCGAACGGCAGCACGTCCAGCGGCGCCAGGAACTTGTCCAGCGCCTGGCGGTTGCGTGGCGATCCGCTCTTGCTCACCCCATAGTCCAGTTCGGCGCCGGTGATGCTGGAAATGCCCACCTCACCGGCGTGCAGACTGTCGAAATGCGCGAATACCCCCAGAGGGCGACGGTTGATGATGTAGATGCAGATGTTGGTGTCCAGCAGGTAGCGCAGCCGGCTCATTCCGGCCATGCCTCGCGTGCCTGTTGGGCCGGCTGCTCGCGCTGCAGCACGAAACCGGGCTCGAACTCCTCCAGCGCCTCGCGCATCACCTGCCACGGCTCATCCACCGGCAGCAGCAGCACACCGTTGCCGAAACGCCGCGCCAGCACTTCCTCACCCTCGAAGCGCAGCGCCTTGGGCAGGCGCACGGCCTGACTACGCCCGGATTGGAACAATTTGGCCGTAGTGGTCATGCCGGCGCTCCGACGAAAGTTCATTGATATATATCAATGATAGTCATTACATCGGAGCTGTCAAACCGGCTCATCCGTTGCGCAGCGCCTGCATCGGCGGGACGCGCGCGGCACGCAACGCCGGCAGCAGACAAGCCAGCCCGCCTGCGATCACCAACACCACGACCACCACGACGAGTGACACCGGGTCGGTCGCTTCGACACCGAATAGGAAGCGCTGCAACAGCCGCGATAACGCCAATGCAATGGCCAGCCCGATCACCAGCCCCAACGCAAGTTGTCGAGCGCCCTCGCCCAGCACCTGTCGCAGCAATCGCGCCGGCGTAGCACCGAGTGCGGCACGCACGCCAAACTCCTGTTGCCGCGCCGTCACCGCGACCGCCATCACCGCGTACAAGCCGACCGCCGCCAATAGCAAGGCCAATGCCGAGAACACGCCGACCAGCAGCAGGTTCAATTTTTGGTCGCGGGTAGTGGAGGCCACCACCGCCTGCATGGTCTGCACGTCGGTGATCGGCTGGCCCGGCGAGACTTGGCGCACCAGTTCGGGCAGGCGCTGCATCAACGCCCCTTCATTGCCTGGCTGGACATGTACTGCGTAACTAAGTGGTATGAACTCGCGCATCATGCCCCACATTTCAGGACTTATTTGATCGAGTGCCACGTAAAGGATCGGCGGTGCCGGTTGGGTCGGACCCAACTGGCGAACATCACCCACCACGCCAATCACACGCAGTGCACTCGTGTGGTTTTCATCGGTAGGTATTTTCAATATCTTGCCAAGCGCATCACCACCCAGATACTGCTTGGCAAACGCTTCGTTGACCACGCCCACGACTTCGCTACCGGCGCGGTCGCGAATCGCATCGAAACCGCGCCCGGCCAGCAGCGGGATGCCGAACACATCAAGATAATGCGTCGTCATAGGCCGATACTGGACAGCATCGTTGCGCCCATCTGGAAACTCAATAGACACATTGAACTGCGAACCGGTCGGCAGATTGGTCGATGCCCCAGACTTGCCCGCACTGGGTTGACGCTCCAACACCTGCAACAGGTTGCGCGCCTGCGCGTTGACGGCCGCAATATCGTCCACCATGCCGCGTACCGGCGACAGCGTGAATGTCACGATGGACTGGCTGCGGAACCCCATCGGCACCTGCGAGAGCTTCTGCAAGCTGTGGCCGAACAACGACGCGCCCAGCAACAGCATCGCCGCCGCCGCGACCTGAACCACGATCAGCAGCCGCGCCAGCCTGCCCGCGCCGCGTCCCAACCCTCCCCGGCCTTCACGGCCCAGCGCCCCCAAGGCTTCGCTGCGTCGCCCACGCCACGCACCCAGCAATGCGCCAGCCAAGGCCACCACGATGCCGGCCAGCAGCGCAAACAACAGCGCCATTCCGCCCAGACCAGGCGCTTCGCCACGCAACCATTCCGGCGGCACCCAGCTCCCGAGCAGGTGCAATCCGAACCATGCCAGCAACAGCCCTGTCACCGCGCCCGCCAACCCGATCAACACCGCCTCGGCAAATGCCGGCAGTGCCAAGCGTGCAGCCGATGCGCCCAGCGCGGTACGCACGGCCAAGTCGTGATCCCGCGCCAGACTGCGCAACAACATTAGGTTGCCCAGGTTCACCGCCGCAATCGCCAACACACACAGCGACGCCGCCAGAAACATCCACAGCACCTTACCGGATTGGCTGGTGAAGATGCTGTCATGCAGCGGCAATGCGGTGAATCGCATATTGGCCAGAAACTGCCGGGCACGATCGGAAGTTCCCGCCTGTGCAGCAAGTACTGGCCGCATCACCGCATCGGTTTCAGCATTGGCGGTGGCCAGCGTGGTCCCCGACTTCAATCGCGCGACGATGTATTGGTTGGTCGCGGTGGAGGTGCTGGCCGGGTCGGGCTGCAACGGCAACAACAAGTCGAAGCGATCCGGCCACTCGAACGTGCGCGGCAACACGCCAATGATCGATACCGCCTTACCTTCCACCTGCACCGTCTGCCCGAGGATATTTCGATCCCCTCCGAAATGATGCTGCCACAGGTCGTAGCCGAGGATCGCCGCCTGCGGGCCGTTGGGCCGATCTTCGTCCTGATTGAAGTTGCGGCCGAGCAATGGCTGTACTCCCAGCGTTTGCAGGAAGCCGCGATCCGCCGACAGGCTTGGGACCACCTCCGCTACGTCACCACGGGAGATGTTGCTGTTGCGAGGGAAGCCAAACACGATCCCTACTGCAGCCAAGCTGTGCATGCGCCTAGCCGCCACGTAATAACCCTGTGCACCGATGTTTTGATCCATTAGTCCATTGTCATCGGACATCTGCATACCAAGCGTAACCAACCGCTCAGCCTGCGGGAACGGCAATGGCCGCAACACCGCCTGATGGAGCAGCGAGAACACCGTGGTCGTGGTCGCCACGCCCAGCGCCAGCGTCAGCACGGCCAACAGCAGATAGCCCGGCTTGCGCAACAGGCCGCGCCAGGATTGCCGGGCCTCGTCCAGCCATATCCCGGTTGCACTCATGGCCGTGCCTCCGGCGGCACCGGCACCGGCAACGGCATGTCACGCTCCTGGCGCAGGCGCTCGAAGGCATCCTCATCGACGATGCGGCCATCGAGCATGTACACGATCCGGTCGGCGCGGCGCGCGAAGGCCGGATCGTGAGTGACCATGCACAGGGTCGCGCCATCGGCATGCAACTTTTCCAGCAGGCGCATCACTTCCTCGCCGTTGTGGGTGTCCAAGTTGCCGGTAGGCTCGTCGGCCAACAGGATCGCCGGCTTGCCCGCCAGGGCGCGCGCCACCGCGACACGCTGCTGCTGGCCGCCGGAAAGCTGGCCCGGATAGTGATGGGCGCGATGGCCCATACCCACTTGTTCCAGCACTTCACTGACACGTTGCCGTGCCTGCGCGCGGTCGTAACCGTCGCGATACGTGAGTGGCAACGCGATGTTCTCCTCCACGGTGAGATCGGCAATTAGGTTGAAGGCCTGGAAGATGAAGCCGATCTGGCCGTTGCGCCGTTGCGCACGGGCACGCGTGTCGAGCCCGGCCACATCCTTTCCGTCAAGTTGATAGCGGCCACTGCTGGCGGTATCGAGCAGCCCGAGGATCGACAGCAGGGTGGACTTGCCGCAACCGGACGGGCCGGTAATCGCGACGAAATCGCCGCGGGCGACCTGCAACGCAACCTCCGCCAGCGCATGGGTCTCGATCTCGTCGGTGTGGAAAACTTTGCCGAGTCCTTCCAGCAGGATCAAGGGCACCGTCGGGGTTGGATTCTGCATGGCAATCTCCTGTGGGGAACATCAACGTAGTCGCAGACGGTCGTAACCGTTCCAGCGGGTGGTATCGGAAAGCACGACCTGATCGCCGGCATGCAAGCCGTCACGCACTTCGATCCGGTCGCTGGAAGCCGCGCCATAACGTACCGGCACGCGGCGCGCTACATTCTCGCCGGATCGCAGCACGAACAGCGAGCCATTGCCGTTCGGTACCGCCATGCCCGGGCGGGCAATATGGATGACATTGCGCAAGGTGCCCAGCAGGACGCGGCCATCAATGCTCATGTCCGGCCGCGCACCTGCGGGCGGAGGCGCATCGAAGCCGACATCGACGGTAACACTACCACCGCGCACGGCCGGGTCGACCCGGATCACGTGTCCCTGCACGGCATCGTTGCCGGTATCCACGCTGGCCGGCAATTGCAGCACTAGGTCCTTGGCCAGTGCCTCGGGCACCTGCAGCCGCGCCATCAGTTCTTCCGGGCGTGCAACCCGTGCCAGCTTGGCGCCCGCCTCGACTTGCTGCCCCGGCTCGACCTCCACCTGCTGCAGGATGCCGGCGATCCCGGCACGCACCTGCATCGCGGCCACCTGGCGAGCGGCGACATCCAACAGACTCGCGGCTTCTTCACGCTTGGCCTGGGCGGCCCGCAGTTGCGCCGCCATGTTTTGGCGGAACGCGACGACCCGCTCGCCTTCGATGCGGGCATGCTCGCCGCTCTGTTTCTCGGCGATCTGGCTCTGCTGTAGATCGATGCCTGAGACCGCGCCGCCATCGTGCGCACGCTGATAGGCCTGCGCCTTGATCTGCGCCAGTTTCCAATCACCTTCGGCCTGGGTTCGCGTTGCCTGCTGATCCAACAGTTGCGAAGCCAGCGAAGTTCGGCTGGCAGCAACGTCGGCCTCGGCACCGGCCAGCGTGGCCTGTGCTTTCTGCAGGTTGGCCTGCAGTTCCGGATTGACCAGTTGCAGAATTATCGTATCAGCCGTCACGGTCGTTCCTGCCTGCACTACTACCTGCTGTACGGTGGCGGTGGCACCGGCGACGATCCAGCGGATGTCGCGTGGCACCAAAGTGCCATTGGCGCGAATCTCGCGCTTCATGTCACCATGTTGAGCGCTGTCGATCCACAGTTCGCTGCGCGACACGCTGGGCGCCGCCCGTCCCATGCCGAGCACGGCAATGACCAGCAACACGAGCAATGCACCGATAGCGATGCCCCAGCGCCAGCGACGGCGCTGCCAGAACGAAACGACTGAAGGTTTGGCGATGTCCATGCCTGGATTAAAGCAGGAAGCATGCCAACTCACGACATGGCTCCGTGACTCGTAAATTGTGGTCGTTACGGCCTAACCCGCCCGCATCCCGCTCAAATCGACGTCCAATTTCGGACATCGAGCATCCGGAATCGGACATGATTGCGCCGAGTCATAACACCTGCATCCACCCTGAGGCAAAGCCGGCCTCGGAATTGGTCGCTTCAAGCCCTGCGACATGGCGCCACCACTGGACTGGCACGATTCCTGCTTCTGTCCCTGAATCCACAGCCATTCCCGGATCCTCGATGAAGATATCGCCCTCACTTTTGGCTCTCGCCTTGGTCGGAATTCTGGGCACCGGATCGGCACGTGCCGAGGATCTGATGGACATGCTGCGATTGGCCGTGGCTAACGATCCTACCCTGGCCGAGGCCGACGCCAGCAAGCGCGCTACCAATGAAGGCGTGCCGATCAGCCGCGCGGCATTGTTGCCCCAGGCCTCGGCAACCCAGGCATTGACCGATACCCGGGGCGGCGACCTCGATACCCAACTCGGCCATTCGCGCCAACGCGATCTCAGTGGCACGATCTCCCAGACCTTGTTCAATGCCGCCGACATTGCCTCGTACCGTGAAGCCAAGGCCACGGCGGAAGCCGGCGAACAGACCCTGCAGGCCGCGCGCCTGGATCTGTACGAGCGCGTGGTCGAAACTTACTTCCAAGTACTTGTCGCCCAAGACAACCTGAAAACCTACGACGCCTACGAAGATGCCTATCGACGCGAATACGAGCAAACCCGGGTTCGATACGAACAGCAGCTGTCGGCCGAGGTCGACATGAACCAGGCGCAGGCCTACTACCTCAGTATCAAGTCCCAGCGCATCAGCGTGATCAATACGCTGGAGAATGCCCGTCAGGCACTGATGAAGATCATAGGTCGCTATCCCGGCACGTTGGCCACGCTGCGTGAGGATTTCCCGATGACGATGCCGGAACCTGACGATGCCGATGCCTGGGTCGCCTTGGCCAAGGAACACAATCCGGGCATCAGCGCCGACCGGTTGAGCGTACGCGCTGCCGAACATGCAATCAGTGCCGCGCGCGCCGGGCACCTACCCACGCTATCGGCCAGCTTCAGCTATGGACGTACCGGTGCCTGGTACACACGTTCGGCCAGCGACCCCAGTTACGGTCCTCGTGAAGCCTCGCTCGGTCTGACCTTGTCCGTGCCGTTGTACAGCGGCGGACAGACCCAAGCCGAGGTTCGTCAGGCCTTGGCCCAACGCGACGGGGCCAGCAGCGCACTGGAAGTCACCCAGCGCCAAGCCGAATACGATGTCCGCACCTACTACAAGGCCCTGCAGCAGGGCGTGGCCCAAGTGGAGGCCGCCCAACAGGCCATGGATGCGGCGCAGCGGTCGGTCAAGTCGATGCAGATTGGCTACGAGATCGGCACCCAAAGCCTGACCAACCTAGTGGTGGCGATCGGTACCCTGGCCGACACCCAAAGCCAATACTCCAGCGTGCGCCACCAGTTCGTGCTCAACCTGCTCGGATTGAAGCGCGCCGCCGGCGTGCTCTCTACCAATGACCTGGAGGAAATCAATCGCTGGCTGCATTAAAAATATGGGGGGCCATTACGCCAGCGCCGGGACTTGCAACGTGCCGCCTTCGTGGCCAGGTTGACGCAACTGCCAATCGGTACCGTGGTGGCGATGGAAGCGTGCAGCGGCGCACACCACTGGGCACGCCATTGCCAGTCGCATGGGTTGGTGGCGAAGTTGATGGCCGTGCAGTTCGTCAAGCCGTTACGCAAAAGCCAGGCGAACAAGAACGACCGCAACGATGCCGAGACCATCGCCACAGCGGCGCGACAGCGCAACATCGCTTCGTGTCGGGACCAGCAGGCACAGTCATGGCACCGGGTACGCGAGGGCTACAAGGCCGAGGCTCTGCCTATCGGCAATCGGCTTCGGGGGCCGAGTTTGGCGTGGCGGTGGCGCAAAGCGACAGTGCATTACGGCATGCGCTGGGCGACACGTCGGTTCGCTCGGGATTGCCGGCTATGCTGGGCGGGTTGCTGGACTGGACGCACTGGTAGGACATTGGCAGCAGATGCACGAACGCCTAGCCCAGTGCGACGTCCGCATCGCGGCGCACGCCAAGGCGGACGTGCGTAGTGCAAGAGCGCAACAGATCCTCGGGGTTGGCCCGTTGACCGCCGATGCGATGGTAGCCGCAGTGGGCAATGACCAGGATCTCCGCAATGGCCGGCAGTTGTCGGCTTGGCTAGGCCTGACCCCGGTGCAGCGCTCCAGCGGCGGCAAGAGTCGGCTGGGATCGATCAGTTAAATGACCCCCGGCAAAGCCGGGGGCTTATTGGGTGAGCGCCTCAAAGGCGCCATGACAGCGTGAGCCGCCTGAAGGCGGCTGGCTACACACCCAGCTTCATCTGATCGTAGCGCTCGTCTTCCTGCTCTTGGTTGCGGATGTACGCCCGGACCATCGCTTCATCCAGGCCCACCGTCGACACAAAGTACCCTCGCGCCCAGAAATTCTCTCCTGTGAAGTTCCGCTCCCGACCGCCAAACTGCCGCGCGATCATGATCGCACTCTTGCCCTTGATATAGCCCACCACGTTTGAAACCGCATACTTCGGTGGAATGCTGATGCACATATGGATGTGATCCGGCATCAAATGACCCTCAACAATCTTCGACTCCTTGTGCGATGCCAATTCGTGAAGTATCTGCCCCAAATGACGTCTGACACTGCCAAACACCTTCCTCTTACGACGCTTCGGGATGTACACCACGTGGTATTTGCAGTCCCATCGGGCATGGCTCAGGCTCTGGTACTCTTTCATCGTGAACGCTCGTCTCTTGGCGGAGACCGCTCGTTCACGACGACCGCTGCACAGGTCAAACCTTGGTGAGTCCCCCGGCAGAGCCGGGGGCTTACCTCACTGAGTTACGGCGGCGACAGCTACTTGCGCACGCCGCTGATCCAAGGTGCGCGTAGCAGTGTGCAGCGAGCTAGGGCGGCCGCCAAGGAGAAAGCCACGCCGGAACAGAAATTGATAAAAGACCTGTCCGGGCAAATACCGATCGGCAAGGTGCTGGCGGCCATTGTCAACATGATTGCTGCACCAGTGCAGTTCAGAAGAACAATATATTAGACAATATTTGGTCGTAAATTCTGCCTCCCCTGCCACTGCTCCTAGATATGTGTACTGGTCAACACCCAGCTTTCGTCACCATTATTACGCGGCATGGCCAATGGCCCTCGCTGCTGGGTCATCGATTCCAGCGAAGGCGGCAATCCGGCGGAGATACGTATCAAGGTCACAGGCATGGAATCTTCGCCGGCCAGGTCCAACACAAGCCGAATACCATCGCACGACTCACCGCGGCAATTGAAAGCCTGGTATTCACCTCCTCCCGAAGTGGGATAAACTACTGATGGACCGTTTCCCACGGCGATCGAGCGGAGCCCTGCCTTCGCCGGCACCGCGAGCACCAGCCCGGTGACGGAAGGCCCGGCATGCAATTGCACCGTTATGCGCCTTCCTGTGCCTGTTAACTCGGCGCCAAGCACTGCGAGAGAGGCATCTGGCAACTTCGCGGATGGCACCGGGGTGGCGTAGAAGCGACTCGAGGTCCAAGGGAACACTTGCGCAAGCGTTGTCGATGGCCCCATGGCTTCAAGCACGCCATGAGGTGGCCGCCGCCCGCTGGCCTCGACCACCAGCTGGGCAGCACCATCTGGACCCTGAAGGTAAATCATGTTCAAGGGCTGCGGAGCATCTGCCGTGTAGGCCGGTGCCCGCACGGAAAACCATGCCGCCAGGAGAACCGCCAACGCCAGAGCGCCGCTGGTGTACCGGTACGACGGAAGTTGCTCCTGGCACAGAAGAGGAGCGAACCAGGCGGCAGTCGCCGCGATCAGTATTCCAACCCCCAGCGTACCGTAAACAGCGTTATAGCCCAGCATGATCTCGAGCAAAACGACTAGGGGCAGCACGATCAAGAAACAGCCCAGCGCTGACACCAGGGCCAGCCACGCTAGTCGATGCTGGCCTCCATGAGTCACCAAGAATGGGGCGGCGAGCGCGCACGCCACCAGCACGATGCCGGGCAGCAGGAACAGATAGCTTGCACCGGGCAAGGCGATGGCGATGAGAGCGGTGCAGGTCAGCCATGCATAGCCCAGGCCGACCCAAACGCCAGTGAGATCGGCGCGTCGGACAAGGCGACGCAGCGACCATGTCACCATCACCGCTACGAAGGCCCATAGCACAACCCTGTTCGCTCCGGTGGCGGTATGCCAGGGCATGGTCGTGGCGTGCATCATCGACATCACGAACATGGTCAGATAGGCGGCCGCACCGCCGACAACGAGCGCCAGTGGCAATGCGGCCACGCCTCGCACCACGTCCTTGAGGCGGTAATCGACGTGCCTGCGGATTCGGAGTGCCCCGACCATCATTGCCACCAACAGGACAATGCTGCCGACAAGCGCCCACGACACGGGAGCGCGTACGATGGTGGCTCCCATAATATCTGTATAAAGCAGATTCCCGGCGGAGCCAACTCGGTTCAAGTCGGTGCTTTGCAGGGCTTTGGCCAAGCCAAACAGATTATCGCCCTGTTGCTGCACACTTCGCAGGTCGATGTGGTCGAGATTATCCAGTGGTGTGTGATATTGCTCGACGTTTCCACCGAAGGCGAAGTTCAGTCCCTGCATGCCGTTCGCCTTGAACACACTCAGGTCCGTATCGTTCGGGAGGAGCGTGTACAGCGTGTTCAGAAGCGAGTTGGTGAGCGGGCGCATTGAACTGCGCGAGAATGCATCGACAAGCCAGCCACTTGCCCCCCCAGTCTCGAACATCGTGCTCTGACCCGAGGTGCCGCGAGCTTCAGCATTGATAACCGCCGCCGCGCCTCTTATTTCAGGATCATCGGCGATCATCCTGGCACCAAGCAGCCCTGCTTCTTCGCCATCGTTGAAGAGAAACACAATGCGGTTCTTGCCAGGCGGATGTTGCTTGAGGAGTCTCGCAATCTCAAGAAGAGTCGCGACGCCGGATCCATCATCACTGGCACCTGGGCCCGCACCGACTGAATCGTAGTGCGAACTGAATACGACTGACTTACCGTCAGCCGAACCTTCAAATGATGTCACGATGTTCCGCACTCGCGCACAGGTCTGCGACTTCTGGTTACACGATACACCCTCCACGACGCGAGGCTGGTAACCGAGCTGCTGCAATCGAATCGTGATGCGATCAGCTACCGCACGATTCGCTGCGCTATCCACTGGGTGTGGGCGTTGATCAGCCAAGAGGTCCTTCAGGACCTCCTGCGCCCGTACCGCTGAGAAATCGCTCTCTTGGCGTTCGCCTGCCAGCACGTCCGCCGGTTGCAGGCGCCACCACGCGATAAATGCGATGGCGAGAAACAAAAAGCTCGCCGTTAAAAAAAAACCACTTCGCGCCTTTTCCAGACCTGAAGACATCCGGTTCCCCTGACATTTCCGTTTTGGCCGGCGTCATCTGCCAGCTTTGCTTTTGTTGATGTGTTAAGACTGCGGCACCCATGCCGACAAAATGGCTTCGACGTGCACAATCTGGGAAGCGCGCAACGCGCGTACGAAAGCAGCCGCCAGGCTCAACAACAGCAACATCACCGCACTAAAGCGACAGATGAACACATTTTCCAGAAATCGGTCAAGCCTTCCAAGCCTTCCTCCTTGAATCGACCGAGCCACCTGCAGGCCGTTCGGACGCTATAACACCGACCGCATGCACTGCTTCTTCCACACGCAGCCCCTGAACAAGGATGCTATCCACGGGCAGGACTCGACCGCGGCCCCCAATCGGGCATGTTTATGCAGGTTCATCCGGGGTTCCTGTGCCTGGGTTGGTTTGGTAACACCCCTCTTCCCAAGATGCCCTGGATGAACCACCTACTGAGAGATCACATCTAGCCAGGTGCGGGTCCGCTAAACTAGAGGCTCAGAAGTACCCGAAGGCCTTGGATGCCTTGTCAACTGGTAGCGTTGCAGACTGGGGGCGCGGCAGTAAAACGTCTCGATGAAGATATTGCGCTCCGCCCAGAAAACTTCGAGGTCGTAGACGCAAAACGAATATTTTTCGGCTTGTTCTACCCACCCCTTCCCCGCCCGCACCGACACGGAAGTGAATAGCTCATTGTCGTTTCCCCACCAGGCGAGGATAAGGTATGGGAATGATTCGCCCTGGTGGAAGATGGTGAAGTGCGGTGTGCTGCGCCAGGGGACGTTGCGCGCGAGCTTCACCGTCACCAGCCTTTCGACGAACTGCGACCGGTCCACGGCCTCGCCATTTGCCGAAATTGTGTAGATCTTGCCGCCGTCAGCGTCCGTCCAATCACGCGGGCCACGAATGGTTCTGGGTTTGAACATGGTGGCTCTCCGGGTTCAGGTCCTGGGCCTTGGGGCGCGGCGCTCGACGACCATGGACGCCAGCAAACCCATCGCGAAGGCCTGCAGCAGATAGCGATCCCCAGCCTGCCCCTCCGGCTTGCGCTGGTAATGATCGAGATTCACCAGGGCATCCGCCGAGAGACAATGCGCAACATCGAGCAGCGTCTCGTCGTGCAGCGAGGCAGCCGAAATGCCTGCCGTGCTTGCGTAGTAGGTGGCCAACGGCCAGAAGAAATTGGTGGAGAACACCTTGCTTATGCCCCCCAGCGACATGCCGGCGTCGGCAAGGGCCGCCGCGTTCACCTTGTTGATCAGGGCCTGGCGCTGGTCGAAGTCGTCCTCCCCATGCATGCCACGCACGTCGCCGTAATGCGCGAAGCCGAGCACCTCGAAATCCAATGGCTCCTCGGAGGACACAAGGCACGCCGAAGCGGCATCGCTGACCACGCCGAAGGGCTGGATACGATCGGCATCCAGCCCACCGTGGTCATACGAAGCCACGAGGATACGTCGACCCAGACCGCTGCGAATGTGGCTGCCCGCCATGTGGATGGCCGACAACAGGCCGGTGCATTCCTGCGAGACGATCGCCATGGGTACGGCACGAAGCAGGCCGTGGCTGGCCAGCAGGGACGGAACGAGTTTGCGGTCGGCGAGGAACGACGCATCGGCCGACGTCAGGATGAACATGTCGATGTCCGACGCCGCCACGCCGGCGTGCTCGAGGCAGCGTCGCACGACTCGTCCAATCACTTCGTCGGGAGCCAGCGCGCTTTCACGATAGCGTCGATAGCGCAGCAAGGCGCTGCTCATGGGGAGCTTGAGCGAGGCGAATTTCTCGCGTGCCCCGGGTATGGCTTCCACCTCGCGAATGTTCTCGCCCAGTTCGACCGCAATAGCTCCCAACCCGATGCGCGAGGAATGTTGATCAAGCTGCATAGGCTTGGTGCATCCCTTCGTACATGCCATAGAAGAGGTCGCACGTCTTGCGGACGGTCTCAAGCGCCTCCTGCTGCATGGTTGGCGTGGTGCAGATATCGGCGACGAGGCTGATACCCTCGGCGACATGCCCTACGTCTTCCTTCTGGTGCACCGAGAAGAACTGAAGGTCGCTTTCGGTAAGGCTGTAGATACGCGGAAGCAATTCGTGGCGCGCCTCGCCGGCGGCCGTCTCGAGATTCTGGCCCTCGCTGGCGATCATCACGGCCGCCGCGCCCATATGGAAGGTATGTCGGTTGCGCACAAGGTCCATTCGGTAGTCGATAAGCGCCCTCGTCGCCGGCAACGGCATGGCGGCGTCGCGTTCGGCATCCTTGATGCCAATGGCCCGGATGAAGTTCTCCATCAATACCACGTGGTTGTCGGTCTTGGAGAATCGACCGGTTTCCTCCTCATACATGTTGAGCAGGAGGCGCTTCTTGTGCACACCGCGCGGGCAGTGGTGGTAGAGCGTTTCGATGTACTCCAGGAAGTGCTTGGTCAACTGGTAGCCTTGCAGGGTCACGCTGCGCAGCAGGTCCCAATGCGGCATGCCGTCCAGGATCTTCTTGACGATGGGGTGGGTCATGGTGATCCGCGATTCCAGCTCGTGCCTCAGCTTGAGCTTGAACTCCTCCGGCGGGAGGAATGCGGAAGAGTACGAGGTAGCCGTCAGCCGGGCACGCAGGGCCGCCGTCGTCTGCTGCATATAGACGCCGGGGTGCGACACGCCATTGACGCGGGCGTAGTCCTCCACGCGGCCGTACTCGGTGAACCCGAGGCTCTGCCATAGCTTGTGCGGACGGGAGTTCTCACGCACATCCAACATGATCAGCGTGTGGTTATTGGCATCGCAGTAGTCGCTGATGCTCAGGAACGCGTCGCGGACAAGGCCGCGCTTCTGGTAATCGGACCGGATAATGCCTTTGGAAAGCGTGGCGATATGCCGGCAGTTGGGCATCTCGCTCGATGACAACAGCACCATGCCGATACATTGGTCGCCGTCGCTTATCACCATTAACGCCGTCCCACCTCGCTGCAAGGCGTCCTGAAGATCGGCGATCAACGCCTCTCCTTCCGCCTTGTCGAGCGGCTTCTGGTAACCGATCACGTCGGTATGCTCGATGGCGTCGTTGTACAGGGCGACTATTCCCGCACCGGTGCCCGTGTCGATCGATGTGGGCCAAGAGTATTGAATGCTCACGGGCTTTCTCCTTCGAGTGACAACGCCGGGGCGGCTCCAGCGCTTCCTTCGGTCTTGGGTGGGTTGGGCAGTAGTTTGTCGATCGTGCCGGCCATGATGTCGGCCACGACGGCATCCGCTAATCCGTGCATCGGGCCGCCGTCTTCCAGCAGGTTGGATACCATGGCGGAGAGGTCGTCTTTCATGGAGAAGACGGGCCAGTCCGTTCCGAAGATGATCTTGTGATTGATGCCCTGGGCGAAAAGTTCAGCCAGGTGCTCCTGCCAAGTCGTGGCGGTCATGGCAGCCGGAAAGCCCGAAATATCCAGATACACGTTGGGACGGTAGTTGCACATCAACTTCGCCTGCTCCACGAAGTTCACACCGCCGTGTGCAAGGATGAAATTTACGCCTGGAAACTGCTTGGCCGCAGCGTCAATGAGGTAAGGATCGGCAAAGCGGAAGTCGAGTGTCGGCGTGGTGGGTCCGGCATGCAAAAGTACGGGCATATCCCGCGCAGCGCAGATTTCATACAACGGAAACATGCGCTCGTCGCTCGGGGAAAATCCGCACGGTGGATAGACTTTGAGACCTTCGAACCCGTGGGTGTCGACACTTCGCTCGAAGATGTCATGTCCCGATCGCCCCCAGCGCGGATCCACACCGAAGAAAACGTGAAACCTCCCGGGATGTCGTGCGCGGACGGCCGCGTGCTGGGCCGCCATATCTTCCAGGCTGTAATGCGATTTGAAAACGTAGGTGAAATCCGGGGCCAGCAGAACGGTGCGAGCGATACCAGCCTCGTCCATCTTGCGGACCAGCCGGTCCGCATCGTGATCCTGATACTGGAGTTCCATCAACCGGGCCAGGCCCTCGGCCTCTCCGGGCCGAACTCGCGCGGACGTCTTCCTGGCCATGTTCTGCCCCACGCCGACAAAGAAATCACGCGGGATGCAGCGCGATGAGGCGAGATGGCAATGGCCGTCGACGATCATGGGAGGGCGGGACATAAGTCAGTGCCCACCCTTCAGGTTGTCGAGGAGACGCATGGTATCGCCAACCGTTTCCAGTTCGACCAATTGCGCCATGTGCGATTCGAGGTTGATGCCGCACTCCTGCTCCAGGAGGCTCAACAGCATGAGCCGGTTGATCGATTGCATGCCCAGGTCTTCGGTGAACCGGGTCTGTTCGCCGATCGCCTCGACCGGCACCTCATCGCCCATCGCCAGCTTGATGAGCTCGGCGATCTTTCCCAGGCTATTGCCGTCCTGCACCGTCATGCCCATGCCTTGGTCACCTCGATGTCCTCCTGAAAGTTCCGGTATATGCCCTTCCGGTCGTACTTGAGGTTCCGCGTCAGCATGCCGTTATCGATACTGGGAACCGTATGCGTGACCACCTTGCGCGCGATATGCATGTAGCTCGGCAGCGATTGATTGAGCGAGCGGATGGCCTCATCGACAACATTGCTGTCGGGCACGTCCGCCTCATCCGTCACGAGTACCGCCACCACTTCCTGCGTACGCTGCGACTGCAGGACGATGGCATGGCGCACCCAAGCCAGGGCGGTCAACTTTCGCTCGAGTTCCTCCGGGTGGAACTTCGCGCCGCCGCCTGTCAGGATGATTTCCTTCTTGCGCCCCTGCAGGTACAGAAATCCATCGTCGTCGAGCTTGCCGACATCGCCGGTGGCAATCGTCCCGTCGGCGAGAAAGGTCTGCGCGCCGTCGCTGCCGGTACTATCGAAGTAACCCTTCGCCAGCGGAAATGGCCGACGGATCAGTACTTCCGATTCATCACTGAAGTGAACGTGTTCCGGATGAATCGGGCGCCCGACAGAGCCTATGCGCTGAATCGCCGGCGTGTTCCAGGCGATCATGCCCGTCTCGGTGACACCGTATGCCTCCAGCAACCGGAAGCCGAGTTCATTGTACGCGCGCAGTACTTCGAGGCGAATGGGCGCCATGCCGGTGATCATGAAACGAATATTGCCACCCAGGAACTGGCCGAGCTTTTCCGCGGCCCGCGGTCCACGCCCGTGCACGTGGTAGATGTTCTCGTAGATTGCTGGGGGAGCAACGATGAAGCTCGGCTTGAAAGCGCCGAGTTCCTGGAAAACCGACGTGTGCCGAACGATCCGGAGCGACGCGCCCGCCCATAGGCAGCCGTAGACGGACAGGCGCTGTTGGTAATTGGAGAGCGGGAGGAAGATGAGGTGACTGTCATGAGCATCTAGCGCAAAATCCGCGATGAAATCGCTTACCAGGGCCTCGGTGCCGAGGCGGCTGATGTCGAGCCCCTTCAGGTAACCCGAGCTTCCCGACGAGTACACTCTGGTATAGATATCTGGGTCTTCGAGCGCGCCCGCTTCCGTATTGACGGTGAACGGCCGATCTGTCCAGGTGTCAGCCAGGCTGGAACGATACGGGTGCCCAGGTAACGCGTTATCGTTTTCACATACCCACAACGCGGCGTCATGCCTCTGTATCAGGGCAGCAAGTTTCTCGGGGGGGAGTTCCTCAGGTACGGCATGGATGAGGGCGCCGAGCCTGATGGCGGCCAGATCCCACAGCACGTATTCGTAGCCATTGGCTGCCTGCAGGCCGATCTGCATGCCGGATCGAATACCCGCTTGCGTCAGCTTGGCTGTCAGTGCGTCGACTTCATCCAGCAGTGCCGGAATCGATACCTGGCGATCACTACCATCCACGCGCCGCGCGGAGAAGGTGTTCGAGGTGTGTTGATGCGCCCGTTCCAGCAAAGTGGCAAACTTCATCCTTGGCCAATCCTAGTGAGAAGCAGTGAGGAGATCGTGTCGTCGGCAGTGCCAGAAATTACCCTTGCGTCACCGATGGCGTATTTTTCCAATATCTCGGGCGAAATCGGCGTGGGTTCGTACAACACGCTGCGCAAACCGGACGACGTCCGACATATCACTTCACAATCAGGTTTAGCAGAAGCGTAAATGTTGTCTAGGATGACTTTCTTAGGCTTTGCAAGGAGCGCAACGATTATGATGTCGTAGGCGCTTACATCGTAATGCGGGGAGTCTTCGTGGATGATGTTAATCGCCCCCCCAAGACCAAGCTTGGCGATCAAGCCTCGCGATCGCTCAACGGCGTCACTGGAGAGGTCGAGTCCATCAATGGCAATGCCAAGGTACCGATGCAGCCAAACCGTGCTGATCGGGAATGGACCGGACCCAATGAATAACGCGCGTCGGTGATTTCGATGGCGCAGCATCGAAATTTCACGCTTCAGCAAACGCTGGTAGCGGTTGTTAAGCCGGAAGTCGCTGAGCGAACTAGTCCCCGCGCACAGCCGTTCGACGAAGATCTGTTCCAACACAGTTTCCCACGCGCAGTAGGCATTATTCAGCAATTCCATGTCATCGTGTCCGTAACCCAGCCCAAAGAGCAGCTGGTCGACATCGTTGGCAAGAAAGACCTTCGCCTCAAGATACTCAATCAATGGATCGAGCAAATGGAAGTGCGCTTCCGCCTGGCTGATTAGCATAGGATTTTCGCGAATGATCTGCAGTGCTTTGCCAACGCCATCGTGAAAGGACGAACTGCAGCGCACCAGCGCGTTGACCATCGCTTCGCAGCCATCTGTCGAACCAACGCGCTCTTCCGACTCGCCCATGGTATTCAAAAGATCTAAATTCATGTATTCCTCCTTTTTAAGCACATAAGGACACGCTGCGAGCTCATTGATCGACAAGTAATGATTGAGGAGCGTTCCAGAGGTGACGATGTAATCATCGACACGGTCAAGCTTGGCAGCCCCTTGCACGATGGCAAGTCCGCCAGACCGGATATCAATCGGTCACGATTCATGCTGCCCTATCAATTCGACCAACCTTATCCCCCTGGCTGTATCCCCCTGGCTGTCGGCACGTTTCACTTCTACCACGCGTCAGACCAGTTTGGCAATGTCGAGACTGTTGCCCCCTCCAAGGCCCGACGCATCCATCCTCATGCGCTAGTGTAGTGTTCCATTCTGTTTGGAACTTAAGCGCTGATTGGCGCGGATCACCTTCTGCAGGATGTCGCGGGCGCTTCTGGTCCAGATGAACGGC
>LNAP01001968.1_pt1 | contig 21137 bp, 24 predicted proteins | sample 602601 | NCBI WGS metagenome assembly LNAP01 (sample SAMN02440304, study PRJNA202911) | soil metagenome | biome: Subtropical and temperate rainforests or woodlands; isolation source: soil samples (1 kg each in a 20% v/v slurry with milli Q water) were... ...
AACCGTGGTGGCGCCATGCTGGATCCCCGCTCCGAGGGTTACCTGGCCGCACCCGAGTTCCAGAAGTTCTACCGCGACCTGATGGACCACTTCATGCGGCCGATTGCGCGACTGCTGTTCCCCGATGTCTATGGCTACGACAGCCAGACTTTTGGATTTTCCATCCAGTGGCAGGCCGGCAAAGACACGTCCTTGCGCCCTCATACGGACGCCTCGGCCGTGACGCACAACATCAACCTGAACCTGCCCGGCGAAGCGTTTTCTGGATCCGGGGTTCGCTTCATGGATCGTGTTTCTGGGAAGTCCGAGAGCCTGAGCTTCGAGCCCGGCACCGCCCTCATCCACCACGGCAGCGTCCCGCATGCCTCGGAGCCCATCACGGAAGGCGAACGCCACAATTTCGTGCTCTGGCTTTACGGCGAGGGTAACCAGATCCCTCTGCACGGCGCCCACCACAACACCATCAGTCCGCAGGAACGCTGGACCATCCCGAAAGCCCGGACCGACGCCTTCGCGCCGTTTTAAACGGTTCAGCCAGACTTCACTGTTGATCACAAGGAACACAAGCCATGCCCAAGACCATCCTCATCACCGGTGCCACAGACGGCATCGGCCTGGCCACCGCACAAACGCTGGTGGCGCAAGGCCACACCGTGCTCATCCATGGACGCAACGCGGCCAAGCTCGCTGAGGTGCACAAGGCATTGACCGCGCTGCCAGGCGCAAGGTCGGTGGAAAGCTTTGTGGCCGATCTCTCGCGCTTGACCGAGGTGGAGGCAATGGCTAAAGCTGTCTTGGCACAGCACAAGAGCCTCGACGTGTTGATCAACAACGCCGGTGTGCTCAAGACCCCTCAAACCCGCACGCTCGAGGGCTTGGATGTGCGCTTCGTGGTCAACACCCTCGCACCCTACCTGCTGACCCAGCGCCTGTTGCCGCTGCTGGGCGCGGGCAGCCGGGTCGTCAACCTGTCGTCGGCTGCGCAAGCGCCGGTGGACCTCGAAGCCCTGGCCGGCCGCACCCGGCTGGGCGACATGCCCGCCTATGCGCAGAGCAAGCTGGCGATCACCATGTGGTCGCGCCATATGGCCATCGCCCTCGGTGACCAGGGCCCGGTGGTCGTCGCTGTGAACCCGGGTTCCCTGCTGGCCACCAAGATGGCGAAAGAAGGGTTTGGCGTGGCCGGATCCGACATCCGCACCGGTGCCGACATCCTCGTGCGCGCCACGCTGTCCGACGACTTCGCGCAGGCCACTGGTCAGTACTTCGACAACGATTCGAGGCGCTTCGCCCAGCCCCACCCAGACGCGCTCGACCCGCGCAAGACCTCGCAGCTTGTGAAGGCCATCGAGGCCCTGCTGCGCGACCCTGCCTGAGCCCTCGACCCACCCCGGCCCCCACCAGGAACACCACGACCATGAAAGCCGTTGCCTACCGGACCCCCGGCCCCATTGAGCGCGAAGACGCGCTGCAGGACATCACCCTCGACAAACCCCAAGCCACTGGCCGCGACCTGCTGGTCAAGGTCCACGCCGTCTCGGTGAACCCGGTGGACGCCAAGCTGCGTGTGCGCCGTGCACCAGCGGCCGGCGAGTGGGGCATCCTCGGCTTCGACGCCGCCGGCGTGGTCGAGGCCGTCGGGCCCGAGGTGAAGGACTTCAAGGCCGGAGATGCCGTCTTCTATGCCGGCTCCATCACCCGGCCCGGCACCAACAGCGAATACCACCTCGTTGACGAACGCATCGTCGGCCGAAAGCCCATCAGCCTTAGCGATCCCGAGGCAGCGGCGCTGCCGCTCACCGCGATCACGGCATGGGAGATGCTTTTCGACCGGCTCGACGTGAAGCGCCCGACGGCGCAGGGCGGCCAGCTCATCCTCGTCATCGGCGGCGCTGGCGGCGTGGGCTCGATCACCATCCAGCTGCTGCGCGCGCTGACCGACCTGACCGTGATCGCCACCGCGTCGCGGCCCGATACGCAGGCTTGGGTGCGCGAGTGCGGTGCCCACCACGTGATCGACCACCGCCAGCCGCTGGCGCCGCAGGTGCAGGCGCTTGGCCTCGGTGCGCCCGGCTTCGTGTTCTCCACCACACAGACCGACCACCACTACGCCGACATCGTCGAGCTGATCGCGCCGCAGGGCCGCTTCGGCCTGATCGACGACCCGGCCGAGCTCAGCGCGCTGCCGCTGAAGGGCAAGGCCGTGTCGTTGCACTGGGAGCTGATGTTCACGCGCTCGATGTTCGGCACGCCGGACATGGCGCGCCAGGGGCAGATGCTGACCGAGGTGGCGGCGCTGGTTGACGCCGGGCGCATCCGCTCGACGGCCACCGAGACCGCCGGCAGGATCGATGCCGCGACCTTGCGCCGGGTGCACGCGCAGATCGAAAGCGGAACGGCGCGCGGCAAGATCGTGCTCGAAGGGTTCTGAAGGGCCGCAACGAATACGATTGACAGGTCGGCCTCGGACTGCCGCCAGAACCGGATGATCTGCTCTTCTTCATGTTCGTCTTTCTCCTGGTGGTTGACGGACTTCACTAACCTCCGCTTGGTACGGTTGGTGAAGGTCAGGTCAAATCCCGAGATGGTCATTTTTTCGAGCTTCGGACCTATCATTGAGCGTGCAAAGGCCAACGGTGTCGCGGTGAGGCTGCGGCAGAGCTTGTAGGTCTCGCCACATTGCGACAGACACGACCGCCTGGATAAACCCGCCTTGATGCGGGTGCCAGCATAAAGAAGCCAGGAGACAAACATGGCATTCAGCAGCCACTGGAGTGCACCCGGTCATGAGGCCACCTCGGACATATCCTGGCGTGCAGACGACGTGATCGAGCGCTCAAGGCAGCGGTCGATGGGCGTTCACAGGCTCGACCCGGGACGCAGTGACCCGCCGCGCGTCCTCACCGCGACTGCCCTGCAAGACCATCGCTTGCCGATGGAAGACCTGCTGGATGTTGCGCGCAGCGGCATGGAGTCGTTGTTCCTGCAGATACGTGACGCCGGGTATGTGATACTGCTCACGGATGCCCACGGCGTCGCCGTCGACTTCATCAGCAACCCATTGCTGGACCGCGAGCTGCGACAGGCCGGCCTGTACCTCGGCAGTTGCTGGTCAGAGGAGACGGAGGGGACATGCGCCGTGGCGCTGGCGAACCTGGAGCAGCGGTCCATCACGGTTCATCATGAAGAACATTTTCGTGTGCCCTACCGAACCCTGAGCTGCAGCGCCGCGCCCCTGTTGGGCGTCGATGGCCAGGTGCAGGCGGTGTTGGATGCATCCGCCCTGTACTCGCCGGACGACAAGCGCAGTCAGCACCTAGTGTTGCAGATGGTCAAGTCGACCGCTCGCATGATCGAGAACGCCCAGTTTCTCAAGCAATTCGACCGGAACCTGGTGCTGCGTCTGGCCGGACGGCGCGATTTTCTTGAAGTGGCGACAGAGGGCTTGCTCGCGCTGGACGAGGAAGGCCGGATCGTTGCGGCCAACCAAGCCTTTCTGCAATCCGTGGGGCGTACGCCGGCGATGCTGAGCGGTGCCCACGTCGAAGACGTTTTCGACGCGCGGATGGAGCGACTGCTCGGCGCTTCACTGGCCCACCCGGAGCCGCTGGCGTTGCGTCTGCTGCACTCGGGCGAGCGGTGTTTTGCCCTGGCGCGCGGGCCACGCAAGCTCACACCAGTGACCGAACGCCAACGACCGATGGTGCGTACCCCGGATGACAAGGCGCTGCGTGAACTTGCTGGGAACGATGCCAGCATGACACGCAATGCCCAGCATGCCCTTCGTGTGGTGGACAAGGGCTTGGCGATCTTGCTGCAGGGTGAATCGGGTACCGGCAAAGAGGCCTTTGCCAAAGCGATCCACGAGGCGAGCGCGCGGCGATCCAAAGCCTTTGTCGCAGTGAATTGCGCTGCCATCCCGAACACCTTGATCGAAAGCGAACTCTTTGGCTACAAAGAGGGCGCATTCACCGGCGCACGCAGCAAGGGGGCCAGGGGCAAGATTCAGCAGGCCCACGGCGGCACGCTGTTTCTGGACGAAATCGGGGACATGCCTTTGGCGATGCAGACCCGCTTGCTGCGCGTGCTGGCCGAAAGGGAAGTCACGCCGCTGGGTTCAGAAACTTCGGTGCCCGTGGACATACAGATCGTTTGCGCCACGCACAGGGACCTCAACGAGCTGGTCGCCAACGGACTTTTCCGCCTGGACCTGTTTTACCGCCTCAATGGCGTCACGCTGGCGTTGCCCAGTTTGCATGAGCGCACAGACAAGGAAGGCTTGATCTGCCAGCTGCTGCAGGAGGAAGGCCGGTGGCTCTATGCCCGTGCGGGCACGGCCTCCCCCCATGCGTTGGCCGCGCTGCAGACCTACCACTGGCCCGGCAACATCCGTCAATTGAAAAACACACTGCGCGCCGCCCTGGCTTTGAGCGGTGGAGAGGCCATCGAACTGGAACACCTCCCGGTCGACATCCAGAGTGCCATGCGTGCCAGTTTGCCCCCACCCCGCATGTTGTCGATGGGCTTACCCACATCACCTGTTGTCGAAGCTGCCGCGCGTTCGGAACGGGATGATTTGGAACGGGTGCTGAGGGAGCACCACTGGAACATCAGCCATGCGGCACGCAGCCTGGGCACGTGTCGAGCGACGGTCTACCGTCGCATGCAAAAGTTGGGCATCGTCAGCCCAAACAGGGCCGCCTGAAGCGCCCTACGACTTCCCAGACTCGGCGTTGCGGCGGGTGCAGTCGGAGACAGCGGCAAGACGAACACGTTTTTACTGCCACCAAGTTGGTGTTCCTTGCCGCGACAGGTACAAGCCCGAGTGGCCGCTGTGCAAGGAACTGCCGTCGTTGATCGAAGTGGCATCGGGGTGAGCCTTCAGGATGCCGGCAGGGCACATACGAAACCAAACGTCGCCCAGTCGGCGATCTGCGTGCGGTATGAATGCGTGCCATGACGAGAAGAATGGGCCGTTTCTTGCTCAACCACGGCAGAAGCCCGGATGAGGAGTACACGTTCGCCCTTGTCGGCGATCGCCTAACTGAACAAGGGTATGTACCGATGAACTCATTCTATGAATCCGCTAACGAGGTTGTGCAAAAACCCCAAGTCCAGCCGCAGACTGGCGCAAGGGTTCGGTTTTCTGGATCGCCATTGGTTGAGCCCTCCTGAAGTCGTTTTCGGTTTGATCGACCCATCTGATAAGGCCTCTGGCGCTCATTCTGGCACCGAACAAGACCCGTATCCCTCTCGCTATTTCTTCAGCTCGCAGCCAGCCAGTTTCTCGATGTTGTGCACCAGGCAATACAGCCTCCACTGCGTGCCCACCTTCTTGCTCCCGCGCAGCGTGAACCGGTTCAGCCGCTTGTTGTGCCGGATGTTGCCAAACACCGGCTCCACCGTGCCGATGCGCTGGCTGTAGCGCCTTCTGCCCTCGGGACTGTCGATGCGTTGCTTCATCGCCTGGAGCACGTCGTTGGGGCTGCTCTGGCTCTTCTTGAAGATCGCCACCTGCCGCACCGCCGTGCGCTCAGGGTGGCGCAAGCACAGGTGCCTGTGATCGCACGGGCTGCAGCTGCTGTGGCTGCCGGTGTACTTGTGACACTGACGCCCGTTGATCGTGCAGGCGTTGCCGTTGCTGTGGAGCTTGCGGCCAGCCGGGCAGATGCAGTGGCTTTGGTCCTCGCTCACCCGGAAGTCCTCGGGCCGGTAAAGCCCGATCTTCTGCGCTGATCCCGTGGGCTTCTTCTCGTACAGCGGATCACCCTTAGCCTTGTGTTTGCCTTGGTCCTCGAATCGCTCGTCGCGCTGCCTCATCTGGTTGTCTGCAATCAGCGCATCGATGTGCTGCTCGGCCAGCGCCTGCAGGTTCTCGGTGCTGTGGTAGCCCGCCTCGGCGGTGATCAAGGTGTCTGGGGTTCTCACGGCTTCACTGGCCTTGACCATGGGCAGCAGCATGGCCTGCTCCGAGCCTGAGCCGGTGACATCGGCCGCCACAATGATCTGGTTTTGACTGTCCACTGCGGCTTGCGCCGCGTAGCCCTGGATCACGCCTTTGCCGGTGGCCATCTTGGCGCTCTCGGGGTCGGTGACGTTGGTCTTGAGTTCCTGGCCTTTGCGGTTGCGCCGCGGAGCGTTGCGGGCGATGAAGTCGCGCGTGGCCTGGGCCTCTTTGTGCAGGGCCTGGATGCGGGCCTGACGCTGTTCGTCTGCGTCCGGCGCAACACCGCTGGCGTCTTGCCGCTGGTGGGCCTCGATGATCTTGCGCGCGGCCTTGTCCAGGCGCTCTGCCCGGTGTGCCAGCTCGGCATGGGTGCCGCTGCGCTCTTTGCTGGCGTTGGCCGGCAGCTTCACGCCGTCGATGGCAAACATCTGCCGCCCGATCAGGCCGAGGCGGTCGCAGGTGAGCAGCACCTGGGTGAACAAGGCCTGGATGTCGTCGCCGAGCTCGCGCACGAACTTGGCAATGAGGGTGTAGCTCGATTGACTGTCGCCGCTGATGGCGATGAATTGCACGTTGTGCAGGCAGGCCGCTTCGATGCGCCGGCTGCTGATCAGGCCCCGGCTGTACGCCAGCAGAACGATCTTGAGCATGACACGGGGGTCGTAGGCGCTGGCGCCGGTCTCATCGTTGCGAAAGCGCGCGTCCAGGGCGCTGAGATCGAGTTCGTTGTCGATCAGGTGATCGAGCGCAAATTCAAAGCTGCCGGGTTGAATCTGATCGCTCAGCACCACGGGCAAGAGCCGGGGATTGCGGTCGATCGGTTTGTATCTCGCCATGTCCTGCTCTCCTGCTTTGAGCGTTTGGACATGGACTCCTGCGTAGACTATTCGTTCCGACTCGGTGGGGGTTTTTGCACAGCCTCAACGTATGCATTAATGAATTCATTGAATGCGCTCGCCAAGCCCAATCTGGGCACCGACCTGTCCAGCATCGGCTCCCAACTGGTCCGCCCGGAATGTGTGCTGGCGACCCGATCGGGTGCCTTGTATACCGCCGACTGGCGGGGTGGCGTCGCACAGGTCTTGCCCGACGGCACCGAGAAGCTGTTCACAGGAACCATGCCCGACGGACTCACTGCGCGCCCCAACGGCATCGCCCTGATGGCCGATGGCAGTTTTCTTCACCAAGGCGTTTGCGCAGTTGTCGTCGATGCCATGACCGAACACGACCTGCGAGAAGACATCTGCCGCGTCGGCGTCTCGCTGTTTGCGCGCGGCTACGTGCACGCCACGGCGGGGAACATCAGCGTGCGCCTGCCAGACGGCGGTTACCTCATCACCCCCACCGACGCTTGCCTGGGCACACTGGACCCGGCGCGGCTGGCGCGGGTGAACGAAGACGGTGTGCAGACCGGAGGCGACCGCGCCTCCAAGACGCTCACGCTGCACCGGCGCATCTACGGCGCCGATGCGCAGGCGCGCTGCGTGATCCACACCCACTCCACCCACCTGGTGGCGGCGTCTCTGGGGCAGGGCCAGAGGTCGGACGAGCCGGCCTGCGACGACCTGTTGCCACCGATCACGCCGTACTTCGTGATGAAGGTGGGCCATGTGCCGCTCATCCCCTACCACCGCCCGGGCGACCCGGCGGTGGGCGAGCTCGTGGCGCAGCGCATCGCGCAGATGCAGGCCGCTCGTACGCCGATCCGCGCGGTGATGCTCGAGCGACTGGGCCCCAATGTGTGGCACCGCTCACCGGCCGAAGCCAGCGCCGTGCTGGAAGAGCTGGAAGAGACCGCTCGCTTGTGGTTGCTGACCCGCGCCGCACCCTTGAACCCGGATCAGATCGACGAGGTGCGCCAGCAGTTCGGCGCGCGCTGGTGAGCAGGCCCTTAAGAAGGGTGTCCGGACAGAAGTCTCCGGACTGAGGGCACCAACACGTCCTAGACGTGAAGCGGTGACCTCAAGAACATGCTCTGCCCATCGCTCACTTGTTCAAGATCGGCGACGGGAAGTGGCGGTGAGGTGAATTACCGAGCTTCGCCGCCCGTTGATTTTTTCCGCAGCGCTCTCGCGTTCTAAGACCACCGTCTGGCGCGACCGCATGCTCGTGATGGCAGTGGAGTTCAGACTTCCCATCGACCAGCCTTCATCGCGAAGGATGCAGGGGTCACCAACCGGGGTGCAACACCTGTCGCTTGTTCGCCGGTGACTGCAACACCTGTAGCAGACACATGTCGCAGCCGCGGCCATTCGGCAGACCATTTCACCGCATTGACTGCTTTTGGAACGCCCTCAAACCGCCTCGTTGTGCGGTTTCTTTAAGGGTATTCCCGAGATTCCTTTGAAAAAGCGGCTTTTGGCATGGCCTTTGCGGAAAAGAGCCTGCGAAACGCACACCAGGCAGGTATCGCATGTCTGAGCACTTTTACCAGGAGACCAATCAATGACCCCAACGCGCGAAGAACAGCATTGGATGTATCGCAACATGGTCACGAGCCGCAAGTTCGAAGAGACCATCGCGAAGATCTATTTCGAGGGCAAGTCGCCCGTTTTCAGCATGGCCAATGGCCCGATACCGGGCGAGATGCACCTGTCCGACGGGCAAGAACCTGTGGCGGTGGGCGTCTGCGCGCACCTCAATCCTGAGGATGTGGTCACCGCTACGCACCGGCCGCACCACCAAGCCATTGCCAAGGGTGTGGACCTCGACAAGATGGCCGCCGAGATCTTCGGGAAGGAGACTGGCCTTTCAGGTGGGCGTGGCGGGCACATGCACCTCTTTGATCCGGCTGTGAACTTTGCCTGCTCGGGGATCATTGCCCAGGGCATGGGGCCTGCCGTCGGCGCCGCACTCAGCCGCAAGATGCAAAACAAGCCCGGTGTGGCCGTGGCTTTCGTCGGCGAGGGTGCGGTGAACCAGGGCGGTTGGCACGAGGCGATGAACCTTGCCGCGACATGGAGGTTGCCTTTCGTCTGCGTCATCGAAGACAACGCTTGGGGGATTTCGGTGTCCAAGGCCAGTTCGACGGCAATTGCCAACAACGCAGACCGCGCCGCCGCCTACGGAATTCCCGGCAAGCGCATCGAAGGCAACGATCCCTACGCGATCTATGAGGCGGCAGGCGAAGCGATCGCCCGCGCCCGCGCGGGTGAAGGGCCCTCCTTGCTGGAGATCGAAACCTTCCGTCTGGCGGGCCACTTCATGGGGGATGCCGAAGGCTACCGCCCCAAGGGCGAGAAAGACGCGCTGTTCGCGAAGGACCCGATCCCGAAGATGCGCGCCAAGATGATCGCCGATGGCGTGGCCACAGCCGAAGAGCTTGACGCGATCGAGGCCCAGGCCGCTGCCCGCGTTGAACAAGCCATCCAATTTGCCCGCGAAAGTGCGGATCCGGCGCCAGAAACCGCGCTGACTTCCGTGTTCGCATGAGAGGAGAGAAACAATGACCGTAGCCAATGAGAGAAAACTGACGATCGCCCGCGCCATGGCCGAGGCCGTGCAACAGGAAATGCAGATCGACCCCACCGTCTTTGTGATGGGTGAGGACATCGGCGCCCTGGGCGGCGTCTACGGAAACACACGCGGCTTGCTGGAGGAGTTTGGCCCTGAGCGCATTCGCGACACACCGATTTCCGAGACCGCCTTCATCGGTGCCGCTGTCGGTGCCGCCCAGGACGGCATGCGTCCAGTTGTGGAGTTGATGTTCGTCGACTTCTTTGGCGTCTGCTTTGACGCGATCTACAACCTGATGGCCAAGAACATCTACTTTTCGGGCGGCAACTTCAAGGTGCCGATGGTGTTGATGACGTCAACCGGCGGCGGATACTCAGACGGGGGGCAGCACTCACAATGTCTATACGGCACCTTCGCGCATCTGCCCGGAATGAAGGTGGTCTGCCCGTCGAATGCCTATGACGCCAAGGGGCTGATGACCGCCGCCATGCGCGACGACAGCCCCGTGGTCTACATGTACCACAAGGGTCTGCAGGGCATGGGGTGGCTTGCCACAGAGCCGGGCGCAACGGTGCATACCCCCAAGGAAAGCTACACCGTCGAGATCGGCAAGGCCAAGGTCGTTCGCGAAGGCACAGACGTCACCATCGTCAGCTTGGGCATGGGCGTGCACAACGCACTGAAAGCGGCAGCGAAACTTGAAGGCCAAGGCGTCAACGCGGAGGTGGTCGATCTGGTCAGCCTTGTTCCGCTGGATCGCGACACGATCCGCGCCAGCGTCGCCAAGACGGGGCGGCTGATTGTGGTGGACGAGGACTACATGTCTTACGGCGTGTCTGGCGAGATCATCGCCAGCGTGACGGAACATGACATCTCGGTCCTCAAGGCCGCGCCCAAGCGCGTGGCATACCCGGATGTGCCGATCCCTTTTGCGCGGGTCATGGAGCAGTTCTGCCTGCCCAACCCCGACAAGATCGTCGCCGCCTTCGCCAGCATGAAAGCGGCTTGACCCCACTTTACTCGGGGCCGTCATAAAGGGCGGCCTCACCAAGCATAGGAAAGATCCATGACAGACATCATCATCCCCACCAACCTCTGGGAGGAAGACGAAGAAACCGTCATCACCACATGGTTGGTCAGCGACGGGGCCACCGTTGAAGAAGGCGCGTTGGTGGCTGAGATCATGACCGCAAAGGTGCAATACGAGATTCTTGCGCCCGCGTCGGGCACCCTGTCGATCAAGGAGCAGGCCGAGGCGGTGGTCCCCAAGGGTGCCGTCATCGGCACAATCGCATGACCGACGGCGTGCGCACCGTTCCGCTCAAAGGCGTGCGCGGAATGATCGCGGATGCCATGGTCAAGAGCCTGGCCACCGCGGCGCAGCTGACCCACCACGGCAGTGCAGATGCCTCTGCTTTGCTGGCAGAAAAGGCGCGGCTGGCTGCGGGGGGTACCAAGGCCTCGGTGGAGGATCTGCTGATGCTGGCCGTGATCCGCGCGCTCAAGAAGCATCCCGATGCGAATGGCCGCACCAAGGACCGCGAGGTTCATCTGCACGAAGCGATTGACCTGTCTGTTGCCATCGCACTGCCGGGCAACTTATTGGTGGCCCCGGCGGTTTCTGGTGCGGGTGATATGGATGTGAGCGCGTTGCGGAGTGCGCGACAGGACTTGGCGGCGCGGGCCAAGATCAACAAGCTCACCGTGACCGAGATGACGGGCGGCACCTTCACGATCACCAACCTCGGCCTGACGCGGGTGGAGCACTTCACTCCAATCCTGAACGCCGGACAGATCTGCATCTTAGGTATTGGCTGCATGACGGATCGCCCGGTACGGGCACCTGATGGCGGCATAGAGCTTCGCCCTTTTGTCGGCCTCTCGCTCACCTTTGACCACCGTGCGCTGGATGGCGCGCCGGCGGGCGATCTGCTGACCACGATCTGTGAAGAAGTCGAAGGAATGTCCGGGTGACGACGCCTTTGCGCCGATTTGGGTCTGTGTCCGAAGGCTTGACCTTTGAAGCAGGCCTCTTTTCAGCGCAGGGCCCGCAGGTGGGCCTGTGGACAGCAGATGCCAATGCACTCGTGTGCCCGCGCGCCTATGAAACACGCAATGGATTCGCGCAGGCCGCCAGCCTATCGAGCACGCGAGGCTGGCCCGTTCATGTGCGCCCGACCGGAGGTGGCACCGTTCCGCAAGGCCGGGGCGTGGCCAACCTGGCGCTCAGCTTTGATGCGCCGGAGGGCTTCACCATCGAAGACGGCTACCGCTTGCTCACCCGGATATTCAGGGCCGGGCTGCGCGTAGAAACACTGGATATTGGGAACACCCCCGGCAGCTTCTGCGACGGCGACTGGAACCTTTCGATAAATGGTAGAAAACTGGTCGGCACCGCGCAACGGTGGCGGCCAACGCACCACGGGAGCCCGCGCGTTCTGGCCCATGCAATGGTCCTTGTGTCAGGGGATATCGCGTCAGGCGCGGACAGCGTTTCCGCCTTTCATCGCGACCTCGGTCTGAGCCCGGTCAAGGCCGACGTCCACACCAGCCTCTGCAGTGCAACACATCACACCGATTTACCCGCCGAAAACCTGTTGGCCGCAGCGCGGGGTGAACTGGCCCATCTTTCAAACCCAATGAACTTTTCAACAAAGGAAACAAACCATGTCCACCGACACCATCCACATCCATCTTGAGGTCAAAGTGCCCGAAACCAAGCGCGCTGGTTTCATGACCTTGATGAACGAACTGGTCGAGAGAACGCGCAAATAGCCCGGAACGCTCGTCTATGAGTGGTACGAGGTGGGCGATACCAGCACCTGGCACATCCTCGAGCGTTACGCCGATGCCGAAAACGGTGATCTGCACGTCAAGGGCTTCGCAGAGGGCTATGCGGGCCGCTTCTTCGAGTTGGTGACCAGTTGCACCGGCATCGTGTCGGACAACGCGACGCCCTATATCAAGGGCGTTCTGGCGGGCATCTCTCCACTCTACAGTGCGCAAAAAGGCGGCTTCAACCGCTTCTGAGCTGCCCGCACATCTCTTGCTCAGACCGGGCGTAAGATGATGCTTGGTGTGTGGGCCGTCTCGGACATGTTGCAGCGCGCGCCAAGCTCAATCAGTATGCTCGGGGCCAACACGGAAAGCACGAGGACCGACGCATGCTGAACACTGTCACTTATGGGGACGCGCCGGGACCGCCATTGCTGATCGCGCACGGGCTGTTTGGATCAGCGCGCAATTGGGGGGTGCTGGCCAAACGCCTGTCCGAAGCACGGCGGGTGGTCGTCGTGGACATGCGCAATCACGGGTTTTCGGAATGGGCGGCAACCCACAGTTATGAAGATATGGCCGCCGATCTGGCGGCTGTGCTGGACGCACCTGCCGATGTGCTGGGGCATTCCATGGGCGGCAAGGCGGCAATGGTGCTCGCGCTGCAAGCCCCCGACAAAGTGCGCAAGCTGATCGTCGCGGATATCGCCCCGGTGACCTATCGGCATACGCAGATGGGCCCGATTGCGGCGATGCGGCGCGTCGATCTGACCAGCGTGACAACGCGGGCCGAGGCCAAGGCGCAACTGGGTGATCTGGACCCCGGCATCGATGATTTCCTGCTGCAAAACCTTGATCTGAAAGACAAGCGCTGGCGGCTGAACCTGGACGTTCTGGCTGCCGAGATGGACAAGATCATCGGCTTCCCCGATCTGTCCGGATCCTTTGACGGGCCGACCCTGTTCCTGTCTGGCGAGGTGTCGACCTATGTTTCAACAGATCACCGCGGCACGATCAAAGCCTTGTTTCCAAAGGCTCAATTCGCGTGCATTCCTGGAGCGAGCCATTGGCTGCACGCCGAGAAACCGCGCGAGTTTGTGGCCACCGTCTCGACTTTTTTGGGTTGAGGCACACCCGAATTGAGGAACGCTGGCCGCCCCTGAGGACCCATTGCGCATGACTGCAGCTGTACCCGCCACACCCGCGCCGACGCCGTCGCCTCAGCTTACAGTTCCCGACGTGGCCATCAACGTGCGGGACGTATTCGGTTTCGACACCGACATGAAGGTGATGGGTTTCGCCCAGGCCGACGAACATGTTCCCGATCTCGATCCCGACTACATCTTCGACCGGGACACCACGCTGGCAATTCTCGGGAGCTTTGTGCACAACCGCCGCGTGATGATTCAGGGATACCACGGCACAGGCAAGTCGACCCACATCGAACATGTCATCTCGCCGCTTCACCGAACTGATCGTAGGCCTCGAGTGTGCGCATCGCATAGCTGTACGCCGCGCCCGCATTGAGCGCGATCGCGGTGCCCATGGCGTCGGTGAGCTCCGCCTCGGTCACGCCCGCCCTGCGCGCGGCTTGCGCATGGACGGCAATGCAACTGTCGCAGCGCGTGGTGACCGCGACGGCGAGCGCGATCAGCTCCTTGGTCTTCGCGTCGAGCGCGCCGTTGCCGTTCTGACCTGCGCTGAGCGCCTGAAAGCCCGCGACCATCCGTGGATTGGCCTTGTGAAGCGCCGCGCCTGCACGGCGGCCGACAAGAAGATAGTCCTTCCAGTTCTTGAACATCGTTGGGCCCCTTGGTGATCAGCCGCGCCCCAGCGCGTAGAACTCGTCGTTGGGCCGCATGCTGGTTACGTTGGCCAGCCGGTTGGACATGCCAAAGAATGCGGAAATGGCTGCGATGTCCCAGATGTCGTCTTCGGTGAAGCCGTGGCTCTTGAGCATGTCGAAGTCAGCTTCACCCACCAGTTGTGCGCTTTGGGAAACTTTCATGCCGAAATCCAGCATGGCCTTCTGACGCGTTGTCAGGTCTGCCTTGCGGTAGTTGGTGGCGACCTGATCGGCGATCAGCGGATTCTTGGCACGAATGCGGAGGATGGCGCCGTGCGCGATCACGCAGTACTGGCACTGATTGGCGGCGCTGGTGGCCACCACGATCATCTCGCGCTCGGCCTTGGTCAGGTTGCCAGGCTTTTCCATCAAGGCATCGTGGTACGCGAAGAAGGCGCGGAATTCGTCGGGGCGGTGCGCCAACGTCAAGAAGACATTGGGGATGAAGCCCGGACTTTTCCTGCACGGACTCGATGCGCATGCGAATGTCCTCGGGCATGTCCTTGAGTGCAGGAACGGGAAAGCGACTCACGGTGGCTTGCGTATCTTAGTTCATGGTTTTCTCTTGATTGATGAATCGAAGCTGGTGGGGGAAATCGTGATTTCAGCGGTTCACATCGACAACGATGCGACCACGCACTTCGCCGCTTAGGAGCTGGTTGGCCAACGGGATCGCCTCTGCCAAGCCGACTTCGCGGCTGATATCGCCAAGCTTGGCTACATCAAGATCCGTGACCAGGCGTTGCCACGCGACGAGTCGGTCTGCACGCGGACACATCACGCTGTCGATGCCCGCGAGGGTCACGCCGCGCAAAATGAAAGGCACAACGGTGGCGGGGAAGTCCATGCCTGCGGCCAGGCCGCAGGCAGTCACAACGCCCCCGTACTTGGTTGTGGCGCAGACATTGGCCAGCACATGGCTGCCCACGACATCCACGGCACCAGCCCATCGCTCCTTACCCAGAGGCTTGCCAGGGGAAGCAAATTGAGCGCGTTCGATCACCTCGCTGGCACCCAAGCGCTTGAGGTAGTCCGCGTCTTTCGTCCTGCCGGTAGCGGCCACGACCGTGTAGCCCAGCTTGGCCAAGATCGCGACGGCCACGCTGCCAACGCCGCCAGCCGCGCCCGTGACCAAGATTTCGCCATCCGACGGCTTGACGCCGTGGCGCTCAAGCGCGAGCACGCACAGCATCGCGGTGTAGCCTGCGGTACCAATGGCCATCGCCTGCTGCGGCGTGAACCCCGAAGGAAGAGGAATGAGCCAGTCGCCCTTGAGGCGAGCCTTTTGGGCCAGGCCACCCCAATGCACTTCGCCTACCCCCCAACCGTTGAGCAGCACGGTGTCGCCCGCACGGTAAGCGGGGTTGGCGCTCTCCTCAACAACGCCCACGAGGTCAATGCCCGGGACCATGGGAAAACTTCGCACCACCGGACCCTTGCCAGTGATGGCCAGGCCGTCCTTGTAGTTCAGCGTCGAGTGGCTGACCCGCACGCTCACATCACCTGCGGGCAACTGCGCCTCGTCCATCTGCGCAACCGCTGCGCGATAACCCGATTCCTCCTTCGTGATCAAGATGCCGTTGAACAATTTGCTCTCCTTGGAAAATAGACCGATCGTCTAGTGGTTGACAAAAAAATCACTTCGACCGGAAGCCGGCGAAGAAGAACTGCGTGAACACATCCAGCGGCGCGGCGCGGCGTTCGAGCTTGGCGCGCAAGACTGCGCCTTCCCAGCCGATCCAGAAGAACTCGGCCACTTGCTGCGCATTCACTTCACTCGTGAGTTCGCCCACCTGCTGGGCTTCAACCAGGCACAGTGCGAAACGTCGCTGCCAATCCTCGAAGGTGTGCTGCAGCCGCGCCCGAAAGCTCTCAGGCAATGCGCCCATTTCTTGGCCGAGATTGCCGATCAGACAACCCCGGCGATAGCCAAAGCGCGCCATGGACGACTTGGCGTCATCGATGAAAGCGTGCAGGCGGGCAAGGGGTGTGAGCGTCCGGTTCAGGAGGTGACGGTCAAGCTTGGCCGCGAAGAATTCGCCATAGCGATCGATCAGGCCCAGGCCAAAAGCTTCCTTGCTGTCGAAGTAGTGATAGAAGGAGCCCTTGGGAACACCCACCCTGCTGAGGATTTCCTCGATGCCCGTCGCCGAGAAGCCCTTTTCGGTGAGAACTTCCAGGCCGGCGCGCATAAGCAGCTCGCGCGCATCTGTTAGGCCGTCGCGCTGTCTCGGAGGCCGGCCACGGCGGCGGATGGGGTCTTGCACCTGCATCGAACAATATTAGACCGATTGTCTCTAAAAATGCAAGTGGCAACCGAAGTCAGTGGTTTTCAGCCACCGACAGCATCGCGCCCATCGAATACGTCCACTCTGTCGCGGGGCAACGCTTCAACAAGTCGGCATGCCAACGGGCCTTGTTGCCCAAGCTCGATGGACGCAGTGTAGGTTCTCAGAGTAGATGCAAAAATTCTCATCACTTGCAAAAACTCTGACGCCTTTCACCAGCATCTTTCGACTGGAAATATCAGCGGGGCTGAGTTTTTCTGTTGGATTCCACCGATCTCTGACCCGCGGGTCAGGATTCCATGGAAATCAACAATCGACGCCTGCATGCCTTGCATCACCAGGGCTTTTCGGCCCGCGGCCGTTGTGTTCGAGAGCTGAGCACTCATTTGCTCTCTCCTCCCTCTTCGGCGTCCGAGCTGCGCATCGACGCCAGCAGCCGTAGCAGTCGATCCAGGTCGTCGGGCTTCAGCTTGCTCAATTCGCGCGCGGCAAGCTGAAGTCGTGGATCATTCACTTCGAGTTGTTCGGCTGTTTCGCCAAGCAGCCACGAAACGGTGACGTCGTAGGTCTCCGCGAATTTCACGAGTTCTTCTGCTGAAACACGTCGATTGCCGGCCTCGATCTCGGAAATCGTCGGGCGATGCATCTGCAGCAACTTGGCCACTTGGCCCTGAGACAGGCCTGCGGCCTTTCTGGCCTCTCGCAGTCGTTCGGCGATCGCCGAACGCTGGGCGTCCGGGCTGTCCGTCATTGCGCGTTCGCCTGCTTGGGTTCAGCTACGACTTGCACTTGTGCCAGCGCGACGACCTTTGCCACGATCTCGTCAATCGTCAGCGCGACGCAGGAATCATCCTGCCGGAAGATGTTCACGTCATTGTCGATGGTGATCCCGAGCTTCGCACCCAACATGCCAATGGCTACGGGCCAAATCTTGCTATCGAACTTCGGCAGTTCCTCGATGGGCTTCGTCGCACCACCAAGTGGTGGGCATTCAAGCTCACTCGTCGCTTGTATGTTCTGCAGGACTTCCACGAGCGTCGCCTGAATCAGAGCAGCATCCATTTGGACCTCCATATGGGCCATTACGGTCGGTAAGAATATCTTACCAGGACATTTGGATCTCTGCAAACGGCTCCTCTGGTGCAGCCCAAGCCATAGTCAACCCGGCTTCGGACGAGTGACCTTGGCCTTGCCCGGCTTCCTGAATCCCCGATCTCCAGCCATAAATGCCTCTAGCATGTACGAGATCAACGCCATTGCGTCCACTGCCTCGCCGTAGGTCTGTGCATGCAGCGCGGCATAGCGGTCGAGGTCGGCTTTCAGGCCAGCCGGGCAAACGAAGGTCAGCTTGACACTTTCAGTCTTTGGGAGCGGCCCCAGCCGCAGCTTCTTGGCGGTGTTCATTTAGCGATGCCCCTAGTGAAGAAAAGCGGCTGGTAGGGCCGTAGCACCAAGTCGCGGTTGACGATGATCCGCACCGGCAGGCCCGGCCGACTCGTCAGCGTCGGCTGGATGTTCATGTTGCGCCGGGTCATCTCCTGGCCCACCTGATTGATGCTGTCCTGGGCGCTGTCGCGCCCGGCGATCACGATGCGATTGCCGTCCTGCCGGTTCTCGGGCGCGGCCAGCTCGGCTCCCACGCCCAGCAGCGTGGTCAACGCCGCGCCGGCAAAGACGCGATCCCAATGCCAATCGACGCCGTCCTCCAGCCCTGAATAGCCGGCCGGATCGGTGCCTGCCAGGTTGTCGAGCTTCAGCGAAGACGTGTCGGGCAGGATGATGCGGTTCCACACCACCTGCACACGGCTCTGCCCGTAACTCACCTGGCTGTTGTACTTGCCGAGGATGCGCGAGCCCTGCGGGATCAGCATGAACTTGCCCGTGGCCGAGTCATAGACCGGCTCCGTCACCGTGCCGATCACGTCGCCCGGCAGGTCGGACTTGATGCCCGTCACCAGTGCGCCTGCGATCACCGTTCCGGCCATGACCTGGTACGGCGATGCCGGCATTTGCAGATTTTCGGAATTGCGGGTTTCCGTAGAGCCGCCTTTCAGGAAAGCCTCTTTCTGGTCTTGCCGGTTCTGCGCCGCGGTCGGGTCGGACGGCTGGGCCGCCGTCGAGGCTGGCCCGGCCGCCAGAGAGTCGAAGCCCGCCAAGGCGTTGCCGGGCGCAGTCGCCGCGACTTGTGTTGCGGCCGCTGCGCCGGCCTTGACCGGACTGCCCGAGCGGAAGAACACCGACGAAGCCGCCGCGGCATCGGCCTCCTTGCGCCGTGCACCATCCGGGTCGTGGCCCGGCGGCGCATAGGTGGGCGTCACCGGCTGCTGCGACTTCACGATGGCCGGGCCGAGATCGCCCGGCAGCGGCGGCCCCAGCTCGGGCACTTTCGCGGGCAGTTTGGAGTAGTCCGAAGGCAGGCCGTCCAGCCCTTCGGGCTTCGAGACACGATCCACGTTGTACAACTCGTTCTGCTCGCCTGCATTGCGCCGGTGCGGCTGCAATGACCAGATCGTGGCTCCGAGCACGGCGACCGACAGGCCGCCAGTGAGGATGGCCAGCGTGCGCCGGTTCAGGCGCGTGACCGGACGCGGCTGAGCACGTAGCACCATCGCCTCGGGTGCCACCTTGCCCGGCGACGGCACGGCCTGGTCGGGAATGTCGTCCTGGCTCATGGTCAGTTCCTCCGCGTGCCACCCGAAACCCCGTCCGTGCGCTCGATCCGCACCACGTCACCCTTGTCTGCGCCCAGGCGCAACTCGGCCGCGCCGAACAGCCGATCCACGATGTAATACGGCGAACGGAATCGGTAGTTGACGAGTTGGCCGTCGCCCTGCGCACCGATCACAAACAGCGGCGGCAGCTCGCCCTGAGCAATGCCCGGCGGGAACTGGATGTACACCTTCTCGCCATCGTCGAAGGCGCGCAGCGGCTTCCACGGCGGATTGCTGCCGCTGACCGCGTAGCGGAAACGGATCTTCTCCAGCGACAAGCCAGTATCGACCGAAGCGGCAGTGCTGGCCGCCTGCGCCTGGCGCTGCAGGGCCAGCATCTTGTCCTTGGGGTACTCCCAGGACACCGAAGCCATCCATGTCTTCTCAGTCGAGGTCAGCTCCAGCAGATAGGTGCGCCGGCTGGTAGTGACGACCAGATTGGTCTTGAGGCCCGAGCGGATGGGCTTGACCATCACGTTGACGCGCAGCGCATCTCCGCTGCCGCTCGACGTGTCACCCACGATCCAGCGCACCGTGTCGCCTGCAGCCACCGTTACCAGGTCCTCACCGGGCTGCAAAGAAACCACCGTCACGCGGCCCACGGCCGCATAGACCTGGTACAGCGCGCCATCGGTGAAAGGCCAGACCTGGATCGCATTGACATAGCCCTCGCGCGTGGGCGCAACGCGTGCTTCTGCGTTGGCGCGCGAGACCCGCACCTTCTCGTCGGCAGGTTCCGGCACGGGCTTGGCCTCGTCAGCCTGGGGCAGTGGCTTCAACTGCGACGGCAGCGCGAGCAGCTGCGGTACCGCGACCACCTCCACCGGCTTCGGTGCTTCGGGCAGCGGCTGTGCCTGCACGGGCTCATCGAGCGAAATGACCGGCGGCGGCTTGCCCTGCGTGGCGCAGCCCGAGAACAGGATGGTCGATGCCAGCAGGATCACCGGCAAGGCGGATTTGCAGAAATACGCATTCATGGTTTTGCTCCTTCGTTTCCTTCCAGTTCGCGGCTCCACGACAGTCCGTTGACGTAGATGCCCAGGGGGTTCTTGCGCAGGCGTTGCTCGGTGCGCGGGGTCTGCTGCACGATGGAAATCACCGCGTTCCAGCGTTCAGTGCGATCCAGTGCACCGTTGACATAGCGGGTCTCCGTCCAGCGCAGGTTGAACGACTGGTCGCTGGCGCGGGTCACGCTGGCGATCTGCACCGTCACCGACTCCTTGCCAATGCGCGCAAAGGGATCGTTCACGCGGGCATAGTCGTTGAGCACCACGGCGCCTTTGTCGGTGGTGTAGTTGTAGGCATCGAGCCAGTTCTGCCGCACCACGATGGGGTCGATGGACAGCGAGCGCACCAGGCCGATGAAGCGACCGAGGTGGTAGGCCATTTGGGCGTCGCTGGGCCGGTACGGCGTGGCGGCTTCGCCGACTGCGCGCACCTGGCCCACGTTGTCTACCTCCACCACGTAGGGCGTGACGATGGACTGCGCCGAGCGCCAGACCAAGCCACCAGCCATCAGCAGCGCGAGCGCGAGGCAGCCGAAGGCCATCCAGCGCCAGTTCTTGGCCTGCACGCGTGGCGAGCCGATGCGCTCGTCCCACACCTGGCCGGCGGCTTGGTACGGCGTGGCGGGCTGCGGTGTGTCGGCGTAGCGCACCTGGGGTCTTTTGAATCGCATGAGGGTTCTCCTTGAAGTTCAGGAATCGAAGGCCATCCGTCTTCACCCGTCGTCCCGCAGGCTCGGGCCTTGGCTGGAGCTGCCGCCATCGCCGCCCCGCAGCGTGTGGGCGGCGGTAGTGGCGGCATGGGTGAGTTGCTGCCGGCGATGCAGGCGCTTGGCCCAGGCGGGTTGTTCGGTGGATCGGGGCGCTGGGTCAGCGTTGTTCGCGGCTTGTGCTGTGGCGCCTGCCCCTGAAGACGATGCGGCGTCATCGGGCTGGAAGGCGGCGGCGACACGCTCCTTCATCGAGCGCGCGCCATCGGCCACTTTCCGCCCGGCCGCCTGCGCGCCGGTCTTGGCGACGTTGCCCACGCCAGCGGCGGCGCCCTTGAGGCCGCTGCCGGCCGAAGCGGAGCCGGCTTGGTACACAGACCTGGCGCTGCTGACCGTGGAT
>LNAP01004775.1_pt1 | contig 21130 bp, 16 predicted proteins | sample 602601 | NCBI WGS metagenome assembly LNAP01 (sample SAMN02440304, study PRJNA202911) | soil metagenome | biome: Subtropical and temperate rainforests or woodlands; isolation source: soil samples (1 kg each in a 20% v/v slurry with milli Q water) were... ...
CAAAGGGGGCGACGTGGGTCATGGGGCAGGGGGGAAAAAGGAAGAAGGAATCAGAGCGTGCCGGGGTAGATGCCGCCATCCAGTACCAGGTTCTGCCCGGTCATGAAGCCGGCGCGGGCGCCGCACAGGAACGCGCAGGCATCGCCGAATTCGGCCGGATCGCCGTAGCGGCCGGCAGGCACCGTCGCCAGTCTTGCCGCCAGAACGTCATCCACCGTCTTGCCGGCGTCGCGCGCGGCACGTTCGGCGGTCTGGCGCAGCCGGTCGGTCAGGAACGGGCCGGGCAGCAGATTGTTGATGGTGACGTTGTGCCGCACCGTCTGGCGCGCCAGGCCCGCCACGAAACCGGTCAGTCCGGCGCGGGCGCCATTGGACAGGCCAAGAATGTCGATGGGCATCTTCACGGCGGCCGACGTGATGTTGACGATGCGGCCAAACCGGCGCGCGATCATGCCGTCCACCGTGGCCCGGATCAGGGCGATCGGCGTCAGCATGTTGGCGTCCAGCGCCGCGATCCAGTCTTCGCGTGACCATTCTCGAAAGTCACCCGGCTTGGGGCCGCCCGCATTGGTGACGAGAATGTCGGGTTCGGGGCAGGCCGCCAGCAGGGCTTGCCGGCCGGCCTCCGTCGTGACGTCGGTGGCCACGGTAACGATGGTCGCGCCCGTATCCTTGCGTATGGCTTCGGCTGCGGCATCCAGCGTGGTGGCGGTGCGCGCGGCCATCACCACGTCCACGCCTTCGCGCGCCAGCGACCATGCGCAGGCCAGGCCCAACCCTTTGCTGGACGCGCACACAAGCGCGCGCTTGCCCCGGATTCCCAGATCCATGTCGAAACTCCTCAGTCTTGAACGGCTTGGCGGCCGGTGGCGGCCAGCGACAGGCCCACTCGCGCAACGGTGGCTTCCAGTTCGGCGGCGGTCACCGGGTCGATGCGCATGCCGGGCGAACGCAAGGCGTAGCTCTTGATGGCGCCACGGCGCTGGTACACATACTTGCGCAGGGCCAAGCCGATCTTGGGCTGGAATTCGTAGCGGATCAGTGGGCAGTAGCGGTCGAAGATGGCGGCGGCGCCGGCCTTGTCGCCGCGCGCATAGCGTTCATAGATGGCCACCAGGATTTCGGGAAAGGCAAAGCCCGTCATCGTGCCCACCGCGCCGCGTTGCAGCTCTTCCAGGAAGTACACGCCGCCCAGCCCGCCGAAGATCAACATGTCCTCGTCGGGCACCAGTTCGCGGATGCGGCTGATCTTCTGCGCGACGGGCGGCTCTTCCATCTTGATCATGTGCACGCCGCCTTCGCGGCCCAGCCGCGCCACGACTTCAGGGCGAATCTCGGTGCCGAACGAGTCGGGAAAGTCATGGATGACGACCGGAATTCGCACGGCGTCGGCCACGGCCTTGTAGTAGTCGAACAGCAGCGCGTCGTTGGCGTTGTCCAGCGGCGCGGCGAACACGGCGGCCGCGCCCAGGTCCTGGGCTTCCCGCGCCTGCTCGATGGCGCCCGCGATGCCGTGGGCGCGCACGCCCACCCACACCGGCACGCGGCCGTCGGTATGGTCGACGAAGGTCTTCAGCACCTGTCGGCGTTCTTCATTGGACAGCTTGTGCAGCTCGCCCAGGAATCCCAGGATGGCCAGGCCGGTGACGCCCGTTTCCAGCAGGAAATCGACCAGGGTGCGGATGCTGTCGGCATCCACGTTCAAGGCGTCATCAAAGGGCGTGGGGCAAATGGTGAAGACGCCTCGGGCGTCAATGGAACCAGCCATCATTTCTCCGTCAGGATGCGTGAAAACCGAAAGCGAAAACAGCGTTTCGGTTGTCATCCTAATGCGGATGTTTTAGGACTCCACTTGCTTTTTTATTGCCTTGGTATAACACCGAGTTAAGTCAAGGTTTACCCTTGGCAGGGTTTGTCTGGACGGAATTCGAGAGCTCGAAACCCTGTTCCTGCAGCGTGTGCCGCAAGACATCCGCGAAGGCTTGCGCCAGCTGCGACAGCGGCTCGAAACGCGACTGCACCAGGTTCGCCGTCAAGATCTTCGCCTGGTTGATCGGGCGCACGACGAAGTCCCCCTGGGTACGGCTCTTGACCGAGAATTCGTCCACGATGGCGATGCCGGCGCCGGCCTGCACGAGCGAACAGGCGTTCTGCGGCGAACTGACCTCCACCGCCACCCGGCGCGTGTGTCCGGCCTCTTGGTACATCTGTTCGACCAGCGTGCCAAAGGGGGTGTCACCGCCGTACGAAATCAGCGGATAGGGCAGCAGATCGGCAATGGACAAGAGCGAGCGGTGCGCCAGCGGATGGTTGTAGGGGCAGATGCAGACCAGCCGCGCCTGGCCGATGGCCTGCGTGAGCAGGTTGGGATGCTGGACAGGCAGGATCACCACGCCCAGCTCCGCGCGGTTCTCCAGCAGCATCTGCGTCAGCGGCTGCTGTGTCAGCGGGTGGAACGTGATCTTTACGTCGGGATGCGTTTCGCGAAAGCGCGTGATGGTCATCGGAATCAGCATGTGGCCGATGCTGGGGCTGGACACCAGGTGCAGGATGCCGCTGCGCCGTTCGGCCAACTCCGCGGCCAGCTCGCCTACGCGCCGCACGCCGGCATATACCGCTTCAACCTCGCGGAACAACTGCCGCGATTCGGGCGTGGGGTAGAGCCTGCCCTTGATGCGCTCGAACAACGCGAATCCCAGTCGCTGTTCGGTATGCGACAAGAGGCGGCTGACGGCCGGCTGGGACACGAACAACAGCTTGGCTGCCCCGCTGATGGTGCCGGTCGTCATGACCGCGCGGAAGACCTCGATTTGTCGCAGATTCAGTTGCATGGCGCGCGCGCTGGGGTGGGGTCGAAAAAAAGCATAACAAAGAGTTAAGGGAAACGCACAAATTGACAATGGATGCTTAGGGGGCGGCGCAGCTAGACTGGCGCGGTATCGTGACCAATCCCTTACCCGGACAGACAAATGGAACAAACCCTTTTTGTCATCAATCCCAATTCCACCCAGGCCGTGACCGATGCGTTCGATGCGGCCCTGGAGCCGCTGCGCGTGGCGGGTGGCCCCCGCATTCAATGCCTGACGTTGGCCGAAGGCCCGGCGGGCGTGCAGACGCAGATGGACGTGGAAAGCGTGACCTTGCCGCTGGCCCGGCGCGTGCGCGAACTGGACGCGGAGCATGGCGCCGCGGCGGCGGGCTACGTCATCGCCTGCTTCAGCGACCCCGGCCTGCACGCGGTGCGCGAGGTTACGGCCAAACCCGTGTTGGGCATCAGTGAATGTGGCATGTTGACGGCGCTGACGCTGGGCCAGCGGGTGGGCGTGATCGCCATCCTGCGCCAGTCGCTGCCCCGCCATGGCCGGCTGTTCGGAGCGGCCGGCCTGTCGGGCCGCGTGGCCGCCGAGTTGCCATTGGACCTTGCCGTGGTGGAATTGTCGGACGTTGCCCGCACACGCGAACGGCTGCTGCAAGTGGGCCGCCGCCTGCGCGACGAGCATCTGGCCGACGTGCTGGTGCTGGGCTGCGCCGGCATGGCCAACTACCGGGGCTGGTTGCAGGCCGAACTGGGGGTGCCTGTCGTAGAGCCGACGCAGGCGGCGGCAGCCATGGCCATCGGCCGCATACAGCTCAATTGGCACGGCGCCTGAGGCCGCCATGCGCAAACCGGAATTGATCGAACGCTTATCGCATCTGGTGGGCGATACCGGACTGGTGCTGGATGCCGAGGGCCAGGCGCCTTACGTGCGGGATTGGCTGGGCAAATGGCAAGGCGGCACGCCCGTGGTGGTGCGCCCGCGCAACGCCACCGAGGTCTCGGCCGTGATGCGGCTGTGTCATCAGAGCCGTACGCCGGTGGTGCCGCAGGGCGGCAACACCGGCATGAGCGGCGGCGCCACCCCGGACGCCAGCGGCGCGCAGGTGATCCTGAGCTTGAACCGGATGACGCGCATCCGGGAGGTGGACCCGGTCAACAACACGCTCTGCGCCGATGCCGGGGTGCTGCTGGCCGACGTGCAACAGGCCGCGCGCTGCGCGGGGCGGCTGTTCCCGCTAAGCCTGGGTTCCGAGGGCAGTTGCACCCTTGGCGGCAATCTGGCCACGAATGCCGGCGGCACGGCGGTGCTGCGTTATGGCAATACGCGCGACCTGGCGCTGGGCCTGGAAGTGGTGTTGCCCGATGGCCGGGTCTGGAACGGCTTGCGCGGTCTGCGCAAGGACAACACCGGCTACGACCTGAAAAGCCTGTTCATCGGCTCCGAAGGCACGTTGGGCATCATCACGGGCGCCATGCTGAAGCTGTTTCCCGCACCCGCCGGCCGCGCCACCGCGTGGGTCGGGGCGGAGTCGCTGGCGCAGGTGGTCGGCCTGCTGACGCGCATGCAGGCGGCCTGCGGAGACCGTCTGATCGCGTTCGAAATGATGTCGGCGCGTTGCCTGGACCTGATCGTGGCCCACGTTGACGGCGCCGCCAATCCGCTGTCCGCGCGGCATCCGTACTACGCGTTGCTGGAACTGTCCGACACCGAACCGTCCGGTCTGCCCGCCATGCTGGAATCCGCGCTGGGCGGGGCGCTGGAGGCGGGCCTGATTCAAGATTGCGTGATCGCCATGAACGACAGCCAGGCGCAATCGATGTGGCGATTGCGCGAAGGCATTTCGCAGGCGCAGATGCGGGCGGGCAAGGCGGTCAAGCACGACATCGCCGTGCCCATTTCGCGGCTGGCGGCCTTCGTGGACGAGGCCGACCTGGCGCTGATGTCCGAGTTTCCCCATCTGCCCGTCGTGAACTTCGGCCATATCGGCGACGGCAATCTGCATTACAACGTGCTGTTGCCGCTGGACGTCGCGCCCGCCGAGTACGCCCGCCTGACAGCCGCCCTGAACCGCCGCGTGCACGATCTGGTGGCGCAGCGCGGGGGCAGCATCAGCGCGGAACACGGGGTGGGGCAGCTGCGCCGCGACGAGTTGCGGCGTTACAAGTCGCCCGTGGAAATGGACCTGATGCTGATGATCAAGCGCGCGCTGGACCCCAACCAGCTGATGAACCCGGGCAAGCTGTTGTAGCGGTCGCGGTCGGGCAGGGGCCGCGAGTGGCCGGGCCCGGGCGCGAAATCGCCAGAAATTTATAATGTCGGGCTAATTGGATAAATCCTACATGCCTGAATCCTCCCGCCCGCGGGCGCCTGCCAAGCCGGCGCCGCAATCCGGGGGCCAGAAATCGCCCCGGAACGAGCCCCGTAGCACGCCCCGGCCCGAGCGCCCCATCCCCGTGGTGACCTACCCCGAAGACCTGCCCGTCAGTGCGCGGCGGCAGGAGATCGCGCGCGCGATCGCCGGCCATCAGGTCGTGATCGTCAGCGGGGAAACCGGCTCGGGCAAGACTACCCAGTTGCCCAAGATCTGCCTGGAACTGGGCCGCGGCCGTCAGAAGATGATCGGCCATACCCAGCCGCGCCGCCTAGCGGCGACCTCGGTGGCCAAGCGCATCGCCGAAGAACTGAATACGCCGATGGGCGAAGTCGTGGGCTATCAGGTGCGGTTCAACGACCGCACCGGCCCCAACGCGTCCATCAAGCTGATGACCGACGGCATCCTGCTGGCCGAATCGCAGCGCGACCCGCTCTTGCGCCGCTACGACACGATCATCATCGACGAGGCGCACGAACGCAGCCTGAACATCGATTTCCTGCTGGGCTACCTGAAGCAGCTACTGCCGCGGCGTCCGGACCTGAAGCTGATCATCACGTCGGCCACGATCGATGCCGAGCGATTCGCTCGCCACTTTGCCGCGTCCGAAGACAAGCCCGCACCCGTCATCGAGGTGTCGGGACGGCTGTATCCGGTCGAAGTCCGCTACCGGCCCGTGCGCGAGGAACTGCCCGAAGACGCCGCCGCCCCGGCCACCAAGCCCGGGCGCGAGCGCGAGCGCATGTCCGGCGACGAAGAACGCGACCTGATCGACGCCATCGTGGATGCCGTGGACGAATGCGCCCGCCATGGCCCTGGCGACGTGCTGGTGTTCCTGCCCGGCGAGCGCGAAATCCGCGAATCCGCCGAGGCCCTGCGCAAGCGTCATCCCGCCGGCACCGAGGTGCTTCCGCTGTATGCGCGCCTGTCGCAGGCCGAACAGGAACAGATATTCCATCCGCGCACCAATGCGCGGCGCATCGTGCTGGCCACAAACGTGGCGGAAACCTCGCTGACCGTGCCCGGCATCCGCTTCGTGGTCGACAGCGGGCTGGCGCGCATCAAGCGCTATTCCTGGCGCAACAAGGTCGAACAGCTGCGGATCGAGCCGATCAGCCGGGCCTCGGCCAACCAGCGCGCCGGCCGTTGCGGCCGCGTGGGGCCAGGTTTGTGCATCCGGCTCTACGACGAACTGGACTTCAATAACCGCGCCGCCTTCACGGATCCGGAAGTGCTGCGGTCATCGCTGGCATCCGTCATCCTGCGGATGAAGTCGCTGAAGCTCGACGATATCGAACAGTTCCCCTTCGTCGAGGCGCCGCCTGGGCGCGCGGTGGCCGACGGCTACCATCTGCTGCAGGAATTGGGCGCGATCGAACTCGCGTCCGCATCGGACGACGACCCCGAAGCCATGCGGACCGGCGCATCTTTCGTATTGACCGAGACCGGGCACGAACTGGCCAAGTTGCCGGTGGACCCGCGCATCGGCCGCATGATCCTGGCCGCGCGCGAGCACCAGTGCCTGGGTGAAATGCTGATCATCGCGTCGGCCCTGTCGGTGCAGGACGCGCGCGACCGCCCCATGCAGGAACGCGAGGCGGCCGAGGCGGCGCACGCCAAGTTCGCCGACGACAAATCGGAATTCATCTCCTTCCTGAAACTGTGGCGCTGGTATGGCGAGCAGGTGCAGCACAAGGCCTCCCAGCGCAAGCTGGTGAACCTGCTGCGGCAGAACTTCCTGTCGCCCATCCGGCTGCGCGAATGGCACGATGTCCATACGCAGCTGGCGGCGCTGGTGGGCGAGCAAGGCTGGCGCGTCAACCAGGCGGAAGCCACATACGAACAGCTGCATCTGGCGCTTTTGTCTGGCCTGTTGGGCAATATCGGCTTCAAGAGCGACGAGGGCGGCCATTACCAGGGCGCCCGCGAGATCCGTTTCCACATCCATCCGGGCTCGCGCCTGGTGAAGAAGGCCGGGCGCTGGATCATGGCGGCCGAACTGGTCGAGACCACGCGCTTGTACGCGCGCTGTGTGGCGCGCATCGATCCGGTGTGGCTGGAAAAGGTGGGCGCCCACCTGATCCGCAAGAACTGGTCGGACCCGCGCTGGGAAAAGAAGGCCGGGCAGGTCGTGGCCAACGAGCGCGCCACGCTGTATGGGCTGACCATTTACACGGGCCGCCGCATCCACTATGGCCGCGTGAACCCGACTCACGCGCGCGAATTGTTCATCCGCCAGGCGCTGGTGCCCGGCGAGATCGATACGCGGTTGCCCTTCGTGGCGCACAACCGCAAGCTGATCGCCGGCATCGAAAAGCTGGAGCACCAGACCCGCCGTCCGGACATCCTGGTGGACGACGAGCTGATCTTCGCCTTCTACGACCGCCAACTGCCGGCGGATATTTCGCAGACGGCGTCGCTTGAGAAATGGGTATCCGGCCTGGACAAGGCGGCGGCCAGCAAGTTGATGCTGACCCGCGATGAACTGATGCGGCACGAAGCCGCCGGCGTGACGACCGATGTGTTCCCCAAGAAGGTGGAATGGCAAGGCGTGTCGATGGCGCTGGACTACCACTTCGAGCCCGGTTCCCCCCGGGACGGCGTGACGCTGTCGGTGCCGCTGTTTGCGCTGAACCAGATCGACCCGGAACGTTGCGAATGGCTGGTGCCGGGCATGCTGAAGGAAAAGGTGCATCTGCTGCTGAAGTCGCTGCCGCAAAAGCTGCGTCGCCATTGCGTGCCGCTGCCCGATTACGCCGCTGGCTTCTACGAGCGCTGGTTCGATCGGCAGGCCGATCCGCGGCAGGGCTTGGTGGATGCCATCATCGCCGACATGTGGGACCAGGTGCAGGTGCGCCCGGCCGTGGGCGACTTCAAGCTTGAAACGCTGCCGCCCCACCTGTTCATGAATTTCCGCGTGGTCGATGAGCACGGCCGCATGCTGGCCGCGGGGCGCAATCTGGCGCAACTGCGGGCGGAATTCGGCAAGCAGGCGCAGGCCACCTTTCAGCAATTGGCGGCCAGCGATACGCAGGTGGCTCAGGCGCTGGCGCACGAAAATCTGACGACCTGGTCGTTCGGGCCGCTGCCGGAAATCATGGAAATCAAGCGGCGCGGCCAGTCGGTTATCGGCTATCCGGCGCTGGTGGACCGGGGCGCGCATTGTGACCTGGACGTGTTCGACGACCCCGACGAGGCGCGCAAGCATCACCGCGCGGGCCTGTTGAAACTGTTCCGGCTGGGGCTGCGCGAGCAGGTCAAGTTCCTGGAAAAGAACCTGGCCGACCTGACCAAGATCAGCATGCTGTACATGACGCTGGGTACGCAAGAGGAACTGCGCGACCAGATCATCGATTGCGCGCTGGGGCAGGCCTGCCTGGCCGAACCCTGGCCGGTGAATGAACAGCAATTCGATGCGCGCCGCACGGAAGGCAAGGGCCGGCTGGGCCTGCTGGCGCAGGAAGTGGCCAGGCTGGCAGGCGCGGTGCTGACGGAGTACGCGGCGTTGCAACGCAAGTTGCCGCAAGCAAAACCGCATGCGGCGGCGTACGCGGATTTGCAGCAGCAGCTAGGCGCGCTGATGCCGAAGATGTTCATCCGCGACACGCCGTATTCGCAGCTTTCGCACTATCCGCGTTACCTGAAGGCGGCCGTGGCCCGCATCGACAAGTTGCGGGCGGACCCGGGGCGCGATGCGAAGCTGGTGGCGGAAATGGCGCCGCTGGTCACGCAGTATCAGCGCGCGCGGGCGGCATTAAAAGGGGCGCCCGATCCTCGGCTGGACGAATTCCGATGGTTGCTGGAAGAGCTGCGGGTAGCGTTGTTCGCCCAGGAACTGCGGACGCCCATGCCGGTTTCGGTCAAGCGGCTGATGAAGAGCTGGGAGTCGCTGAAGCGTTGAGGCGGTGGGCCGGCGCCTCTTGGGCGCGGCCCGGCCGCATTACAGGGCGAGAAAGCCCAGGATGACCAGGGCAATCAAGGCGTACTTGGTGGCCTTGTAGGCCGTCCGGTTCCAGGTCTTGAACGCTTTGCGCTTCTGGTCGATGACCCAGTGCGCGTGCGTCAGCCGGTTGATGGCGCCGGTCTGGTCGCCGCCATCGTTGGGCGAGCTGGCGGCCGACATGACCACGCGGCCGAACCAGCGGTTGAACGCTTCAGCCCAGCCCCACTTCAGCGGGCGCTCCACGTCGCAGAACAGGATGATCCGGTTTTCATCGGTGTGGTTGTACGCCTCGTGCACATAGGTTTCGTCGAACACCACGCTTTCGCCATCGCGCCAGCTATAGGGTTCGCCGTCGACGATGATGTGGCAGCGGTCGTCGTTCGGCGTCACCAGGCCCAGGTGATAGCGCAGCGAACCGGCGAACGGGTCGCGGTGCGGGTTCAACTGGCCGCCGGGGGGCAGCTCGGCGAACATCGCAGCCTTGACCTTGGGCAGGGTCTTCAGGATGGCGACGGTCTTGGGGCACAGTTCTTCGGCCGACGGATGGCGGGCGTCATACCACTTCAGGTAGAAGCGTTTCCAGCCGTACTTGAAGAAAGAGTTGAAGCCGATGTCGTTATGGGCGTCGGCCGCCTTGATGCGCTGCAATTCGGCCATTTGCACGGCTTCCTCGCGGATGGTCTCCCAGTGGTCGTCCAGCACCTTGAGTTCGGCGATTTCACTCGTGGTCAGGTAGGGGGTGGACGGCACGCGAGAGGCCAGCACCATGAACGCGTTGACCGGAGCCAGGAGCACCGAGTGGTCCAACATCTGCCGACCCAGCGGCAGTCTTACTCGGCCTCGGAAGTGCGCAAACAGGATGGCGGCCAGCCAGATCCCGGGTATTAACCATTTCATACGTAATCGTTGTCCTGCGACAGATGGGTCATGTCTACCTATATTGTTACACAAGGTCCGTGGCGCCCCCCTTTGCGGAATCGCGGGCGCATCGGCTTGGACCGGGATCCCTAGGTACAATTCCCGCTATGTCCGAAGCCGTAACAACCCCGACCCCTTTTGTGCATCTCCGCGTCCACTCCGAGTTTTCGGTGGTGGACGGCATCGTGCGCATCCCCGACCTCATCAAACGCGTCGCCAAGCTGGGCCAGCCGGCCGTGGCGCTGACCGATCTGTCGAACCTTTTCGGTCTGATCAAATTCTATAAGGGCGCGCGCGGCGCGGGGGTGAAACCCATCGCCGGCTGCGATGTCTGGCTGAGCAACGACGACGACCCGGCCAAGCCGTTCCGTCTGCTGTTGCTCGTGCGCAACCACCAGGGTTACCTGAACCTGTGCGAACTGTTGTCCAAGGCCTTCCTGACGAACCAGGGCAAGGGCCGCGCGGAAATCCGCCGTGAATGGCTGCAAGGCCAGCAGGGCCTGATCGCGCTGTCCGGGGGGCGCATGGGCGACGTGGGCCAGGCGCTGGACGCCGGCAACGCCGTGTCCGCGCTGGCCTTGGCGCGCCAATGGGCGCTCCTGTTTCCCGGCAGCTACTACATTGAATTGCAGCGGGCCGGCATGGACGGCGACGAGGCCTATACGCAGGCGGCCATGCGGCTGGCCGGCGAGGCTGGGCTGCCGGTGGTGGCCACCCATCCGGTGCAATTCCTGGATGAATACGAGTTCCAGGCCCACGAGGCGCGCGTTTGCATCGCCGAAGGCGAAATCCTGGCAAACCCGCGCCGCGTGCGCCGCTTCACCAAGGAACAGTATCTACTCAGTTCCGAGGAAATGGCCCGGCGTTTCGCCGATGTGCCTTCGGCCCTGGCCAACACGGTCGAAATCGCCAAACGCTGCAACCTGAGCCTGGTGCTGGGCAAGCCGCGGCTGCCCAATTTCCCCACGCCCGAGGGCGTGACGCTGGACGATTACCTGGTCCAGTTGTCGGAAGAAGGCCTGGAAAAACGCATGGCGTTCCTGTTTCCCAACGAGGCGGAACGCGAGTCCAAGCGCGAGCAATACTACGAACGCCTGCGCTGGGAATGCAAAACCATCATCCAGATGGGGTTCCCCGGTTACTTCCTGATCGTGCAGGACTTCATCAACTGGGGCAAGAACAACGGCGTGCCCGTCGGCCCCGGCCGCGGTTCGGGCGCGGGTTCGCTGGTGGCCTATGCGTTGGGCATTACCGACCTGGACCCGATCCGCTATGACTTGCTGTTCGAGCGCTTCCTGAATCCCGAGCGGGTCTCCATGCCCGACTTCGATATCGACTTCTGCCAGGACAACCGCGAACGCGTCATCGACTACGTCAAGGAAAAGTACGGCCGCGCCGCCGTCAGCCAGATCGCCACGTTCGGCACGCTGGGCGCCAAGGCCGTGGTGCGCGACGCCGGCCGCGTGCTGGACATGCCCTACATGTTCTGCGACGGCCTGTCCAAGCTGATCCCGTTCAACCCGATGGATCCCTGGACGCTGGAGCGCACCCTGAAGGACGAACCCGCCTTCAAGGACCGCTACGAGCAGGAAGAAGAAGTGCGCGCGCTGGTCGACCTGGCCAAGCCGCTGGAAGGCCTGACCCGCAACATCGGCATGCACGCCGGCGGCGTGCTGATCGCACCCGGCAAGCTTACCGACTTCTGCCCGCTGTATTGCCAGCCGGGCCAGGAGAACAGCGCGGTCTCGCAGTTTGACAAGGACGACGTCGAAGCCGCCGGCCTGGTGAAGTTCGACTTCCTGGGCTTGCGCAACCTGACGATCCTGGACTGGGCCGTGCGCTACGTGCGCCAGTTCAACGAGGACAAGCGCGACTTCGATGTCATGGCGCTGGAACTCGACGACCCCGCCGCCTACAAGATCCTGTGCGACGGCAACACCACCGCCGTGTTCCAGCTGGAATCGCGCGGCATGAAGGAGCTGCTGAAAAAGCTGCGGCCGAACACCTTCGAAGACATCATCGCCATGCTGGCCCTGTATCGTCCGGGGCCGCTGGAGTCGGGCATGGTGGACGACTTCGTCAACCGCAAGCACGGCCGCGCCGCGGTGGACTACTTCCACAACGACCTGGAAGGCACCCTGAAAAGCACCTACGGGGTCATCGTCTACCAGGAACAGGTGATGCTGATCTCGCAGATCATCGGCGGCTACTCGCTGGGCGGCGCCGACCTGCTGCGCCGCGCCATGGGCAAGAAAAAGCCCGAGGAAATGGAATTGTTCGAGCAAGGCGCCAAGGAAAAGGGCCACGACCCGGACCTGGCGGTCAAGCTGTTCGACCTGATGGAAAAGTTCGCGGGCTACGGCTTCAACAAGTCGCACTCGGCCGCCTATGCGCTGATCTCGTACCAGACCGCGTGGCTCAAAGCCTATCACCCGACCGAATTCCTGGCCGCCACCATGTCTTCCGATATGGACGACACGGACAAGGTCCAGATTTTCTGCCGCGACGCCCAGGACAACGGCGTTGAAGTGCTGCCGCCCGATGTCAATTTTTCGGGCTACCGCTTTGAACCCGTCAAGGACAAGTACACCGAAAAAGGCAAGCCGCCCCGCACCATGCGCTACGGCCTGGGCGCCGTCAAGGGCACCGGGCAGGGCGCCGTCGAAGACATCCTGCGTGCCCGCAAGGAAGGCGGCCCGTTCCTGAACCTGTTCGACTTCTGCCGCCGCGTCGGCAAACAGGCCGTCAACCGCCGCACCATCGAAGCCCTGATCAAGGCGGGTGCCTTCGACACCATCGAACCCAACCGCGCCGCCATGCTGGCGTCGGTGCCTACCGCGATGGAAGCCGCCGAACAGGCGGCGCGCAGCGCCAACCAGGCCTCGCTGTTCGGCGACGATAGCGGCGACGTGGTTGCGGGCGAACTGGCCAAGGTCGCGCCGTGGGACCTGCACAAGAAGCTGACGGAAGAAAAGTCCGCGCTGGGCTACTACTACAGCGGCCACCTGTTCGACGCCTGGCGCGACGAAGTCCGCCGCATCGTGCCGATGCAGCTGGCGCGCGTGGAACCGCAGCGAGACCTGCAATGGATGTGCGGCGTGCTGGCCAGCGTGCGCGTCATGATGACCCGCCGCGGCAAGATGGTGTTCGCCGTGCTGGATGACGGTACCGCGCAGGTGGAGATCTCGGTGTTCAACGAACTCTACGAGAAGCACCGCAACCGGTTGCGAGAAGATCAATTGGTCATCGTCCAGGGCAAGGTCAGCAACGACGACTATTCCGGCGGCATGCGCATCGTGGCCGAACAGCTGTACGACCTGCAGTTGGCCCGCGAAGCGCGAGCCAAATCCTTGCGGGTCAAGCTCAACGGGTCGGCCGACGCGGCGCGCTTGCGCCAGATGCTGAACCCGTTCCGCGCCGAGCCCGAAAACGGCATCCCCGGCGTGCCGATCGATATTGTCTATACCAAGAACAATTTCCTGTGCACGGTCCGGTTGGGCGAGGAGTGGCGGGTTCGCATGGCGGACACGCTGCTTGAAAACCTGAATGCCTGGACCAAGCCGGACGGAGTCGAGGTCACCTATTGATGCGAAATCTGCGTATCGTGCATTCGGAAGCCGCCACTAGCTTTGGCGGCCAGGAAGGGCGGATCTTCAAGGAAATGACGGCCATGCGCGCGCGCGGCCATCATCTTGAAGCCATCTGCCAGCCCAAGGCCTTGCTGGCTGAACGTCTGTCCGATGCCGGCTTCACGGTGCACAAGATCGAGATGGACGGGCCCGTGAACTACCTGAAGGGTGTGGCGGCCGTCCGCGGCATCCTGAAGGAAGGGCGCTTTGACGTGCTCAACACCCATAGCCGGCGCGATACCGTCATCGCGGCGGTCGGTGCCAGATTGGCGGGCACTGCGCTGATCGTGCGGACCCGCCACCTGTCGAACAAGGTGGGCTCCCTATGGTCCTATACCTGTCTGCCGCACAGGGTCACGACGGTCAGTGATCATGTGCGCAAATACCTGATCGAACGCGGCGTGCCCGCCAACAAAGTGGCCACCGTTTACTCGCCCATCGTGCTGCCGCCGCCGGTCGAGCACTCGGCGCTGCGCGACGAACTCGGCCTGGCCGAAGACGATATCGTCGTGGGCTGCGTGGCCGTCATGCGCGCCACCAAGGGGCACAAGGACCTGATCGACGCGATGGCGCCGCTGATGGCAAGCCGGCCCAAACTGCATCTGGTGTTCGTCGGCGGCGGGTCGCCCGTCTTTGAACAGACCCAGGACTATGTGGCCGAACTCGGCCTGCAAGACCGCATCCACCTGATGGGCATGCGCCGCGACGTGCCAAATCTGCTGGCCGGATTCGACCTGTTCGCACTGGCCACGCAGCAGGAAGCGTCGGGCACCGTCTATGTCGAAGCCCAGGCCAGCGGTTTGCCTGTGATCGGCACCGACGTGGGCGGTGTTTCCGAGATGCTGCGCGATGGCGATACCGGCATCCTGGTGCCTCCCAAGAATCCCCAGGCGCTGACCGACGCGCTAGCGCGACTGATCGACGACCCGGCCCTGCGGCGACGCATGGGCGAAGCCGGCCGCAAGATGGTCTGGGAAGAGGCCGTGTTTTCGCCCGCCCGCCTGGCCGAAACCACCGAAGCCGTCTACCTCAAGTGGCTGGCGGAGCGGGCGGGATGAACGCGCCCAACGTCCCCGTGCTGATGTACCACCATGTCACGCCCGCGGGCGGCATGATCGCGGCGACGCCAGACGTATTCGACGCCCAGATCTCGCGCCTGGCGCGGGCAGGATACCAATCGCTGTCCGCCAGCCAGTTCGCGGCGTATCTGGCGGGCGGCCCGGCGCCTGAACGGTCCGTGCTGATCACCTTCGATGATGGCTACCTGAACAACTGGGTGCACGCGCATCCCGTGCTGGCACGCCACGGCATGCGTGCCGTGCTGTTCACCATCACGGGCTGGATCGGCGACGGTCCCGTGCGGCCGCATGCGGGGCAGGGCGGTCCGTTGCCGGCCACGCCCGATCACGACGCCTGCAAACAGCTGGTGGCTGCGGGTCGCGCCGACGAGGCCATGCTGCGCTGGAGCGAAATCGAAGCCATGCAGGCGGCGGGCACCTTCGAGTTCCATTCCCACACGCATACCCATACCCGCTGGGACAAGGTCTGTGGCGCCGAGGTGGACGCCAAGCGTGACCACATCGCACAAGAGCTGCACGACTCCCGCCAGACCCTGCTGCAGCGCCTGGGCGCCGTCAGCGACCATCTTTGTTGGCCGCAGGGCTATTTCGATGCGGATTATGTGGCCGCCGCCCGGCAGGCAGGCTTCGCGCACTTGTACACTACCGACCCTTTCGGGCAGAACACGCCTGGCGCCGACCCCGGACACATCTTTCGTTTCGCGGTGCGCAACCAGGGCGGAACCTGGCTGAACCGGCGCATCTGGCTGTCGCGCGACCCCTTCTGGGGGCCTCGCTACCACGCCTGGAAAGCCTGGAAAAAGCGTCTTAGGAATCGCGGATGAAGCTATCAGTCATCATCATCACCAAGAACGAAGCGGCGAACATCGCCGCCTGCCTCAAATCCGTGGCTTTCGCCGACGAATTCATCGTGGTGGATTCGGGTAGCACCGACGGCACCGTCGAGCTCGCGCAAGCGCTGGGCGCACGCGTTGAAATCACGTCCGACTGGCCCGGCTTCGGGCCCCAGAAGAACCGGGCGCTGGACTTGGCGACGGGCGATTGGGTACTGTCCATCGATGCCGACGAGCGCGTCACGCCTGAACTGGCCCGCGAAATCCAGGAAGTGCTGGCGAATCCGCGCGCCGACGCCTACGAGATCGCCCGGCTGTCGAATTTCTGCGGCAAGGACATACGGCATAGCGGCTGGTGGCCCGATTACGTGCTGCGCCTGTTCAAGCGCGGCACGGCGCGCTTCACCGACGCCGCGGTGCATGAGCGTGTCGTGCCGGCCAACGGCCAGCCGTTGAAAATGCAGGGCTACTTCAATCATTACCCCTATGACAACCTGGATGCGCTGATCAACAAGGTCAACCGCTATTCCTCGGATGCCGCGGCGATGATGTACGCCAAGGGGCGCCGCACGTCGATCTTCGGCGCGTTGGGCCATGGTTTCTGGACCTTCGTGCGCATCTACCTGATCCGGCGCGGCTTTCTGGATGGCAAGCACGGCCTGGTGCTGGCGGTGACGGCCGCGGCAGGCAGCTTTTTCCGCTATTCCAAGCTGATGTTCCTGGCCGAGAAACAGAAGTGAAGATCCTGTACACGAACTTCCACGCCGGCAACGGCGGGGGGCACGTCACCTACATCATCAACCTGGCGAAAGCGCTGGCGCGCGATCATGAAATCACCGTGGCGGCGTCCGCCACCAGCCGGCTGCACCGCTACGCCCGCGCCATTCCCGGCGTGACGGTGGTTGACATGCAGTACACGACGCGTCCGTCCTCCTGGTTCAAGGACCGCGCGCAACTGCGCCGCCTGATCAAGGCAGGGCGCTTCGACATCATCCATGTCAACGGTTCGGCCGACCACAAGCAGGTGATGCTGGCCACGCTGGGCATGGCGCGCCGTCCGCGCATCGTGTTCACCAAGCACAACGACCATCCGCTTACCAGCTTCGGTCACAAGCTGCGCGTCGCGCTGGCAACCGACCACGGCATCGCCGTCAGCGATTACGTGCATGGCCTGATGCAGCGTTCGCCCTACAGCAAGCGCCCCATCACGACCATCCGGCACGGCATCGACACGAATTTCTTCGCCCCGCCTCCGCCCGAAAGCCTGGACAAGCTGCGCGCGCTGATCTTCGGCCCCGAGTGGGAAGGCAAGCTGCTGCTGGGCAGCGCAGGGGGCACCGACTACGACAAGGGCTGGCTGGATCTGGTGGCGGCGGTGGCGGCATTGCCGCCAGCCGACAAGGCGCGCGTGCTGCTGATGGTGGCGGGCGATCCACCCTCCGAGGCCAAGCTGGCCCGTGTGCGCGAGCTGGGCATGATCGACCAGGTGCGGTTCCCCGGCCTGCTCGACGATGTGCGCGCCGCGCTGGCGTCCTGCCACGCGGGCTTCGTGCTGTCCTATCGCGAAGCGCTGTCCTTCGCCTGCCGCGAGATCATGGGCCTGGGCCTGCCCGCGCTGGTGACCGATGCGGGCGGGCTGCCCGAAAACGTGACCGACGGCGTGGACGGCTGGATCGTGCCGGTGCGTGATGTGCCCGCGATGACGGCCAAGCTGCGGTTCATGCTCGAGCATCCGGATACGGTTCGCGCCATGGGCCTCCGTGCCCGGGAAACCAGCCTGCGCGACTTCAATATCGACCGTTTCGCCGCCGCCACAGTCGACGTCTACCAGCGTACGCGGGATGGGCGCCGGGCCCTATAATCCGGTCCTATGTCTATCCCCATTCTCATGTACCACCAGATCGGCGAGCCCAACCCCAAGGGCACGCCGTTTCGTGGGCTGACCGTACATCCCGGCAGCTTTGCCCGCCAGATGCGCTGGATGCGCCGGCTGGGTTACCGCGGCCTGTCGATGCGCGACGTCATGCCCTATGTGCGCGGCGAGCGCCAGGGCAAGGTGTTCGGCATCACCTTCGACGACGGCTACCGCAACGTGCATCGCAATGCGATGCCCGTGCTCAGTGAACTGGGCTTTACCGCCACGAACTATTTCGTGGCGCATCAGTTCGATGGCGGCAATGTCTGGGACCATGAAAAAGGCATCCCGTTTTCGGCCCTGATGACCGTGCAGGAAATGCGCGAATGGGCCCAGGCCGGCAATGAGGTGGGCTCGCACACGCTGGACCACGTGCACCTGCCTCAGATGACGCCCGATGAAGCCAGGCGCCAGATCGTCGAATCCAAGGACGAACTGGAGCAGGCGCTGGGAGCGCCCGTGACGGCGTTCTGCTACCCCTACGGGGACCACGGGCAGGAACACCGCGACATGGTGCGCGAGGCCGGCTACGACAACGCCACGCTGACGCAGCGCGGTCTGGCTGCGGCGTCCGACGATCCCTTCGGGTTGCCCCGGGTGACGGTGGCGCGTTCCACCAACATCATCCGCTTCCTGCAGAAGTGCCTGACCCGGTATGAAGACACCCGCCGGCGCCGCTGAGCGGCGGCTTCGCATCGCGCTGCTGGTCGACCGCTTCGGCAATCGCTTCGGAGGCGCGGAGGCCTATGGCGTTGAGTTGATGCGCGTCCTGGGGCAGCGCCACGAGATCTCCATCGTGGCGCGCGACTTCGACAGCGACCTGCCGTTCCGTTTCCTGCCGGTGCGCTTTCCGGGCTGGTTGCCCAGCTGGATGCGCGTGCTGTACTTCGCCTGGCGGGCCGACCGGCTCACGCGCGGCAAGTTCGACATCGTGCACTCGCACATGAACGGGTGGGCCGGAGAGATCCAGGTCATGCACGTGACGCCCGTGCGTTACAACCGCGTCACCCGCGTCAGGCCGCTTGCCCGGGTGACGGCCTGGCTGAGCCCGCGCCTGGCGACCTACCTGCTGCTGGAAAAGCTGCGCGTGCGCGGTGCGCCGCTGCGGCGCGTGGTGGCCGTGTCCGGCCTGATCATGGATCAGCTGCACCGCAGCTACGGCCAGCAACTGCCGGTGGACATCATCGCGCCCGGCGTGAAATTGCCGTCTGCCGAGGATGCCCTGGGCCGCGAGGCCACGCGGGCCCGCCTGGGCTGGGACGCCGGCACCATCGGCTGCCTGCTGGTGGCTCGCAATCCGCTGCGAAAAGGGTTGCCGGCCTTGCTGGATGCGCTGTCGCAGTTGCCGGCCCATTACAAGCTGCTGGTCGTGGGGGCGGACGATCCCACCCGCGACCGCGTCCGCGCCGCCAGTGGCATCGCCCACCGCATCTCGCTCGTCGATCCGACCCCGGACGTGGCGCAGTATTTCAGCGCGGCCGATATCTACGCGCATCCCACGCTGAACGACAGCTACGGCATGGCGCCACTTGAAGCCATGTCGCATGGTTTGCCGGTCGTGGTCAGTTCTCCGGCATATTGCGGGTTCGCGCAATACCTTTGCGCTGGCAAGGATGCCCTGATCCTGCAAGATCCGCGTGACGGAGCCCAGTTGGCGCAGGCGCTGGAACGGCTGGGTTCGGAACCCGAGTTGCGGGCGGCATTGACCGAACGCGGCCTGGAGATCGCGCGCGATCAAAGCTGGGAAACGGTTGCCTCAAGGTACGAGGAACTGTACGAAAAGGTGCTGGAAGCCCGCTGCTGAAAAAGCGGCCGTTCAGTGGCCCGGGGCGGTCGCTCGTTCCAGGTCCCCCAGCCACCGGATCGCGTGCTCGCGGTCGGGGCCGCACATGTCGTGCTGGGGTTGCAGGCCGCCGCAGAAGTCCGGCCGCGAGGGCTGGCCGAAGATGGCGCAACGCATGTCCGGCAGCAACTGGATACAGGGCACGCCCGCCGGTTTGCCGTCAGGCATGCCCGGAATCGGCCGGGTGATCGATGGCGCGATGCAACAGGCGCCACATCCCGCCCGGCAGTCCAGCGCCGGCGCGGGCCGCGCGGCCGGGCTCACACCCATCCGCGCAGCCAATACACGAACAGGCCGGCGTATTCCTTGATGATGGAACGGCTGGCGTCAAAGGTGCGCTGGTCGGGCAGCCACAACGGCAGCGAGCCATCCGCGGGTGCCACGATCTGGGGCGGGGCGGGGGCGGCAATGGCTTCCACGCCTTGCTTGGAAAAGGCCGCCATGGCGCGCGGCATGTGCAGCGCCGACGTCACCAACAGCACCTTGCCGATGCCACGCGACTTCAGCGTATCTTCGGTCAGGGCGGCATTTTCGTAAGTGGTGCGGCTGGCGTTTTCCAGGATCAGCGCGGTTTCAGGCACCCCCTGTTGACGGATCGCGTGCGCCATCCCGCGGGCTTCGCTGACATCGCCTTCCAGCGCGCCGCCCGACAGCAGCACCTTGGGGGCTCGGCCAGCCAGATAAAGGCGGGCCGCCGTATCGATGCGCACGATGGCGGTGTCCTTGTCATAGGGCAAGAACCAATTGGCCCGGCCATTGGCCGTGTTGCCGCCCAGCACCACGATCGCGTCGGCCGTCGGTGATTCCGCCGGAGGAAGATGCGGGTAGCGGTTTTCCAGCGCGCCGCCCAGCCACAGCGAAGTCACCGGAAGCGACCAAACCAGCGCCCACAGCAAACCCGTGGCGATGATGGCGCCGCCGGTCTTGCGCAGCCGGAACCAGCCTAACGCGAGACCGATGATGACTAAGGTCACGCACAGGTTGTAGGGAATGATCAGATTCGTGAGGTAGCTGGAAAAGGTCATGTCAAAACTATCCTGATTACTTCGTCCTGCCCAACAGGGTGACGGCCTGCTGTTCAACTTCTTCCACGGACGGCCACGCTTGATCCGATCCGACGCAGACCGCCTGCGGCGACCAGGGGCCGGTCCGTCCCGGACGGGTCACGCCAAACAGCGCGAGTTCCCGGGCGGAAGCCGCCGCGGCAACGTGCGAGACGCCGGAATCGTTACAAATCACCAGTGCCGCCCGGGCCGTCAGCGCGGCAAAGGCGCCCAGCGACAACGGCGGCAGCAACTGCGCCGTCGGTGCATTGCGCCGCGCCTCGTCGGTTTCGGCCGGAGGGGGGCACATTACCACGGTATGGCCGCGTGCCTGCAAGGCGCGGGTGAGTGTATCGAATCCCGGCCAGACCTTGATCTTGCCCTTGTGCAGGCCGGTGGCCGTGGGAGCGATCAGCACGAATCGGTCGGCGGTCAGCCCGGCGGCTTCCAGCGCCTGGCTGGCGGCCTGTTGGTGGGCGGGCGTCAGGGGCAAATCCAGGGTCGGACCCGGCTGAGCAGGGCCGGACGGCAGGCCCCAGCGGGTCAGGGCCGCGCGGGTCAGGTAATGCCACGACTGAACGGCGTGCAGCGATTCATCGGGCTTGGCGATCGGCCAGCGCAGCAGGAAGCTGCGCCCGTCGTCCCGATAGCCGGCCGATGGCAGGCCCGCCAGCCGGAAGACCAGCGCGCTGGACAGCGAATCCGGCAGCAGCAGTCCGCGGGCGCGCCGGCCCAGG
>LNAP01005574.1_pt1 | contig 21124 bp, 17 predicted proteins | sample 602601 | NCBI WGS metagenome assembly LNAP01 (sample SAMN02440304, study PRJNA202911) | soil metagenome | biome: Subtropical and temperate rainforests or woodlands; isolation source: soil samples (1 kg each in a 20% v/v slurry with milli Q water) were... ...
GACGTGCGACGGGGGTGATCGCGCTCGCCGTCGTCGGTTGGTTCGGGTTCGCTGCACTGGACGCGCTGCGGCTTCGGCTGCTGCCGGCGCCGGCGGCGGTCACGCTGGCTCTGGGCGCGATCCTCTGGACGTTTCGGGTGAACGCCTTCGCGGCCACGGTGGTGAAGGTCGAGGCGCAGCGCGGCCACCAGGTGATCGACACCGGCCCCTACGCCCTGGTGCGCCATCCGATGTACCTGGGCTCGATCCTGTTCTTTGCGGGGCTGGGGCTGCTGCTCGACGCGACGGCTGCGGCGCTGGCGGCCATTCCGCTGTTCGCGCTCGCCTTCCTGCCGCGCATGGTGCTGGAGGAGGCGGTGCTGACGCGCGAGCTTCCCGGCTATGCCGACTATCGGCGCCGGGTGCGCGCGCGGCTGGCGCCCGGACTATTTTAGACGGCCGAGGGGCGACCATGCTTGAAGAGGCGAAACTGGCGGCCCAACGCGACGCGGTGCTCGCAGCCTTGCAGGCCTGGGCTGAGCGAACGCCCGAAGTGACGGGGCTGTGGCTGCAGGGCAGCCTGTCGGTCGGGGACGCCGACGCCCTCTCGGACATCGACGCCTACCTGGCGATCGAGGACAGCGCTTTCGAGGCGACCTTCGCCGCGCGTGAGGCGATCATCGAGGGGGTGCGGCCGATCCTGGCCTGGTCCGACGCCACCTTCCCGGGTCTCAAGTGCGTCCATGCCCTGCTGGACGGCGGCGTGCGGCTGGACCTGTGTTTCGAGCCGCTGTCGAAGGTCGGCGGGACCCCGCGGCCCACGGCGCGCATGCTCGTCGACAAGGGCGCGCTGGGCGGCGGGCAGAGCGTGAAATCGCAAGGCATCATCCACGGCGGCACCAAGTACGCGCTGCACGGCGCGCTGACCGGCGCCTCGGAAGCCATCGCCGACATGCCGCGTCGCTGGCGTGAAGCGCTGGCCGGCGACGGCGAGCTGGATTTGTCCGGCGTACGTCTGCTGTCCGAAGCCCATTACCTCTGGTCCCCCGGCACCCTCGCCGGCAACCTCACCAGTTTCTTTGCCAGCAAAGCCGTGCGCGGGCGGGTCGATCAGGTCAAGGGCGAGCAGCTGCCACCAGCCCTGCAAGACAAGCGCTTCAAGGGCAAGGTCTATCGCCTGGCGGAACTGGTGGTCGATGTGCCAAGCCTGATCCAGCGCCTGGCCGATCTGGCTGGCGACGGCTTGCTGGCCGGTCAGCACATCGAACCGTTGTTGGAAAACGGCGAACTGGTCGGCTTGAAAGTCGACGAGCGCGAGATTCGCGCCCAGCGCATCGTCCTCAGCGCCGGTGCCGGCACCGCCGATCTGCTCACGGCGCTGGGCCTGAGTCAGCCGGCCATGCAGCGCCGCCCCCTGCACATGATCATCGTCAAAGGCCCGGGCCTCAAACCGCTGTACGCCCATTGCCTGGGCGGCGGGCCGAAGCCGCGCATCACCGTGACCACCCACCCGGCCGCCGATGGCCAATGGGTCTGGTACCTGGGAGGCGATATCGCCGAAGCCGAAGGTGTGGCCCGCGATCCTGCAGCGCAGATAGCCACCGCGCAAAAAGAACTCGGCAATCTCCTGCCATGGATCGACCTCAGCACCGCGCAGTGGGCGACCTTGCGAGTCGAACGCGCCGAGCCGCTGCAATCAGGCCTGACCCGCCCGGACAATGCCTTCCTCGCCGAGCAAGATCGCCTGCTGGTGGGTTGGCCGACCAAACTGGCCCTGGCGCCGGACTTCGCTGACCGCGTCCTCGCCGCACTGCAACGCGACGGCATCCAGCCGAGCCATCCGGCGCCGCTGCCGGAACTGCCAAAACCGCCGATGGGCGTCCCTGCCTGGGAGCAACTGCTGCCATGAGCCAACCCACCCTGCACGATCTGCATCGCCCTTTGGGCAGCACCGGCCTGCTGGTTTCGCCCTTGGGCCTGGGCACGGTGAAACTTGGCCGCGATCAAGGGGTGAAATACCCCAATGGCTTCCAGATCCCCGGCGATGACGAAGCGCGCATGCTGCTCAAACTCGCGCGCGACCTGGGCATCAACCTGATCGACACCGCGCCGGCCTATGGCCGCAGCGAAGAGCGTCTTGGCCCGTTGCTGCGGGGTCAACGTCAGGACTGGGTGATCGTCAGCAAGGTTGGTGAAGAGTTCGCCGACGGCCAGTCGCACCACGACTTCAGCGCCGCCCATACGCGCCTCTCGGTGGAACGCAGCCTGCAACGGCTGGAAACGGATGTTATCGATCTGGTGTTGGTGCATTCCGACGGCAACGACCTGGCGATCCTCAATGGCAGCGAGGTCTATGTGACCCTCGCCGAGCTCAAGCGCGAAGGCAAGATTCGCGGTTTCGGTTTTTCCGGTAAAACCGTCGAAGGCGGCTTGAAGGCTCTGGAACAAGGTGATTGCGCGATGGTCACCTACAATCTGAACGAGCAGAACGAGAAGCCGGTCATTGACTATGCTGCTGCTCACGGCAAAGCGATCCTGGTCAAAAAAGCCTTGGCCAGTGGCCACGTCTGCTTGAGTCCGGGTGTGGACCCGGTGCGCGCCAGCTTCGAGTTGTTGTTTGAACACCCGGGTGTGGCCAGTGCTATTGTCGGGACCATTAATCCGCTGCACCTCGCCCACAACGTCGCGACCGTTGCCCAGGTCCTTCATAGGGTCTGTTGACGTTTGGTGACGACCGCGACGCCGGCCCATTTGGCGCAGGGCAAGGCGCGAGGAACGTGGTTTGGTTGTTCCAAATAAGTTCCGAGCAACGCAGCCCTGCGCCAAATGGGCCACGTCCCTTCGGGTTGCGCGCCAAAGAGCGCGAGGCTGCGTTGCGGGATTTGCCAAGGGAACAACCATGGGCGGCATCCCGCGCCTTGCCTCGCGCTCTTTGGCGTGCAACGCGGTTCGCCACCAAACGTCAACAGACCCTAGCCATTGATGCCGCCCACGCGGCCTTAAGCAGGAGCCGACATGCCGCGTACGCTGATAAGAAAGAACCCGAGCAACTTCAAGACCCTGCCGTTATTCGTCGAAGCGACACCCGAAGGCCTGAGTTACCAGAGCGTCGGGATGCCGCTGAATTTCTCCCAGACCCTGCAACGTCGCCGCCCGGTGACGGTGCCCGACAGCGAGCGGTTTGCCCTGGAACTGGCGAATCTTGGGGTTTCTGTGCGCCTGACCCTGCATTGGCAGAATCGCGATTACTGGGTGTTGGTGCGTCAGCGTCGGCAGGACCGCGGCGATGTGGTGCTCAAGCTGATCTCGGGTTATGTGCCGGCCCATGAACTGAACCTGCCGCTGCACACGGCAACCCAGGAAATTGCCGAAGAGTGCCTCCTGGAAACCCCGGAAGGCTGGCTCAGCGGGCGTTTCAACGACACCTGGCTGCCCGCGCCCTACTCGTCCGCCCTGCATTACCGCGAAGCCCTGCCGTTTCGCCTGACGCCGCTGTCCGGCTCGGCGCGGCCGGTGCGCTGCGCCAACATGCCGCTGATCGAGCGTCCTCGGGCCTACGTGCATTTGCCGACCGCGTCGCTGCAATTGATCTACGACTTGCGCCTGGATGTGCCCAAGGAAGCCAAATCCCTAAGCCTGTTTCATGTCGACGAACGACTGGAAGGCGATCAACTGGTGGCCCGGCTCGATCGCAAACGTCCCGATTTGTATCTGATGCCACTGCAGGACGGCCAGCCGATGGCCGAGCTGTATACCTTGAAAAAGGATCAGCTGTACCCGGCGAGTACCCGCGGGCTATATCTGGCGGAGAGTTTTGCCCGGCAGGAAGGGTGGCTGGTGAAGGATGAGCGGATTCGCTGGAAAGACTGGGTGCGGCAACAGGGTTTGAGCCCGCCGGGGAAGGATTCGGGTTTAGCCCGCCTGCATGGAAAAGCAAAGCAACTGCTGAAAAGAATCGTGCCGCGCAAGGCAGCACGCCCCTGATCATTCCCACGCTCTGCGTGGGAATGTAGCCCGAGACGCTCCGCGTCTCAAAGCGGACGCAGAGCGTCGATAGAGGCATTCCCACGCAGAGCGTGGGAACGATCAAGCGCTCTCACTGCTATCAGTGATTGCGGATCTTCTCGACAATCGCCGTGGTCGAGCTGTTTTCCACCAGCCCCAGCACTTTCACAGTCCCGCCGTAAGCAGTGACGATGTCTGCGCCAACCACTTGCTCGATCCCGTAATCGCCGCCCTTGACCAACACATCCGGCTTGACCTCGCGCAGCAGGTTTTCTGGCGTGCCCTCAGGGAAGCTGATGACCCAGTCCACGGCGCCCAGACCGGCCAGTACGGCCATGCGACGGTCGACACTGTTGATCGGCCGACCCGGCCCTTTCAAGCGGCTCACCGACGCATCGTCGTTGACCGCCACGATCAGACGATCGCCTTGGGCACGCGCTTGCTCGAGGTAGGTCACGTGGCCGGCATGCAGGATGTCGAAGCAGCCATTGGTGAACACAATCTTCTCGTTGTGTGCACGTGCATCGTCGACTGCCAGCAACAGCTGCTCCAGCCCCAACACACCACGCTCGGAACCTTCTTCACGCTGGATCGCACGACGCAATTCCGGGGCACTGATGGCCGCGGTACCGAGCTTGCCGACCACGATGCCTGCCGCCAGATTGGCCAAGGCCACCGCGTGGGGCAGTTCTTCGCCAGCGGCGATCGCTGCCGCCAGGGTAGAAATCACTGTGTCACCGGCACCGGTCACGTCGAACACCTCACGGGCGCGGGCCGGCAGGTGCAGCGCCGGATGATCCGGGCGCAGCAAGGTCATGCCGTGCTCGCCACGGGTCACCAGCAAGGCGCCGAGGTCGAGGTCGTGCATCAGCTGCGCGCCCTTGCTCACCAGCTCGTGCTCATCGGCGCAACCACCGACAATGGTTTCGAATTCGCTGAGGTTCGGGGTGATCAGGCTCGCGCCGCGATAGATCGAGAAATCCTTGCCCTTGGGATCGGCCAGCACCGGAATCCCACGAGCACGGGCAGCCTGGATCAGCACCTGATGGTTTTTCAGCGCGCCTTTGCCGTAGTCGGACAGCACCAGCACCTTGATGCCTTCGAGCAATTCGTCGACTTGCTCGCCCAGCGCCAGGGCGTCGGTTGCGAAAGGTTCTTCGAAGTCGATACGCAGCAATTGCTGGTGGCGGCTCATCACCCGCAGCTTGACGATGGTCGGCTGGTGGGCGATGCGCTGGAACAACGCCCGCACGCCGGCGCCTTTGAGGCTGTTGACCAGGCTGTCGGCAGCCTCGTCGTCGCCGGTCACGCCGACCAGCGAAGCCGGCGCACCGAGCGCGGCAATGTTCAGGGCAACGTTGGCGGCACCACCCGGGCGGTCCTCGATTTGCTCGACCTTGACTACCGGTACCGGCGCCTCAGGGGAAATCCGTGAGGTACCACCATGCCAGTAACGGTCGAGCATGACACCAGGACAGGGGCCTGATCGAATCGTGGCATGGATAACTTCATGGAAACTCCAGGGGCAATAAAAGCGTCGCGGATAATAACATAGCGAAAGAATGCGGCCGCACCCGAGCACACAGGCTCAGCGGCGGTCATTCTGTGGAGGGGCATCCAGCGGACGCACCCAGAAAAGTTCATGTCGGCGCACCGCTTTGCGGAAGAACTCGTCTTCACCTGTGCGGGGCCAGCAACGCCCGGCCAACAACCGCTGAATCACCCGGCGCAGACGTCTTTTGAGCGGTGGACGGCCCTGCAAGTCGTGCTGCATGCCTAAGGCCATGGCTTTGTCCATGCGGGTTGGCGCGTCCAGCAACGGACTCCATAGCCCATCAGCCGGCAACGGCTCGATGGTCGGCGGCAGGGCAATGCCATAACCCGCCGGGCCCATCGGCCAGCGGTCATTGTCGTGCAGGTGATTGGCATAGAGCAGCAGGGTGCGCGGGCGCCAGGTACTGAGCTCAATCGCGTCCATCAAGGCGCGCGTGCTGGCGACATGATCGCTGTGGGGATCCAGTTCGGGATGGGGTGTCAGCACCGCGTCGGGACGGTGATGCTCAAGCAGATGCGCCAGATCAGCTACCAGGTTGCGCCAATGGGGCTGACCATCGACGTCACCCGGCAGGCGCAGGGCATTGTGCCGACGCACGTCACGTATATCGCTCTCCCCCGACTCCCGGGAACCGAAGCTTTGCTCCGGCTGCTGCGCCATCGCATTCAGTTGTAAGCAGTAATAGCCCAATTGCACACACTGTTGTTGCGCCACCCCACCCCACAGCGGCACTGCCAGGCTATCCCAACTGCGCAAGCGCCCCTTCAGACGGGCGGCCTGAGCGGTGTCGAGGCCCATATCGCGATAGTTTTCGGCCTCAATCTCGCCTTGGGTCAGTGTGACGATAGCCACCTCGGACGCCCGGCTATAAAGACCAAAAGCCGCCAGTTCAGCATCATCGGCATGGGGGGCGATGATTAGCAGACGCTGCTGAGCAAAATCCGGATTATTCAGGGCGTGCAAAGTTGCCTGTGGCGCCAGGCTGCAAAAGCGTCCACGTAAGGTCAGGGTCCCGGCAGCCAGCGCCGAACCTTGCCCGGACAGATTGAGAAAACGCTCTCCCGCGACACCACGCTCCAGATCCTGACGGTCGTCACCGATCCATACCTGGGGGTCAAGAAAGCGACCCAGCCAATGGCTCTTGACCCGCACCTGCAAAACCAGGGTTTGCGCCACGCCAAAGTCCCCCGTCACCTGCAAGGCACCATTGACCAGTGTGGTGGGGAACTGCGGCGTATCCGCCGGGAAGTCATAGCGATAATCGTCGCCCGGGGCATAGAACAGATGGTCGGCGAACCAGGCTTCATGGGCGATCCAGCCCAACAGCAGGAACAGTGGCAATGGCCACCATGCGACAAAAATGCCAAATAATAATGCAGCCAACAACGCACCGATCAGCACCACACGTTTGCGTTGGCGATGGCGTTTAAGCAATTGTTGCTTGCGTGCGCTCATGACTGCCTGTCCTCGCTCAAACCTGATAGACCGGAACCCGGTGACACCAGCGATCCTTGTATTCGCGATCGGCGCGGCCGAACGAGTAACGCAGCGGCTTGCCCACGGCGCGGGCCTGCTCCCATGCGGCTTGGGTGTTGACGAAACTGAGTACACTGCCAGGGCTGAACTCGCGGTTTTGCGGGTCGACACCGCCGTTAATGTATTCCAGGCTGACCCACTTGGGCGCCTCGACCCGGTACAGAATCTGGATCGCCACCGGTTCGTCGTTCAGGTAGATCAAGGACCCGGTCATGAACTCACGTAACAGGCTGAACACTTCAGAAAGACGCGCCTTGCCCGGTGCTTCAAAGTTCCAGCGGCGCTGGAACAGGTCAGCATAGATGGTGGCCTGTTCGCTGGCGCTCAGCTCCAGCATCGGTCGGATGATGCCACCCGCCTCTTCAAGCAAACGCTGGTCACGACGCTGGTTGTAGCGAAATTTCTTGCTGTAGTCCTCTGGTTCACGAGCCAGCGCCAAGCCTTCAGGTTGCTCAGCGAGACCGGTGATGTTTGGGGCATTGAGTTCGGACACATAACGCGCGCGATGCCGCACACGAACCTGGACGTCCTCGGCAACCGGCAGGATGATCTCGGCATTGCCAAGATCGAGCAGGCCACGTTTGCCTTCACGCTTGAGCACTTCCTTGGACAAGGCCACATGACGGCCCCAGGTCGGCATCGCGGCGCACAACTCACCGTCGACGAACCAGCCCAGATAACGCACCGGGATGCCTACCAGCGCTGCCAGACGCTCAACCACTTCAGGATGAGTCGCCACGCTGCCGCCGAACTGTTGCCAGGCTTGGCTATAAGCCGTTGCATCGATGGGCGCCCAGCCGCTTTCTCTCCAGGCTCGCCAGTAACTCAAAATCAAACGTGGGACTCCGTCATCGCCTCGTCGGTGCTTTCGACGAAGTCCTTCTCGTGCAGGCGTGCGTAGTGACCGTTCAACGCCAACAACTCGGCGTGGGTGCCGCGTTCGACGATGCGGCCCTGGTCCATCAACAGGATCAGGTCAGCCTTCTCGATAGTCGACAAGCGGTGAGCGATCACCAGCGTGGTACGGCCCTTCATTACTTGTTCCAGAGCCGCCTGAATGTGGCGCTCGGATTCGGTGTCGAGAGCCGAGGTAGCCTCATCGAGAATCAGCAATGGCGCATTCTTGAGCAGTGCCCGGGCAATCGCCAGACGCTGGCGCTGACCGCCGGAAAGCAGCACACCGTTTTCGCCCACAAGGGTGTCGTAGCCTTGAGGCATTTGCTCGATGAACTCGGCGGCGTAGGCATCTTCGGCTGCCTTGCGCACATCTTCGAACGGTGCGCCGGCGAGGTCGCCGTAGGCAATGTTGTTGGTGACGCTGTCGTTGAACAGGGTGACCTGCTGGGTCACCAGGGCAATGTGACGACGCAGGTTGGTCAGCTTGTATTCCTCGACATCCATACCGTCGAGCAGGATCTGGCCCTTGTCGTGGTGATAGAAACGCGGAATCAGGTTGGCCAAGGTCGATTTTCCGCTGCCTGAACGCCCCACCAAAGCAACCATCTGGCCCTCTTCGGCGGTAAAGGAAATATCGTTGAGCACGAGTTTCTCGGTGCCCGGGTACTGGAAGCTCAGGTTACGCACTTCCAGGCGACCGCTGACGCGCACCATTTCCTTGGTGCCCGTATCGACTTCCGGTTCTTCGTCGAGCTGCTCGAAAATGCTCTCCGCACCGGCCAGTCCTTTCTGGATCGTGGCGCTGACTTCCGACAACTGACGAATCGGCTTGGGCAACAAACCGGCAGCGGTGATGTAAGCAACCAGTTCGCCAGCAGAGGCATCGCCGCGAAGGTAGAGCACCAGATACATCAACACGGCCATGCCGATGTAAATCACCAGTTGCAGCATTGGGGTGTAGATCGATTGGGTACGGGTCATGCCCAGGCTGCGGTTCATGTTGTCGGCGCTGGCCTTGTGGAAACGCTCGATTTCGTAAGCCTCACCGCCAAAGCTGCGAACCACGCGGTAGCCCTGGATCGTCTCCGAAGCCACATGGGTCACATCGCCCATCGCCACCTGGATTTTCTTGCTTTGCTTGCGAAATTTTTTGCTGGCGCTACTCACCAGAATCGCGATGACCGGCAGGATCGCCAGCAATACCAGGGTCATTTTCCAGTTGCTGTACAGCAGGTAACCGAACAGGAACACCACCGTCAGGCCTTCACGGATCACCACTTTGATCGCATCGGTGGCGGCACCGGTGACCATGGTCACGTTATAGGTAATACGGGAAATCAGGTGACCGGAGTTGTTGTTGTCGAAGTAGCGGTTAGGCAGGGTCAACAGGTTGTCGAACAAGGCGCAACGCAGGTCGTGGACCACGCCACGGGCAACCTTGGCCAGGTAATAGTTACCCAGAAATGAGCCGATACCCTGGTAGACGGCAATCAGCACAATCAATAACGGTACGCCGAGTACCAGCGAGACACCCAGAAACTTGGTGTCATTGGGTTTTTGCAAGGCGTCGAGAAAATGTTTGAGCATATCCGCCAGCATCGGCTGGCTAGATGCGAATAGCACGAAGCCGACAATACTGAGGGCGAAAGCGCCCCAGTACGGGAGCACGTATTTCAGCAACCGCAGGTAAATCTTCATGCTTGATTGCTGGTCGGAATTGGCCATTCGGCACGCCTCGTACGTTTGAAAAAGACAGACAACCTGTGGATTGTAACAGCGAACGAATTACAACATAGGCTCAGCCCGGACGCGGTGCCGAAAACGCTTCAGCACTTCGCTACCGGGCCAGGAGTATCAGTAGCTGAAACACTCCAGAGGGAAGTTTTGGTTTGATTGCTGCCACGAGTGGCCAATACGATACTCAAGGCAATCGGTAACCAGGTGATCAACCAGTCCGCGTTGGGCTTGAGCCAGAGGCCGATGCCATCGGTCATCAACGACGTCCCGGAAAACACCCAGAGCGCCAGCAACACCTGTCCCAGTGGCTGCGCGCGCGAAACCCAGCCACGCCAGCCAACCACCAGCCACAGCCAGCCGAACAGCAGTAGGCCAGGCACACCGAGCCGCACACCGATATCCAGAAAAAGATTGTGGGGATGTTTGAATGCCTGTCCGATTTCAGGGACAGGAATCAGGTACTCATGAAATCCCAACCCCATCACCCAGTGGTCCAGCATCAATTGAACGCCACCGCGCCACAGCTCGGGACGAAAAGAAACGCCACGCTGCATGAGGATTTCCGGCTTGAATACAGCGATGGACGCCAACCCCAAAACCGTCAAAATCATCAGTCCGCTACCCAGGCGCGTCGGTCGCGCCACGCCCATCACGAACAGGCAGGCCAGCAAGCCGATCCATACACCACGGGTTTGGCTAAAGCCCAGGAATAACGCATACCCCAGCGCCGGAATCAGCAGCAACACCATCACCCAGGGATTGAAGCGCTTGGTCTGCAGCGTGAAAACGCCAAGAATCGCCAGAGCCCCCACCCCGTGCGCGGCCATGATCGCAGTGTCCCACAAGCCAATGGCAATCAGCCTGCCGCTAAACGGCTGAGCGGACGTTTCATAAAAGTAGACCCAGGAAGCCGCGGCAAAAAAACCGCCGATAATCGATGCGTACAACAACATGGATTCCAACCGCCACTTGCGGTTCTGGGCAGCCAGTAGCACACCTAAGAGGGCAAGGGACACGTAGAGCGTCACCTTGCTTTTGCCGACGACGTTAGCGCCCCCCTCAACCATCAGCACCAATAATGTCCAAGCCACGAAAATGGCGAAGAGGATGCACTCCGGTTGCTTGAGCATCAGCCGAAAATCCCGATGGAACAGCGCCAACATGGCGGGTAACCAGAGCAGGAAAATTATCATTTGGTGATAAAGCTTATTGTCCGGCAGTACCCATGCCCCGCACAGCAGCACGAGAAGACCGATAGACGCCCACGCCGCCAGGGCATTCCTATCGATCAGTTTTTTCATTCCTGTCAGCATTCGGCTTTACCCAGCATTCGATTGGCGACCCGCTGCAACTGGGCCTTGTCGGCGTTCTTCCAGCCACCCTTGATGCAATAGTGCTCGGAGAGGTAGTGGAGAAAGTTACGCCTCAACCGCTCATCGAGTGGCCATTGCGGGAATGCACGCGCCAGTTCCATCACCTGCTCGGCGTTGTCGGCATGCATTACCAACCCCTCGATATTGAAAAACGCCTGACCCAGGGTCAGCACCGGCTTACCCAAAAGCAGGCTTTCCAGGCCGACCGTCGAGTTCAGCGTGATCACAAACTGGCTGGACTCGATCAACTGCTGAGTGGCATTACCGTTGGCGAACAACAGACGCTCGTGAGTACGCTCATGCAACTCAGGATACGTTTCGCGACTGGATGGATGCTCCTTGAACACCACTGTCAATCCAGTCTCTTTGGCCAAGCGCTCGCCCAAGGCGAACATCTCGCGCATGTTCTTGATCCAGGGAGAAAACAGCCGAACCTGACTATCGCGGTCGTCCTGGAACGGAATAAAGACGAACTGCTCCGGCAGTACAATCGGTGCCGGGCCACTGGTACGAGGCTGGCGTGGAATCAGCACGGGCGCTGTCTGATTTTCAGGAACCGGATAAGGATAGTTGAGATAAAAACCGGCTTCGCGCGGAACGGCATTCAGGTAGTTCACGCCCCGCGGATCAACGGTGGTGGTATCGGGCAACAAGCCGTTCTCGAAAAAGAACGTCTTGCAACCCGCCGGCGCCAAGGCCGTCAGCAATCGGCAGTAACGATGGGAACCATTCCAGAACACCAGCGCGTCGGGACGCTCACGATCAAGCAAAGCCTGGGCACGCAGTGCCATCCAAATCAGCTCAAGACGTAACAACAGACGATACAAGCGACCATCGTTTTTGTTCTTGACGCGTCGCTCCTCGCATTTTTCTTCGATCAGGCTCAGCCAGTCGATTCGCGAAAGCACTCTGGAAGTCTGCGACAACCTTGGCCAAGGCATCTGTGGTGGGGTAACGACTTTACCTTGTAGCTCGGTCTCGTTGAGTAACCGATTGAAATAGAGGCCTTGATGCTTGGCCAAGGAAATGAACAGCATTGTCGTCATAGGGTGTCCAAAAAATAGGCCGCATCCACCCGCCAAAGCGCAATATAACCATGTGCGACAAGTCCGCAGACATCAACACCCTGTTATTCGCCCGTCCGCGTATGGAAGTATAAAACCAAGAATCAGAAGCAAGCACTCTGTGGTATTGCGCCAGGCACCCCCGTGAACGGGCAACTGCCTCTTAAAAAGTGCGGCGATTGTACCACAGCGGTTTTTTGCAGCATGCGCACTGCGGTAAGATAGGCGGCTGCCCATCCCATCAGGCCAAGCCTTTGGAGCCTTGATGCAAACGCTCGACCATACCGCTTATCTCAACATGCGCGAGGGCGCCGACGTTCTCGAGGCCGATGGTAAAGGGGATAAAGTTTTGTGCCTGGCCGATGGCTCGATGCTCAAGCTGTTTCGCCGCAAACGCCTGCTGACATCTGCGCTTTGGGCGCCTTACGCCCGGCGCTTCGCCAACAACTGCCGAGCACTGCGCGAACGCAATATCGAATGCCCAACGGTACGCCAGGTTTATCGCATCCCCAGCATCGAGCGCGATGCCGTGCATTACGATCCTCTGCCAGGTCGCACGCTGCGTCAGTTACTAGGCACCGATAACAACGAATTTCTTCGAGCACAACTGGGTGAGTTCATTGCACGCCTGCATGAGGACGGCATTTACTTTCGCTCAGCGCACTTGGGCAATGTGGTATTGACGCCTGAAAACACGCTGGGGCTGATTGACATCGCTGACCTGCGCGCCTATCGCAAGCCGCTGCGCAAAGGCCTGCGCCTGCGCAATTTCAAGCATATGTTGCGCTATCGCCAGGATCGCGAGTGGCTACTCAAGGACAACCAGTTCCTTGAGCATTACCTGAACCACCAGCGTGTGTGCAATGGACGGGAACTGAGCCTGGCGCTCACCCCTTAACCCTTCAAGCCATCAGTGTCAGCCGGCGGCAGACAGCCTGAAGGTCTCGAAGTCACGCGCAGGGTCTGTGCCTCGCAGCAAGTTATCAACCAGTTGAATGGTCTTTGCCAACCCCTGAGAACCGTATACCAGGTGGTAATCGGCAAAACGCCGGGCCTGGGCCACATGCCCCGGATAATCCTGCTCAAGCGCTTGTAGCTGGCGGGAAAACTCATACTCATCGCGCACTTGAGGCCCAAAAAACAGCGAGTGAGAGAAAATATCCACATCGCCGCCCGCATTCACATGGATGACCGGCCGGCCCGCCAGCCCTGCCTCGATACCAGCATTGGACATGATATTGACGACAACGCTGGCCTGCGCCAGAGCGTCCGCCAGTGAACACTTGCTGTCCAGCAAGTCGATGTTGGCTAACTGCGCAGCGGCATCGTTCCAGAATTGCGCCTTGCTGCGCGGATGACGCTTGAACAGCACGCGATAATGCGGATGCTGCTCGGCCCAGTCGCGCAGTAACTGATAGGTGCGCTGGTAGCCCGACTCTTTTTCCCGATCAGGGCCAACCCCCAGAATCAACAACGTATGGAGAGCAGGATCGGCAACTGGCAGATCATAGGTTTCATCGGCGAGGTAAGAACCGATCAACACCACCGTCGACTCACCGAACCGCAATGTTCTTTCTTGCAAGGCAACCAGCGAACTATGGCCAAAGACGCCGTAATAGTCGTAATCGTTCATCCCCAGTCGCCGAGAAGATTCCAGTGTCGTGGCATGGGCCAGTTGCAGCAGCCGGGCACCACGCGCAGCCAATGCCAAGCGCAGGAATGGCGCATGAAGACTACCGTTGCGTTCGTTGATCAGCACCTTGGGCGAATACGTCATCACCAACCACTGGGCATGGGCGGCGTACACCAGATAACGCAGCGGCACAGACTGCGGCGGCGCCAGGAGCATGCGCTGGGCGCAGGCGTCCGATGGAGAACGTAACGCGGCCTCTGTCAGGTGGTGCCCGCGCTTGCGCAGGCCCTCGATCAGAATATTCTTGCGTTGCAACGCCATGGACTTTGGCGCCGAATGCAGCAACAGCACCTCACAGGGCGCAGAGACAACCGAACCACTCAAGCATGCTTTGGCGCGAATCCCGACCGCCACATCCACCAGCACATCACGAACCAGACGCAACAAGCTGCCACAGCGACCATGACGCTCGCGCAGCAGCTTCCAGCGGTAACGGTCCAATTCACGCGCTTTTTGTGCCCAGCATCCCGCAGCCTGGAACACACTTGCCTCAGACGGCGACACGTTCACTTGAACAACAACCGGATGGCCTTGCGGGTATAGGACCAGCGCGTGAGCGAGCGCAGATCGGCGCGCACGGCGCGGGCGTAAAAAGCCTTGGCGTTGACATAATCGCCGGCACTGTAGCAATCGCGGAACAACGACAGGCAGCGCTGAGCCAGGAAAGCCTGGCGCAGGTCCTGCAGTTCTTGAGGCATGCGTACCGAGGAAAATACCTCGTCAACCATCCCCACGCCTGCCGCCAGGCTTTGCTTGAGGTCATGCCGCATGCTGTCGCCATGCTTGTAGATCAACGCCAGGGGCTGATCGAGCACACTGCACGGGAAACGCGCCAGCACCTGAGCAAACACAGGAATATCTTCAACGTTGCGCAAGTGCTCAGGATAGTTGCCCGGTGCAAACACTTCGCAATGCATGGCGCAGGCGCCGTTGGACAGCGATACCGTCTTGTCCAGCAAGTAGCCACGCACACGCTGGCGCGGGGTAGCTGGCAAGGGTTTGACTGCGTGCTGGACACGACGACCGTCGTCGAACACCGACCAGTGACCGCCAATGATCAAACGGCTGTCAGGGTTGCTGGAGATATGCCGGGTCAACGCAGCCAGCGCACCAGGCGCCATCTCATCATCGGCATCGAGGAAGATCAGGTATTGCCCCCGAGCCTCCTCGATCCCGCGATTACGCACCGAAGACAAACCGCCATTGGGTTTGCGCAGAGCTCTGAAGCACCCCGCATGTTCAGTCAGGAGCTGCTCCAGAACTTGCGGCGTCGCGTCGGTGGAGCCGTCATCGATTACCAGCAACTCAGCCTGGGCATCACCCAACTGCGCCAACACCGAATTCACCGCACGCGGCAAGGTATTGGCGTAGTTATAAGCAGGAATAACGATACTGATCAGCACGTCAGTCAACCGCATACTCGTTCGCACCTTCTTTGACCACCAGAATGTCTTCCATGATCAGGTACTGCAGGTCGGAACCGAAGAACATGTTCAAGGCGTCGGTCGGCGAGCAGATCATCGGCTCGCCACGACGGTTGAGCGAGGTGTTCAGCGACACGCCGTTACCGGTCAGCACTTCCAGTGCCTTCATCATGTCGTAGTAGCGCGGGTTGTATTCGCGCTTGAGCACTTGGGCCCGGGACGTGCCGTCTTCGTGGACGACTTCCGGCACGCGGGTTTTCCACTCTTCAGCCACTTCGAAGGTGAAGGTCATGAACGGCGCGGGGTGATCGATCTTGATCATTTGCGGCGCAACGGTGTCGAGCATCGACGGGCAGAAAGGCCTCCAGCGCTCGCGGAACTTGATCTGGTGGTTGATGCGGTCAGCCACACCGGTCGCGCTCGGGCAACCGATGATTGAACGACCGCCCAAGGCCCGCGGACCGAACTCCATGCGGCCCTGGAACCAGGCCACCGGGTTGCCGTCGACCATGATCTTGGCGATGCTTTCCGGCATGTTCTCAAGCTTGCGCCACGCAGGCTTGCTCGGGTGACGGGCACAGGCGGCGAGCACGTCTTCGTTGCTGTAGGACGGGCCGAGGTAGACGTGTTCCATCTTCTCGACCGGCACGCCACGGGCGTGGGACACGTAAGCCGCCGCGCCAACCGCGGTACCGGCATCGCCGGACGCAGGCTGAACGAACAACTCTTTGATGTCGTCGCGGGCAATGATTTTCTGGTTCAACTTGACGTTCAACGCACAGCCACCGGCGAAGGCCAGTTTGCCGGTTTCCTTGAGCACATCACCCAGGTAGTGGTCGATCATCTGCAACGCCAGTTTCTCGAACAGCGCCTGCATGCTCGCGGCGTAGTGGATGTACGGCTCGTCGGCGATGTCGCCTTCACGCTTTGGCCCTAGCCACTCGATCAGCTTCGGCGAGAAGTAGAAACCTTTGCCCTTCTCTTTATAGCGGCGCAGGCCGATGACGTTGGCGTAGTCGGTGTTGATCACCAACTCGCCGTTTTCGAACGAGGCCAGACGCGAGAAATCGTATTTGCTGGCGTCGCCGTACGGCGCCATGCCCATGACCTTGAACTCACCGTCGAGCATCTCGAAACCGAGGAACTCGGTGATCGCGCCGTACAGGCCGCCGAGGGAGTCCGGATCGAAGAATTCCTTGATCTTGTGGATCTTGCCGGAAAGTCGTGGCGTACTCACCCTTGCCATCAATCCCGAGGATCGCGGTTTTCTCTTTGAAACCGGAGCAGTGATAGGCACTGGAGGCGTGGGCAAGGTGGTGCTCGACCGGCTCGATCTTGATTTTCTTCGGATCGAAGCCCAGTTGCTCGAGGCACCAGACAATCTTGTTGCGATAGCGCTTGTAGCGACGGTTGCCCATCAAGATCGCGTCGAGGGCGCGGTCCGGGGCGTACCAGTAACGCTTGGCGTAGTGCCAGCGAGCCTTGCCGAACAAGCTGATCGGCGCGAATGGAATCGCTACCACATCAACGTCGGACGGCTTGATGCCAGCCTGCTCGAGGCAGAACTTCGCCGATTCGTAAGGCATGCGGTTCTTTGCATGTTTATCGCGCACGAAGCGCTCTTCTTCAGCCGCAGCGACCAGCTTGCCGTCGATATACAGGGCTGCGGAAGGATCATGGCTAAGGGCGCCGGACAGGCCAAGAATCGTCAATGCCACAGGGGTCTAGCCTCTTGGCGCAACGCGCCTCAAAAATTAATGTGCCCTCGCAAGGGGCGAGAGACAGCTAAAGGGCGGGATTATAGCTTAAACGTGCCGGGAATGACCCTGCCCTTATCAGCACCATGAAGATGACGTCGAGCCCACGCGCTCGCCTTCGCTTATCCGCGACCCGGACACCCGTAAATCCTGATATTGCCGTCGGTTGCCTGCCGGTTGGCTGACAGTTCCGGCCTCTTCGCGAGCAAGCCCGCTCCCACATTAGGTTTATGTTGAACACAAATTTTGTGTACGACCGAGAACCACTGTGGGAGCGGGCTTGCTCGCGAAAGGGGCGAAGCCCCGATTCAGGCAGCGCTGGAGATATCTTTGGGCAAACGCTGATCAATCACCCGATACAACGCACTACTCTCGGGCCAATTGCGCATGAACCGCGCCCGATCCCGCGCATACGCCGGGGCAAAGCTACTGAGCGAGCTATGCTGACACATCGAATCCAGGTCGATCAGCGCCCAGCGATCCTGCTGCCAGAACAGGTTATGGCCCTTGAAATCGCCATGGCTGATGCGCTCGCGAATCAGCTCGGCGAACAGGTGATCCAGGGCCTGCAGCTCGGCTTGCGGCGCTTCGCCGCTTTCCACGTAGGGTGCGAAGCGCTCGATGATGTCCGGCCCCGGCAAATATTCGGTCACCAGGTACGCCCGGCTGCGCAACCAGAGAAAACGCTTCTCCAACAATGCCAGTGGCTTGGGCGTGGCGATGCCCAGGAATGCCAGGCGATTGCCTTCACGCCATGAGTGCCAGGCACGGCTCGGGCGCCAGAAACGTTTGAGCCAATGGGCAAAGCCCTTGATGTTGTAGCGTTTGACCAGCAATGTGCGACCCGCCACTTCGACCTTGCCGACGCTCGCGGCGCCGCCGGTCTTGTACAGATGGCCGTGATCGAGCAAGGCATCGGCCTGCTCCAGCACCGGCAACATCGCCGCCTCTTCTTCACGGCGAATCGCCCGCAAGCCGAACGCCCCGCGCTGGACGCAGAACAACGTGCATTCGCGGCCGACCTTGATCAGGAAATCCTTCAAACGCCAGCGACGGACCTTGTCGATCTGCTTCTGCAACGCTTCCATGGGCAAGGCATGCTCGCCGTTTCCCAACAAGTAATACACCAGCAATTCTTCGGTGAAAGGTTCCAGCGATTTGGGCAACTGGGCGAAAAACACCCCGAGGTTTTCCAGGACTTTGTGCTGCGACAGTGGCTTGCCAGCCGTCTCGGCACAGATGCCGGCGCCATCGATCAAATACAACTGACCGCCATGACGCAGCAGGTTGTCCAGATGCAGGTCTTCCTGCCACAGGCCTTTGCTGTGCAGATGAGCGATCGCACCCAACGCCTCGGCCAGCACGGCTGATTGTTCATCCGCCAGCACTGGCAAGTGTTCGACCTGTTTCCAGGCGTCCCCCAGGCTCTCGGCGCCCTCAAGGAAATCGAACAACAGCCAGCCGCCCTCGCCGTCCTTCAGGCCATCCGCCAATAACAACGGCGTGGTCAGCCCCTGAGCGGCGAGCAAACGCACGCCGTCCAGCTCACGCTGAAAATGCCGCGCCGCTTTACCGCCAACCAGCAATTTGGCCAGCACCGGCCGGCCGCGCCAGACGCCGGCGCCCACATAACGCTGCCCCGGCAACACCCGCAGCAGGCTCAGCAGCTGTAACTCCGCAGGCCCCGCGGCATCGGCCAGTGGAATGTTCAGCGGCAGGCTCGGGCTGCGGCCGGCGTTTTTCAGTTCGGACAAACGCATCAACGCGCCTCCTTGTGACTGCGCCGCGCACTCAGGCGCGATACCCAACTGTCCACCAGCGAACTGTTCAAGGGTTGATCCAGATAAGCCGCCAACAACTCGCGCAGCTGACTTTCGCTCCATTCCGACGCCCGACGCAGCAACGGCTCCAGGTCCTTGACCCGATCACGTTGGCCAAACAGCAATGGCCGGGTTTTTTCCAGGTCGATCAACTGAGCCTGGTAACCGTCACCGGTGGCCTGGAGAAAAATATGCTTGGGATAGAAGCACCCGTGCAGTTGACGCACCTCATGCAGGCGTCGCGCCAGTTGCCCACAGGCTTTCAGAATTGCCGTGTGCTGCGCCGCGCTCAGGTCAGACCAGCGCTGCAACAGTGAATCCAGATCATCCCAACCGTCCAGCGCACGGGTCAGCAGAATCGCCCGGACTTCGCCGCCGACTTTGCGCTCACCGAAGAACGCCGCCTGCAACGCCGGAATGCCCAGTTTCTGATAACGCCTGATGGTGCGAAACTCACGGGCAAAACTCGGTTCACCAAAGGGAGAATGTAATGTACGTGTCAGGTAGTTGCACTGGCGCTTGAGGTAATAACCATGACCTTCCAGCTCTAGCCGAAATACACTGCTCCAGCCACCACCGACGGTATTGGGTTCATCCACCGCCTCGAGCTGTTTGGCCCAGAGTGCGTCGAAGGTGCCAAGGCCATGACGCTCAAGCAGCGCACGGTCTTCAGCAGCCAGAAAATCAGTCATTCGCGTCCCTCGAAAAATCTCACCACGTGCCGAATCCGTTTCTTGTCGGCGGCATCGAGCCGGGTGCTTTGGCGGTATTGCAGATAGAAGCGCAGGCGCTGGGTGGCCGACAGATGATACTTGGCCACTTTGTCCAGACACGCCAGGTCCTTGGTGATCCGGTACTTGAGCCAGAAGCCGCGCCAGAAATCACCGTTGGGGCAGTCGATCAGAAACAGCCGCGCCTCATCGTCGATCAGCAGGTTGCGCCATTTCAAATCATTGTGGGTAAAACGATGATGGTGCATGGTCCGGGTATAGCCCGCCAGCTGCCGACTGATGTTGTCGACCCAGGCGCGGTCCGCCAGTTTCGGGTCATGCCGACCTGCCAGGGCCGACAAGTCTTCGGTATTGGGCAGCTCGCGCGTGATCATCGCCCCACGGTCGTATGCCGCGCCGCGCCGTTCCAGCCCCCAGGCCACTACTTCGGCGGTGGGAATGCCCCATTTGGCGAAACGCTTGAGGTTCTGCCATTCGGCTTTCACCCGCGGCTTGCCCAGGTAACGGCGCAGGCCTTTACCTGCGCCTGTGTAGCGCTTGACGTAATAATTGACGCCATTGCGCTGGACGCGAATGACCTCGGACAGTGGATCACGGGTCAGTCGCTCGCCTTCGAGCGCGAACACCGCGTCAAGACTGCCGAAGTCTTCTGCCAGATCGCTGTAAGCAGGTTCCAGTGTCCAACCCGACATCAGAGCGCATCCCCGTATCGCTGCTTACGCTCGTAGAGCTTGTTGGCCTTGCCTTCGAGCCATGCCAGCAGTCCCGCTTCTTCAGCCAGAATCTGGCGCAGGGGCTGTTGGAAGTACCCCTTGAGGAAACGCAGTTTGTCGCGACGGGTCAGGCCAATGTCGAGCGCCGAAAAATACAGCGCCGCCAGGTCCTTGTTACGCCAGCGCTGGGTAATCGTCGGACGGGTCTGGGCACGGTGCAGATCGATCACCGACAGCTTGAAGTCGTCGGCTGTCACTGGTTTATCGGTGTGCAACAGGAAGTGACAGATGTAGCAGTCGCGGTGGTTAACCCCGGCGCGGTGCATCATGCCGGTCATGCGCGCGACCTCGGCGATCAAGGCGCGCTTGAGTTTTGGCTCGGGCGGTTGCTTGACCCAGTCGATGCTGAAATCTTCGAGGCTGACGGTGGGCGCCAGCTCTTGCGTGACGATGAACGAATGCTGGTCCGCCGGATTGCTGCCCTTTTCGCCGTAAGCGACAGCGGTCATGGTCGGCACGCCGACTTCTTGCAGGCGCTGAATGGCCTTCCACTCCTGGCCCGCGCCAAGCACTGGCAGCTTGGCGGTCAGCAGGTTTTTGAAAATCTCGCCCCAGCCGATGCCACGGTGAATTTTCACGAAGAACCCGTGACCGTCCACTTCAGTACGCAGTGTCCGGCGCGCTTCAAGCTCGCGGTACACCTCGCCCTTGAGGGCCTCGACTTCGGCGAACGGATCGCGCCCGGCCCAGAGGCTCTTGAACGGTTCAGCCAGCATCAACTTCATTAAGCGTGCTCCGCCAGAATCACATCGGCCGCGTGCTGCGGCATGCTGTAGAGGT
>LNAP01004093.1_pt1 | contig 21120 bp, 20 predicted proteins | sample 602601 | NCBI WGS metagenome assembly LNAP01 (sample SAMN02440304, study PRJNA202911) | soil metagenome | biome: Subtropical and temperate rainforests or woodlands; isolation source: soil samples (1 kg each in a 20% v/v slurry with milli Q water) were... ...
CGGCCGGCGGCGGCCAGGGCGCGCGCGCCGCTCATCGAGCTTTCCTCGTCGCAGGTGGCGAGGACCAGCAGCGGCCGGCGGAACGGCCGCTCGAGCAGCGGCTTGACCGCCTCGATGATCAGCGGGAAGAAGCCCTTCATGTCGCAGCTGCCCAGGCCGTACCAGCGGTCGTCGGCCTCGCGCAGGGCCAGCGGATCGCTCTGCCACAGCGCGGCATCGAAGGGCACGGTATCGCTGTGCCCGGCCAGCACCAGGCCGCCGGGGCCGGAGCCGTAGCTGGCCAGCAGGTTGGCCTTGCCGGGGGCGATGTCCTGGATCTCGCAGGCGAAGCCGAGATCGCTCAGCCAGCCGGCCAGGCGCTCGATCAGCGGACGATTGGGCAAATCGAGGGAGGCCTGGGTGCAACTCACCGACGGCAGGGCGATCAGTTCGGCGAACTGCTGCTTGAGACTGGGAAGGGGCATGACGGCACTCCGGAAACAGTGCCTTGCATGATAGGCCGGGAGGCCCGAGGGGGAAACCGCCGCGCCCGCACCAAGCGGACGCGGCGGCTGGCTCAGACGAAGATCGCCTTGAGGATGGTGAAGAAGATGATCGCCAGGATGGCACCGGCCGGCAGGGTGATGATCCACGACATGAAGATCTTGCCGATCACGCCGAGGTTCAGCGCACCGATGCCGCGGGCCATGCCGATGCCGAGCACGGCGCCGACCAGGGTGTGGGTGGTGGACACCGGCAGGCCGATGGCCGAGGCGCCGACCACGGTGGACGCGGTGGCCAGCTCGGCGGCGAAGCCGCGGCTCGGGGTCAGCTCGGTGATCTCCTTGCCGATGGTGGCGATCACCTTGTAGCCGTAGGTGGCCAGGCCGATGACGATGCCGACGGCGCCGAGCAGCAGCACCCAGCCCGGCACCGCCGACTTGGCGCCGACCGCCATGTCGCCGCCGGACTGGATCACGCCGACGATGCCGGCCAGCGGACCGACCGCGTTGGCCACGTCGTTGGCGCCGTGGGCGAAGGCCATCGAGCAGGCGGTGAACACCATCAGCACGGCGAACACCTTCTCCACGCTGGCATAGTGGAAACCCTTGTCCGCCTCGGTATCGACCTGGATGCGGCTGAGGATGGCCATGCCCAGCAGCATCACCAGCACGCCGATGCCCAGCGCCAGGAGGATGCCCTGGTTGCCGGAGAGGTGCAGGCCGACATGCTTGAGGCCCTTGGTCACGGTCATCAGCGCGACCATGAAGCCGGTGAGGAACATGTAGAACGGCACGAAGCGCTTGGCGTTGCGGAACGGTTCATCGGTGTCGATGATCAGTTTCTGCACGCTCATGAACAGGCCGAAGGCGACCAGGCCGGAGAGGAACGGGGTGACCACCCAGCTGGCGACGATCGGGCCGATGGCGCTCCACTGCACCGCATCCATCGACACGCCGACCGCGGCGAAGCCGATCACCGCACCGATGATCGAGTGGGTGGTGGACACCGGCCAGCCCTTGGCGGTGGCCACCAGCAGCCAGGTGCCGGCCGCCAGCAGCGCCGACATCATGCCCAGCACCATCAGGTCGGGAGAGATGACCTCGGCATCGACGATGCCGTTCTTGATGGTTTCGGTGACTTCACCGCCGGCCAGGTAGGCACCGCAGAACTCGAAGACCATGGCGACCAGGATCGCCTGCTTGATGGTCAGCGCGCGCGAGCCGACCGAGGTGCCCATGGCATTGGCCACGTCGTTGGCGCCGACGCCCCAGGCCATGAAGAAACCGAAGGCGCAGGCGAGCACCAGGAGTACGAAGCCGTAATCCGCAATAAGAGACATAGGAAGTTCTCGTTGATCCTAGACAGAATGCCGCCGCTCAGCGCGCCAGCAGTTGTTCCAGACGGTTGCCGACCCGCTCGGCGCGGTCGGCCACATCGCCGATCCATTCGATGATCTGATAGAGGAACATCACGTCGACTGGCGGCAGGTCCTTCTCCAGCTTGAACAGGGTACGGCGCACTTCGATCTGCAGGCGGTCGGTATCCTGTTCGATGACCTCCAGCTCCTCGACCATGTTTTCCACCAGGGTCACCTCGCGCCCGCCAAAACCGGTCTCGAGCAGCTCGTCCAGCTCGTTCATCGCCTTCAGCGCCTGGGCGCTGGCGTCGACGGTGCGCTGCACGTAGGCCAGCATCAGCGGCTGCATGGCCTGCGGGATGGTCATCTGGCGGCCCAGCATCAGGCCGGCGATGTCCTTGGCGCGGTTGGCGACTTTGTCCTGTACACTGAGCAGCTCCAGCAGATCCGAGCGTGGCACCGGCAGGAACAGGCTTTTCGGCAGGTGGATACGCACGCTCTTCTTGAGCTTGTCGGCTTCCTGCTCCAGGCGTGACATCTCCTGCTGAATCTCTTCCACCCGCGGCCAGTCCTCGGCGATGACCGCCTGGAAGAACGGCAGGAGGTTCGCCGCACATTCATGTGCCTTGGCAATGTGCTGCTGCATCGGCCCGATCGGGGAGCGGCCAAACAGGCTGACGAAGGGATTGATCGGCATGGGGTAAAACCGTGTTGAAAAGGATCCCGATTATAAAGCCGCCCCTCGCAGCCCCGCCAGCGCGCGTTCATTTAGTTGTCACAGTTGTCTGATAAGGGCAGGACCGCCAGTCATGGTCAAAGAAACCGAAATCAAGTTGCGCGCCAGCCGCGCCACCCTCGCCGCCCTGCGCGAGCACCCGCTGCTGAAGAAGCGCAACAAGAGCGGCTGGCAGCAGTCCGAGCTGTTCAACCAGTACTTCGACACCCCCGAGCGCGACCTTGCCCAGGCGCGCGTCGCCCTGCGCCTGCGCCGTGACGGCGAGCAGTACATCCAGACCCTGAAAGGCCGCGGCCAGAGCGTTGCCGGGCTTTCCGAGCGCAACGAGTGGGACTGGCAGCTGGACAAGAACAAGCTGGACCTGAAGAAGCTGGCCGCCGAGTGCTGGCCGGCCGAACTGGCCGAGCTGGACAAGAAGACCCTCAAGCCGATCTTCACCACCGACTTCGTCCGCGAGAAGGCCGACATCGCCTGGGGCCGCGGCAAGGCCAAGGTGGTGATCGAGGCGGCGCTGGACCTCGGCAAGGTGACCGCCGGCAAGCAGAGCGAGGAAATCTGCGAGCTGGAGCTGGAACTGCGCGAAGGCGACCCGGCCGCGCTGCTGGAACTGGCCGCCGAGCTGGCCGCCACCCTGCCGCTGATGCCCTGCGACATCAGCAAGGCCGAACGCGGCTACCGCCTGTTCAACCCGGCCAGCTACAGCCTGACCCTGCCCGAGCCGCAGCTCGACGCGGCCATGACGCTGGACGACGCCTTCGCCGCGCTGGCCTGGCAGCTGCTCGGCAACAGCCAGCGCCTCGCCGAACAGTACCGTTTCAACGGCCACTGGAAGCTGCTCGAGCAGTGGCTGGCCCAGCTGATCGACCTGCGCGCCCTGCTCGGCAGCCTCGGCCAGGCCGCGCCGCGCGCCAGCTCGCGCGAGCTGCGCGAGGCGCTGGATGCCCTGCTCGAAGACTGGCGCCCACACGTGCAGGCTGGCCAGGACGACGACAGCGTGCGCCAGGCCACTCCCGAGCAATTCGCCGAGGAGCTGAACGATCCGCGCTGGGGCCTGTTCTCCCTGCAGACCTCGCGCTGGCTGCTGACCCGCGCCTGGACCGAGAAGCGCACCGAGCGCGGCGCGCGCATCGGTGCCGCCGGCATCGGCCGCTGGCTGCAGCGTTTCCTCGCCGAGGAGGCCGCCGCCCTGCAGCTGGACCGCTACCAGCGCCAGCCGGAAGACCTGGCCGAACAGCTGCCGCGCCTGGAGCGCATGCTGGTCTGGCTGCGTCTGGCGCGCAGCGTGCTGGACATTCCCGAGGCCGACCGCCTGTACGGCGAGCTGAACAAGCTGGCCGAACTGGCCAACCGCCCGCTGGACGAGCAAACCCTGCAGGCGCGCACCGAGCAGGCGCTGACCGTGTTCATGCTCAAGGGCTGGAAGGCGCTGAAGTAAGCGCCCGCCACTGAGGCTCCCGTAGGGTGCGCCATGCGCACCCTACGGGAGCCGTCCGGCCAAAACATGACCCACCCCGGCGACAGCCCGGGGATTTCCCGGCAAGCTTGCCCCTCGCGCCAACCGCCAGCCCGAGGAAGCCCATGACCGCCTTGTCCACCCCCGCCCAGGATCGCTGGATCGATCTCAACGACCTGCTGCGCGAGCTGGTCGCCCAGGGGCGGCTCGATCAGGACAGCGCCGAACAGTGCCTGGCGATCCGCCGCAGCACGCTGAACAACCAGCAGCATCCGCTGGAATTCCTCGCCGCCCAGCAGGTCGACGACCGCGCCCATCCGGGCAAGAAGCTCGACCTGGAAGGCCTGACCCAGTGGCTGGCGCAGTTCGCCGGCCAGCCCTACCTGCGCATCGACCCGCTGAAGATCGACGTCGCCGCGCTCACCCCGCTGATGTCCTACGCCTTCGCCCAGCGCCACAAGATCCTCGCCGTGGCGGTGGACAGCGAGAGCGTGACCATCGCCAGCGCCCAGCCGTTCGTCGCTAGCTGGGAAGCCAACCTGACCCACGTGCTCAAGCGGCCGATCAAGCGGGTGGTGGCCAACCCCGAGGACATCCAGCGCTTCACCACTGAGTTCTACCGCCTGGCGCGCTCGGTCAGCGGCGCCGCGGCCGGCGAGCAGAAGATCAGCGGGGTCGGCAACTTCGAGCAGCTGCTCAATCTGGGCGCCGCCGACCAGGAGCCGGATGCCAACGACGCGCACATCGTCACCATCGTCGACTGGCTGTTCCAGTACGCCTTCCAGCAGCGCGCCAGCGACATCCACATCGAGCCGCGCCGCGAGCAGGGCACGGTGCGCTTTCGCATCGACGGCGTGCTGCACAACGTCTATCAGTTCCCGCCGCAGGTCACCATGGCCATCGTCAGCCGGCTGAAGTCGCTGGGACGGATGAACGTCGCCGAGAAGCGCAAGCCGCAGGACGGCCGGGTGAAGACCAAGGCCCCGGACGGTGGCGAGATCGAGCTGCGCCTGTCGACCCTGCCCACCGCCTTCGGCGAGAAGCTGGTGATGCGCATCTTCGACCCCGAGGTGCTGCTCAAGGGCTTCGACCAGCTCGGCTTCTCGGCCGACGACCTGCGCCGCTGGCAGAGCATGACCGGCCAGCCCAACGGCATCATCCTGGTCACCGGCCCCACCGGCTCGGGCAAGACCACCACGCTGTACACCACCCTCAAGCAGCTGGCGACCGAGGAGGTGAACGTCTGCACCATCGAGGACCCGATCGAGATGATCGAGCCGGCGTTCAACCAGATGCAGGTGCAGCACAACATCGACCTGACCTTCGCCGGCGGCGTGCGCGCGCTGATGCGCCAGGACCCGGACATCATCATGATCGGCGAGATCCGCGACCTGGAGACCGCCGAGATGGCCATCCAGGCGGCGCTGACCGGCCACCTGGTGCTATCCACGCTGCACACCAACGACGCGCCCAGCGCCATCAGCCGCCTGCTCGAGCTGGGCGTGCCGCACTACCTGCTCAAGGCCACCATTCTCGGCGTGATGGCCCAGCGCCTGGTGCGCACCCTGTGCCCGCACTGCAAGGCGCCGCACGCCATCGACGCCGCCGACTGGCAGGAGCTGACCCGGCCGTGGAACGCGCCGCTACCCAGCAACGCCATGCGCGCGGTGGGTTGCAACGAGTGCCGCGACACCGGCTACCGCGGTCGCGCCGGCGTCTACGAGATCATGCTGCTGTCGGAGGGGCTCAAGCAGCAGATCCAGCCCGACACCGAACTCACCGGCCTGCGTCGCCAGGCATTCAAGGAAGGCATGCGCAGCCTGCGCCTGTCCGGCGCGCAGAAGATCGCCGCCGGCCTGACCACGATGGAGGAAATCCTGCGGGTGACGCCGCAGAGCGAGCAGCGCTGAGAGGTAGAGGTAGGGTGGAAAACGACCGCAGGTCTTTTCCACCGCGGGTGCACGTGCGTGGTGGAAAATCGCTGCGCGAGTTTTCCACCCTACGAAGTCACGCCTGATTCAACGCCGCCAGGATGGCGTTGACGCCGGCCTGGGCGCACTGCTCGTCCTGCTCGGCCGAGGCGCCGGATACGCCGATGGCGCCGACCACGGCGCCATCGACCTTGACCGGCACGCCGCCGCCGAACAGCACCATGCGCGGGCGATGGGCCAGGCCGTTGCGCACGCTGGCGGGAGCGCCGGCCAGCTCGGCTTCCCAGCGGCTGGTGGCGAGACCGAAGCTGGCGGCGGTATAGGCCTTGTCGGTGGCGATGTCGCGGCTCAGCGCCGGGGCGCCGTCCATGTGCGCCAGGTGGATCAGCTGGCCGGCGGCATCGACGATCGACACGCTGATGCGCACGCGCAGGCTGCGCGCTTCGGCGAGCACCGCCGGCAGGGCCAGCATGGCCAGATCCAGGGACAGGGAGGGTTGATTGCGTAACATCGGACACCTTGCATTGGGGTTGTTGTTTTTAGGGTGGCTGGGCAAACCGCAACCGGGGCTCAGGCGCTGTGGCCGCCCTGCGTGCCGGGATCGATCTTGCCCAGGTCCTGTAGCAGGCGCATCAGCGTGCGGAAGTTCTCCGTGCCGAACTGGCGCTGGATGTCCTTGTACAGGCGGGTCATCTCGCTGCTCATTTCCTCGAACAGCGCGACGCCCTTGTCGGTCAGGCTGACGCACAGACGGCGCCGGTCGCTGGCCGGTTTCCAGCGCCGCACCAGACCGTCGCGCTCCAGGCGCACCAGCACCCCGGTCAGGCTCGGGCGCAGGATGCAGGCCTGCTCCGCCAGCTGGTGGCTCTCCAGCTCGTCGCGGCGATGCTGGCTGAGGATGCGGATGACCCGCCACTGCTGCTCGGTCAGTTCGTACTGATTGAGCAGCGGACGGAAGAAGCCCAACGTCGCTTCGCGCGCCTGCAGCAGGGCCTGGATCAGTGAGGGGTGGGGCTTGTGCATGGGGGCCTGGATCTTCCTGCGAAAACGACATGTCGCCGCCCCAGGCGGGACGGCGACGTTTTACCACAGATGGCGGCGGCGCTCGCGGCAGGTGCGGCCTCAGTAGACGCTGCCGCTGACGGACGGCGCCGACTCGATCCCCTTGAAGCTGTTCGCCAGACGCTTCAGCGAGCGCATCAGCACGCTGCTGTCGACGCCCACGGCGACGAAGGAACAGCCCAGCTCCAGATAGCGGCGGGCGAGTTTCTCGTCCCCGGAGAGAATGCCGGCCGCCTTGCCGGCCTTGCGGACCCGGGCAATGGCGTCCTCGATGGCGGCCTGCACCTCGGGATGGCCGGGGTTGCCGCGGTGGCCCATGGCCGCCGACAGGTCGGCCGGGCCGATGAACACGCCGTCGACGCCCTCGACGGCGGCGATGGCGTCGAGGTTTTCCAGACCCTTGAGATTCTCCACCTGGACCAGCAGGCACATCTGCGCGTCGGTTTCATCCAGGTAGGTGGTGATGTTGTTCCAGCGCGAGGCGCGCGCCAGGGAGGCGCCGACGCCGCGAATGCCCTTCGGCGGATAGTGCATGGCGGCGACCAGTTCTTCGGCCTGCTCGGCACGCTCCACCATCGGCACCAGCAGGGTCTGCGCGCCGATGTCGAGCAGCTGCTTGATCAGCACCGGATCGCCGATCGGCGGCCGGATCACCGGCTGGCTGGCATAGGGGGCCACCGCCTGCAGCTGGCCGAGCAGCGAGCGCAGGTCGTTGGGCGCGTGTTCGCCGTCGAGCAGCAGCCAGTCGAAACCGGCGTTGGCCGCCAGCTCGGCGCAGTAGGGATCGGCCAGACCGATCCACAGGCCGATCTGCTGCTCGGTCATCAGGCGCTGCTTGAAGGTGTTGACTGGCATCTGCATCGTTCTGTTCTCAAACAAGGGGCAGGAGATGGGGCCCGGCAGGTCGCCGTCGACCACGACGCTGGCGGACGGCGGGAGCCAGTGGCGGGGACAAGCCAAGGGGCATTTCCTTAGGGTGCCAGCTTGCAGGCCTGTCCGGCTATACCCCAGGGCAATCGCATGAGGCTGAAAGGTCAACATACGTGGGGTAAGTCCTCTGCAGGAGCGAATTCATTCGCGACTGCGCTCCCGAAGTCGCGAATGAATCCGCTCCGTTCATGCGATTGCCCTGGGCTTCGGATGCTTGTGCACTCTGCGCCCCGGAGGATGACCAAGCAGCCACTCGCCATGACCCGCCCGGTAAACTACCCGCCCGCCGTCCGGGGGAGCTTGTACTGCCCCTCGGCCCGTCATCTGTCTGGAGACCGCATGCCCCCTGTCGTTGCCAACCCCCAACGCCTGATCGTCCTGCTGGCTGCGCTGGTGGCCTTCGGCCCGCTGTCGATCGACATGTACCTGCCGAGCCTGCCGCTGATCGCCCGCGACCTCGGCGCGCCCGAGGCGCAGATCCAGCTGACCATCAGCGTGTTCCTCGCCGGCCTGTGCACCGGCATGCTGGTCTACGGCCCGCTGTCCGACCGCTTCGGCCGGCGCAAGCTGCTGCTCGGCGGCATCGTCCTGTACATGGTCGCCAGCCTCGGCTGCATCCTCGCTGCCAAGGCCGAGCACCTGGTGTTCTGGCGCATCCTCCAGGCCCTCGGCGGCGCCGGCGCCTCGGTGCTGGCGCGCACCATCGTGCGCGACCTGTTCCCGCTCAAGGACGCCGCCCGCGTGCTGTCGCTGATGCACCTGGTGACCATGTTCGCCACCCTGATCGCCCCGCTGATCGGCGGCTACCTGATCCTGCTCGCCGGCTGGCGCTCGCTGTTCATGGTGCTGATGGCCTTCGCCGGGCTGTGCCTGCTGGCCGTCGTCTGGAAGATTCCGGAAACCCACCCGGCCCACGCCCGCGGCGCCTCGGTCGGCGCGGTGTTCCGCGCCTATGGGTATATCGCCGTGCAGCCGCAGGCGCTCGGCTACATCCTGTGCATGGGCCTGTCGTTCGGCGGCATGTTCGCCTTCATCACCGCCTCGCCGTTCGTCTACATCCAGTACTTCGGCGTGTCGCCGCAGCAGTACGCCTGGCTGTTCAGCCTGAACGTCTTCGGCATCATCGTCGCCACCCTGCTCAACGCCCGCCTGGTCGGCCGCCTCGGCCCGCAGCGCCTGCTGGTGTGCGGTGCGAGCATCGCCGCGCTGTCCGGCCTGGGCCTGGCGATCCTCGGCAGCAGTGGCGTCGGCGGCCTGACCGCCATCGTCGTCTGCCTGCTGTTCTACGTCAGCGTCACCGGCCTGCTCGGCGCCAACTGCGTGGCCAGCCTGCTGTCACACTTCCCCAAACAGGCCGGCGCCGCCGCCGGCCTGGCGGTAGCCTCGCAGTTCGGCCTCGGCACCGCCGCCAGCGCGCTGGTCAGCGCCCTGCACGACGGCAGCCCGCTGCCGATGAGCCTGGTGGTCGGCGCCACCGGGGTCGGCAGCCTGCTGGCCCTGCTGCTGACCCGGATACCGGAGCGTGCGGCCGCGTCAGCTCAGGGAAAATAACTCGACCACTGTAATTGGCATGTCATATGCATTAAGTACCGTATCCAGTTTCGGGGACCACGGTACAGGCAGGCCGGGGATTCCCCCTTTTATGCCCAAAGCCCCGGATCGCAGCGCGATCCGGGGCTTTTTCATGCCTGGTGGGTCTGTCGCCCCTCTCCCGCTGGCGGGAGAGACTCTGGAGAGAGGGAAAGCGGACTGTCGGATAGCTGCCAGACTGTCGCTTCCCGCACACGAATCGTGCACTTGCACCGGGGAGGTGCAGGCTCAGCGATAGATCTCGCGGCGGAAGATCAGCGCCCGCTGGCTGGACAACACGCCGAAGGTCGCCAGCGCCGAAGGCGCCTCGGGCGTACCGTTGCCATCCCAATCGAACAGCAGCCAGGGCAGTGCCGGGGTCGCGCCATTCAGGCCGGACAGGCTGGCCAGCACGCTGCCTTTCTTATTGGGCGCCGGCAGGCGAATGACACCGGTCGGCGTCGGCGTGCTGGCCGGCGGCGCTGCCAGCGTGCCAGGGGGCGCCGGGAAATCGCTCGCCTGCAGGTAGCCGGTGAAGTCGGACAGCACCACATCGCCCAGCGCCGCCAGCGAACAGCTGTCATCCGTCGTCGCTCCAAATGCATTGCCGCCGGCCGAGGCCTGCCAGCTTTCCAGCCAGTAGGGCAGATCCAGCGCCTGGTTCTCCGGGCCACTGGCGGCATCGATGCGCAGGCGGCCCAGGCGTACTTCGGTGCCGCCGAAAGCATGGACGAAGTCCTGGCAGGTGGCGGCGCTGCCAAGGTAACAGATGCCGTCGAGATCGGTCAGTTCGCTGGTCCCAACCCTAAGCTCAACATGGTCACCCGCCGCGGTCAGCACGAACGGCAGGTCCTCGGCCGTGGGCGGCGACGGCAGCCGCCACAGCAGCGCATCGGCCAGGCGCACGCCATCGGCCCGCCAGTCGAAGACCCGCCTACCGTCGGCGCCACCGCTATCCGCCACCGCCAGCGACTGTGGATCGCCCAGACTCTGCAGGCGAGAAACCAGGTCCGGCTTGCTGGTGTCGCTGAAGCTGTAGGCCTGGCGCTGCGGCGCCTCCAGCCGCCAGAACGGGTCGCGGTCGTAGTTATTGGTGACCGCCCCCTGGCGGTTGTAGCCAGTGACCACTATGCCCGGCGGCCCGGCGGAAAAATTGATGGTTTGACCTTGATAACTGAAGGCGCCGCAGGCCGGCTCCAGGCTGGCGGTGCTGGTCGCGCCCAGATACGCGGGGGTGAAGCGGCCGATCAGCGCGCTCTCGCCGCCGCTGACCGTCAGGGTGTGGTAGGTACCAGCCGGCGGCGTGGCGGTGATGCGGTATATACCGACCTCGCTCTGACCGACCTGCAGCGTGGTCGAGGCGCCCACTGCATGGTCGTAGCTGATGAGCGCGGCCTGCCGAGTGCCATCGGCAGCATGCCGGTAGAAGGTGCCGGCCACGCCGCCGCTCGCGACGCTCGGCTCGACCAGCATGGAGTTGAGGGCGATGCCGTTCAGTTGGAAGTTCGGTGTGGTCGGGTTGTCGCTCAGCGCCGCGGCGGTCAGCGCCTCGCCGTCAGCCTGCCAGGCTACCGCGCGGATGCTCAGCGGGAAGCTGTCGCCGGCCGCACGCAGCATGCTGCAACCCGACACGCTCGCCACCGTGCAGCTGGTGTCGGCCGGTGTGGAGATATGCAGGCCATAGGGCTTGCTGACGAACTGGTCGGCGCCGGTCATGACCAGGCCGCTCTCCAGCCCCGCGCCATCGAAGCGGGCATTCAGCTGCATCAGGCCGGCATCGTCGTAGCGCACCTTCAGCTGTGTCGTGGCCTGGTTGTCGAAGACAAGCGACAGGCCTGTCGGTGACGCCGCATTGCCGGATACCGCCGTATCGTTGACCTGCACCGCCATGCTGCCCGTGCCGGGATCGACATAGTCGCTCCAGAACTGCAGCGTGCGGGTGGCCGGACCGAAGGCCGGCACGCAGCGCTGGGTCGCGTTGTCCTTGCGTACCGCCTGCAGGGCGATGCCGGTCTGCTCCTTCCTGGCCAGCAGGTTCGGCACGTCGAAGATGAAGCCGCTGTCGGCGAAGGCCACCTGGCAGTTGGTCGACAGCGGCGCCGCCCCGACCTTACACAGCGTCTGACTCAATGCCTTCAGCGGCGGATTGGAGTTGCTCACCCCCAGAGTCACGGTCTGCGCCGTGGTGACGCGCAGGTTGTCCACCAGCGTGCCGCCACTGAACGTCCGGCTGCTGCCGCCCTCCCAGCCACTCGGCGACAGGGTGACGCTGGTCGGATCGGTATGCCGCAGCGAGCAATCGGCATTCAGGCAGGCGCGCACCTCGACGCTCAGCGGATTGCAGGTCAGCGCATTGCCGGCATGCACGAACTCGTAGTGGTCGATCTGCTGACCGATCGCGTTCATCTGGGTCGCGCAGACCTGCAGATCGTCCAGCTCGTGGATATTGTTCGAGCCGCCGGTAGACCCCGTGAACGTCAAAAAAAAGTTGGCCGGCAGGGCGGCCTGCCCCGAACTGGCCAGCACGTCGAACGAGGAAATCAGCGTCACGAAGCCCGCGCCGGTATTGCGCTCGACCTGGAGCATCGACTTGCCGGCAACCGTGTTGTCCAGCGTGATGCGATAGGTATGCCCCGGCCCCGCGGTACTCCCGGAGATATCGATACCCGGGCTGAGGTTGGCCGCGGTGCCTGCCAGATAGCGATAGCCCGTCGTGCCGGAGCCGGAGCCGCGGACCGACACCGAGTCCTGACGAAACCCCGGCCCGCCTACCCGCCCCTCGGTCGGGTTGGAGAAGTTGCCGTACTCGTCCAGCGCCACGGCCAGCCAGCCGCCGGCAAAACCGCTGATGCTGCCGTTCTGGGCATAACCGAGCGAGCCGCCATAGCCCCCTGGCTGGGGCGTTTGCGTCGCATCGGAGAGAATCATCGCTACCCCATCCGCGCCGCTGCCGTTATAGGCGTAGTACTTGAACTGTACCTGCACGAAGTTGGCGGTAGCGGGCACCAACCGCTGAATGGTGGCGCCAGTGGCGACGTTGCCGGAGCTGTCGGTGAGCCGCAGTCGGTTGTTGACGATCCGCGGTGCGCCGAAACTGCCATTGCGGCTGGTCACCGCCCAGTCGCTGGAGCCCAGAGCCAGGCGATTGAAGTCGTCGGCGAGACAGGTCTGGGGAGCCGGCGGCTCGGGTGGTGCGGCATAAATCACCCTCGCCCCGCTGGACTCGAGAGTGACATCGTCAGCCGTTATCGCCCCCTTCCAAGTAGCTGCATTGCCGATCGTCACCTTTCCCTTGCTGTAGATGTAGCCGGGGACCAGACTCTGATTATCCACTGTGAAGTCGTTGTATGCATAGATGAACAACTGTTCGGGGAGTCCCGGTGTAGCGGCGTCCCGGTAGTTCATTATCGACTTAAATGAAACACTAAAAGACTTTCGCGCAAATATCCTAACCGTCTCTCCGGCGGGGATGATGATCTTGACTTCAGTACCGCTGAATTTTATTTCATCAATCCAGTAGTCTCCCCCTCCCAAGACCAATGTTGCACGATATGCCAAATCCAGCTTATCTATAAAAAAGGTCTCGCCATTGCCATTGACGGTCAGCGTGGCCTCCTGCCCAACATCCCAATTTTTATACTCATTGCTCCCATTGGCGTTTACAGCTGCACTTCCCCTATAACCAACATTGACTGAAGGGAGCGGGCCCGAAGCACTCCGAAAACTGCCAGCATCCTGTTTCGGTGCAGCCGGTGATATCGCTTGGCAGAACCCGGAGGCACCGCAGGTTGGCGTAGGCTGAGATAAATTCTGCGCGATACTGCCGGCCCGAACTTGCTGATTGTCGGTTTCCAGTACGCCATTCCAGCCAAAGGTAACCTTGCCATTGGTCGTGTGACTCTGAATGCCATTGGGGAAATTATCGGCATTAATTCCGAGACCAGCCCATGCCGAAACCACCCACCCCAGCATGAGTACGCTTAACAAAATTCGGCACATAGACTATTTCTCCACCATCACTTCCAACCGTCGCCAGGCATAGTCCACCCGGCTGTCCGGGCTGCCGTTGTAGGCCGTAGCGGTCAGACGGTACAGATTGAAGGTGCGGATACCCTCCGTGTAGGTCTGCGCGCAGGTGGCCGCGGCACAGGGCAGCTTGACGCAGCGCTGAACTCGCTCAGGCCGCTGCCGGACATGGATGGATTACCCACAGGACAGACGCCCGTGGTATTGCTCTCGGCCATCAACTGATGCAGCCCCCACTCCAGGCCGGCACGGGCGGCCTGGTAGGCGCGGGCCTGCTGGATGGCCAGGTCGAGGCTGGCGTTCTGGGTGACCGACAGGCGGCTCATGGTCGCCACCACCACGGCGACGATGACCATCACGAACAGCGCCGCCACCAGGGCGAATCCACGTTCAGGGCGCATTGTTCACCTGTACCTGCTGGGCCAGCCGGACGCTATCGCCCGCCGCGCCGATGGTCAGACGCAGGGTGGCCAGCCCGCTGGCGCTGGCGTAGCCGAAACTGCAGGACTCGACGCGGTCGGCCTGCAGACGCCCGGTGGCCGGCAGCGTCGCGGGCAGGGCGGCCTGCAGCTGGTCGTGCTCGTAGCGCAGCAGTTGGCCGCCGCTGCAGCGATAGCCGACCACCCGGTCGGCGAAGTAGATGCGCCGCTGCGCCGAGGCGGCGGCAAAGGCGAAATTGCCGCCCGGCGGCGTCACGCGGATCAGGCTGATGCCGGGATAGTCGACCGAGTCGGCCAGGCGCGTGAAGCTGGTGCCCGTCGGCGTGATGTTGCCCGGATTGCTCACGACCCAGCTGAACGGGTTGCTGGCCACCACCAGCCAGCCGGCGGCCGGCGGCGCGAGATCCGGATCGAACACCTGCAGCACATCGCAGGCCGGCACGCCCGCCACCTGCGGGCCGTTGCACTGCGCATCCGGCGCGGCGGAAAAGTTCAGGCTGACGCCGTCGGCACGATTGGGCAGGTAGCGCCCGCCGCTGTGGATCAGCAGCAGCTCCAGCGCCTGGCCATCGCCGCTGATCCGCAGCGAACCGGGAACCGCCATGCGGATATCGCGCTGCATGCGGTTGAGGGCGCCGGCGCCTATGTCCACCAGTTCGGCGCGGCGACTCTGGGCGACGAAGCCTTCCAGCGGACGCGACAGCACGCTGCTGACCATCGCCCCGACCACCGCACTGAGGACGATGACCAGGATCAGCTCGACCAGGGTGAAGCCGCGCTGACGGGCCGGGGCAGCCGGAATCAGGGCACGCATGCGTAGGCTCCCGTGCCGTCGTACTCGCCATAGCAGGTGCGCCAACCGGAAAGGGTCAGCGTCTGGTCGTCCGGCGCCTCGACCGTCACCGTCACCAGCAGCGCCGCAGCGACGGTCAGGCTGTTGAAGGGCTGCGGCGTCACGGCGACGCTGACCCGATAGTCCTGCAAGCCAGGCACCAGCGTGCCACTGGCATCCTCGGCACCGCTGTCGACGAGACCGGCGTAGTCGCAGACGTTGTCAAAGGCGGCGCGCGCCACAGGTGCAGCCGGGCACTGATCGTGACTGGTCGGATCGAGGAAGTCCTGGGCGAGGATTTCCTCCAGATAGGCCTCGGCGATGGCCAGACTCTGCTGGCGCAGCATGGGATCGGCCGAGCGGCCGGTGATGCTGGCCATGGCGGTATACAAGGCCGCCGCCGCGATGCCGACGATGACGATGGCGATCACCAGTTCGACCAGGGTGACGCCGCGCTGACGCTTCACGGCACGAACCCGGTTTCCGCCTCGACACGCACGGCATGGCCACTGCCAAGAGTGACACTGACCGCCTGGCTGGGCCGGCCGAGGGCGTCGAAATCGACGTTGAATGAGGCCGACAGCGCCGTACCGGCCGGCGGTGTGCCGGCGTAGGGTGCCTGCCCGGTGGACGGATCGGGCACGCTGGGGCTGAAGGTGTTGCCGCTGCCCTCGCAGTCGGCATCGCGCAGCAGCTGGTAGCCCGTCGTGTCGAGGCTGAAGCGAATGCGGCAGCCGCCGGCCAGCGCCAGCTTCTGCGCATGGCGCAGCCCGGCGCGGACTTCCTCGGCGTACAGCCGCTCGTCGAAGGTCGAGCGCTCGAAAAAACGCGGCCCCACCACCGCAGCGAGGATGCCGACGATCACGATCGTCAGGATCAGCTCGACCAGGGTGAAGCCGCGGGAATGCATGGGGTCAGCAGCCGCCGGTCTGGATGACGATGGTGGGCGGAACAGTGCCCGCTAGGTTGGCTTGCGTGTATTGCACATAGCAACTCGCGGTAGAGGCAACACCCAACGGCCGGATGGTGGCCGTGGTGGCCGTGGTCGCTATCTGGTAGCTGCCGCTATCGATACCGGCGGCACCGGCAATGCCGACGGCTCCGGCCAAGGTCACGCGCGCCTGAGGATACCCCCCGTAGATCAACACCGTGGCGCCCTCCAGCGTCACCTCGTTGTTGGTTCCGCCCTGAACCAGCCATCCTGTATGGCCAATAGCCGAGGCCGAGCGGATCGACGCGGCGGCGCCCTGTACGGCGGCGATGCGAGCGTCCTTGCCCAGATTGGCAAAGCGCGGCAAGGCAAAGGCGGCGAGGATGCCGAGGATGACGATGACCATGATCAGCTCTACGAGAGTGAAGCCACGTTGTTGTTGCATGGATACGGTCCTTGTCCTGACGACTTGGCCAGCTCCGAGCCGGCAGTTGGGTAATTAGTCGACAGGTGCCCGGAGGCACCTGTCTTGTTTGGAGCGCTAAAGCAGAGTGGAAATGGGGTCTATCCCTTTTTCTCCGAACTCAGCAGCCCCCGGTTCCGGGAGTGATAGTCGGCGGAGTATTGGCATCCGCAGCATCAACGTAAACGACCTGACAGGCGCCACTTGCACCCTTGGCAGCCACAGTCACTGTGCCAGTGCCATAGGTCACGGTGAATTCGCTTTTGGAAATTCCAGCGGCTTCGATGATGCCTACAGTGGTATCGGTAGCGGAAGCCGGATAGGTTTCCTCCAGAAGAACATCCACCCCTTCAGCAGAGATTTCAGTCACCGTGGAATCGTTCTTGGCCAGATATGCCGAGTGAATGATGGCCGAGGCCGACTTCATCGAGGCGGTAACGCCCTCAATGCTGGCACGGCGGGCATCGGAGCCCAGGTTGGCAAACTTCGGCAACGCAAACGCCGCCAGAATGCCCAGCACCACAATGACCATGATCAGCTCGATCAGGGTGAAGCCACTTTGCTGTTTTTTCATGATTGCAGTCCTTTCGGATAATTATCTAAGTTAGAGGTAGAACAAATCAGTCGGCGTTGGTGGTCACGGCGCCAGTGGTGGCGTCATAGACGATGGTGCGCAGCGGAGCCACAGTGCGGCCGTCTAGGCGGTAGGTGTAGGTGCAACCGGTACCAGCGTTGACCGCTGCCTGATAATCCGCGGTAGCTCCACCGGCCACTGAAGGCGCCGACCCCTGCAACACCCCTTCCCAGATCTGTATGCATCGGGCATTGGTATCCGGAGCAGCCAGAGTGGTACCGACTGCAACGTTGGCGCCCACCGGCCAGCCAGTGCCGTTCACGTCCATGTTCCCCTCACCGAAACCGGCCACGTTGTTGTTCGGGTTGGCAATGCCCTGCACCCGGTTCAACTCCCACTGCGAACGCACCAGCGCCACACCGGCAGCCAGCGCACCGCCAGTACCATTCACAGCAGCGGTATGCGCATCCTCAGTCGCATTCATGAAACGCGGCAGCGCCACCGCGGCGAGGACGCCGAGGATCACGATCACCACCACCAGCTCGATCAGGGTAAAGCCCTTCTGTCGTTTCATTTCCTTGCATCTCCTGTTGCCCTGCGGGCGTCATTTCGGATCGGTCCAGTCCACCGCCCGCAGCTCCACGGCGGTCAGCCGCTCGGCCTTTGCGGTATCCATGGTTTGCAGCGGAAGGCGCACCAACTGCCAGACCTGCACGCCCTCCCCCCCGCCGCTGCGCCAGCCGCGAAAGCGGGCGCGGTACAGCACACGGGACTGCTGCGGCAGGAAGTACCAGCAGCCCCGGCTCGGCGTCTGGCCTTGAGCCAGTTCGCCGCAGTAGTTGTCCTGCCGCCCGCGCAGCAGGACGAATGGATTGCCCGTGGCCCAGCCGGCGTCCAGCGGGCGGCCCTGCGCCATATTCTCGGCGGCCAGCGCATCGAGGCTGCGCGCCAGGTGCTCTGCCGTCGTGTTCATGGCTTTTGTCTCGCTGTCGACCGCAATATGCCACAACGAGATAAAGATCACATTGGCCAGAATCAATGTCAGCAGCCGCCAACCGCGTCGCTGCAGCGGCGCGACCAGCAGCAGCCGCTCGTCGCGCGCCGGCAGCGGTTTCATTTGACGCCCTTGGCCGCCGCCGACAGCTCCCACATCGGCAAGAACACCCCCAGCGCGAGGATCAGCACCATCACGCCCATGGCGACGATGAGGATCGGCTCGATGGCGTCGGCCAGGCGCTTGAGGTCATAGTCCACTTCCTGTTCGTAGAAGTCGGCAACCTCGACGAACAGGTCGTCCAGCGCGCCGGTTTCCTCGCCGACCGCCATCATCTGCAGCACCAGCGGGGTGAACAGACCGCTGGCGGCGGCGCCACGGGTCAGCGCCTCGCCGCGCTCGACGCCCGCGCGCATGGCGGTGATCGCGCTGCCGATATGCCGATTGCCCACCGTGTGGCTGTTGATGCCCAGGGTCTGCAGCAGCGGCAGGCCAGCGCGGTACATCATCGCGAAGGTGCGGGTGAAACGGGCCAGGGCAATGCGCTCGAAAATCGGTCCGACGATCGGCAGCTTCAGCTTGTAGCGATCCCAGACCAGCGCGCCGGCATCGGTGGCGATCCAGCGCACGAAGGCGACGATGCTTCCAGCAATCGCCATGCCGAGCAGCCACCACCAGTCCTGCATGAATTCGGAGAAACCGATCAGCACCCGCGTCGGCCAGGGCAGTTCGGCATGGAACTGGGCGAACACCTTGGAGAAGGCCGGGATCACCAGCAGGTTGATCACCGCCAGCGCCACGCTCATGGCGATCAGCACGAACAACGGGTAGCGGGTGGCCTGCTTGATACGCTTGCGGGTCTCGCGCTCCATCTCCAGGTAGCCGGCCAGCTGGCGGAAGGCCTGGTCGAGCTGGCCGGTGTTCTCGCCGACGCTGATCATGCTGACGAACAGCGGGGATGGTTGCCCAGCGACGCGGCCATCGCCGTGCCGCCTTCGAGGTCGCTGCGCAGGGTCTGCAGCACCTCGCGGAAATACGGGTTGCGCGCCGATTCGGCGAGGCCGCCGATGGCGCGGATGATCGGTACGCCGGCCTTGTTGAGGCTGTACATCTGCCGGCAGAAGATGATCAGTTCCTCCAGCTCGACGCGCTCGCGGCCGAGCAGCTTGTTCAGCTGGCGCAGGGCGTCGCCGCCACCGGCGGCCTTTTCCGCCAGGGCGTCGATGCTCAGCGGGGTGATGCGCTCGGCCAGCAGCTCGCCGGCCAGCGCCTCGGCACTCGCCGCCTGGCGGCTGCCGCTGATCTTGCGGCCCTGGGCATCGCGCCCGCTGAAGCGGAAGTTCGCCATCAGCCGATCCGCTCGTCACTGAGGCTGGCGCTGACCTTGAGCACTTCCTCGACGCTGGTCAGCCCGGCCAGGGCGAAGTCCAGCGCGCCGGCGGCCAGCGGCCGGTAGTACGGCTGGGCCCGCGCGGCGTCGATGAAGCCCTGGGCATCGTGGCGGCGCAGCGCGGCAGCCAGCGGCGCATCGATCTCCAGCAGCTCGTAGACGCCGATCCGCCCCAGGTAGCCGGTGTTGTGGCACTGGTGGCAGCCGCTGCCACGTACGAAGCGCCGACCGGCCAGCGGCTGGCCGCTGATGCCTTCCAGCCAGTGGCGCTCACGCTCCTCGGGCAGGTGCTCCTCGCGGCAGTGCTCGCAGACCCGGCGCACCAGACGCTGGGCCAGCACGGCGTTGAGGGCGTTGGCGACCAGGAACGGCTCGGCGCCCATGTCGATCAGGCGCAGCGGCGAGGTCATCGCGTCGTTGGTGTGCAGGGTGGACAGCACCAGGTGACCGGTCAGCGCGGCGCGCAGGGCGATCTCGGCGGTCTCGCGGTCGCGGATCTCGCCGACCAGGACGATGTCCGGGTCCTGGCGCAGGGCGGCGCGCAGCACGCGGGCGAAGGTCAGCTCGATCTTCGGGTTGACCTGCACCTGGCTGATCCGCGGCAGGCGGTATTCCACCGGGTCCTCGACAGTGATGATCTTCTTCTCCGGGCTGTTCAGCTCGGAAAGGCCGGCGTACAGGGTGGTGGTCTTGCCCGAGCCGGTCGGCCCGGTGACCAGCACGATACCGTGCGGACGCTGCAGCAGGGTGCGAAAGCGCGCCAGCATGTCGGCCGGCATGCCGGTGCGGTCGAGGCTGAACACTCCGGCGCTCTGGTCGAGCAGACGCAGCACCACCGACTCGCCGAACTGCACCGGCATGGTCGACACGCGCACGTCGAGGCTGTGGTTCTTGACCCGGATGTTGAAGCGGCCGTCCTGCGGCAGGCGCTTCTCGGAGATGTCCAGGCCGGCCATGATCTTCAGGCGCATGACCAGCGCCGAGGCGATGCGGGTTTCCTTGATCAGTTGTTCGTTGAGCACGCCGTCGATGCGCTGGCGCAGGCGCAGGACCTTCTCGTCCGGCTCGATGTGGATGTCCGAGGCCTTCATCTGCACCGCATCCTCGAACAGCATCTGCAGCAGGCGCACCACCGGGGCGTCGCTGTTGTCGAGGCTGAGGCCGCTGAAGTCGAAGTCGCTGTCTTCCAGGCGCTCGTCGAGCTGGCCGGCCAGCTCGGCGATCTCGCCGGTGCGCCGGTAGAAGCGGTCGAGGTTGTCGAGCAGATCGCTCTCGCGCACCACCGCCGGCTTGAGCGGCTGGCGCAGCAGGCGGCTCATCTCGTCGAGGGCGTAGAGATCGAGCGGATCGCCCATGCCGACCAGCAGGCCGTCGCTCTCCTCGACCAGCAGGATGGCGCGGAAACGCCGCGCCAGGGTCTCGGGCAGACGCTGGATCAGCACCGCGTCGAGCTTGAACTGGCGCAGGTCGACATAGGGAATTTCCAGCTGGCGCGACAACGCCTCGAGCAGCTTCTGTTCGGAGACGAAGCCGAGATCGACCACCGCGCGGCCGAGCTTGGCGCCGCTGCGCTTCTGCTCCTGCAGCGCCAGCTGCAGCTGGCCCTCGCTGATCAGTCCGGCCTGGACCAGCAGGTCGCCCAGGCGCACCTTGCGCTGACGCAGATCGACGCTATCCATCAGGACGCTCCTCCGAGGGCCTGCGCCCGCTCGCGGGCATAGCGGCGACTGCCGTCGTCCAGGCCCTGGCCCTGCAAGGCCTGGCGATAGTGCTGGGCGGCCGCGGCGCGCTCGCCGAGCTGCTCGAGAGCGATGCCCAGGCCCAGCTGCCAGGCGGACTGCTCAGGGCGCAGCAGCACCAGGTTGCGGTACAGCTGGGCGCTCTCGCGCCACTGGCCGGTCTGCTGGTAGCTGGCGGCGAGCAGCGCGTGGTAGGCCGGATCGCCGGCC
>LNAP01004209.1_pt1 | contig 21116 bp, 14 predicted proteins | sample 602601 | NCBI WGS metagenome assembly LNAP01 (sample SAMN02440304, study PRJNA202911) | soil metagenome | biome: Subtropical and temperate rainforests or woodlands; isolation source: soil samples (1 kg each in a 20% v/v slurry with milli Q water) were... ...
AGGCCCTTCGTGCGGGTGGGCAAGTCGTCTATCTTTGCACGTCGGTCGACCAGCAGCTCGAACGCACCGCCCGCGACCGCAACCGGCCGCTATTGCAGGCTAGTGATCCCCGCAGCGTTCTGTCCGCCCTCATGGCCATTCGCGATCCGCTATATCGCTCGATAGCGGACGTCATCATCGAAACCGACGAACGTCCGCCGCGGATGGTTGTGACGGAAATTCTCGACCGGCTCGCGTCTTTGCCGCCTCGTGAAAGCCGGGATGAATCTGCGCTATCCTAGACCCCTTTATTGTTGGGGGCCCCATGCAGACTCTTCAGGTCGATCTCGGTGAGCGTAGCTATCCCATTCATATTGGCGAGCGGTTGATTGATCGCGCCGAGCTGTTTTCCGACAGGATCCGCGGGCGGCAGGTGGCCGTTGTCACTAACGAAACTGTTGCGCCGCTGTATCTCGATCGACTGACTCAGACCCTTTCCGACTACACCGTTGCTCCGGTGATTCTTCCCGACGGGGAGGAACACAAGAATTGGCAAACCCTGCAGCTCATCTTCGACGCTCTGCTCGGAGCTAGGCATGATCGCAATACCACGGTCATCGCGCTGGGTGGCGGCGTCATTGGCGATATGGCGGGCTATGCAGCTGCCAGCTATCAGCGTGGCGTGGACTTCATTCAGGTTCCCACCACGCTATTGTCGCAAGTGGACTCTTCGGTTGGCGGCAAGACCGGTATCAATCACCCTCTAGGCAAAAACATGATCGGGGCGTTCTATCAGCCCCGAGCGGTCATCATTGACACCGCGACCTTGAAGACATTGCCGCCTCGTGAACTTTCTGCGGGGCTGGCTGAGGTGATCAAGTATGGGCTTATCTGCGACGAGCCCTTCCTTGGCTGGCTTGAGGCAAATGTTGATCGACTTCGAGCGCTTGATCCTGTGGTGCTGACGGAGGCGATCCATCGCTCCTGCGCTGCAAAGGCCAAGGTGGTGAACGCTGATGAGCGCGAGTCCGGCGTGCGCGCGATTCTCAATCTAGGTCACACATTTGGCCACGCGATAGAAACACATATGGGCTATGGCGTCTGGTTGCATGGTGAGGCCGTGTCGGCGGGAACCGTGATGGCGTTGGAGATGTCTTGTCAGCTGGGCTGGATCACGCGGATGGAGCGTGACCGGGCCATCAGGTTGCTGCAGCGCGCGGCGCTTCCGGTCGTTCCCCCTGCGCAGATGAAGCCGCAGGACTTTCTCGAGCACATGGCCGTCGACAAGAAGGTTCTAGACGGTCGGCTACGCCTCGTGTTGCTGCGGCGAATGGGCGAGGCTGTTGTGACCGGGGACTTCCCTCGCGACGTGCTGGAAACCACCTTGAGCGCCAGTTACGGTGCAATGACGGAACACCTTGGAGCATAAGAAAATTTCCATGACCAGTTTGTCTGCGGACGACGCGTTTCTGAATCACTATGGCTTCAGCCATGACCCGTTTGCTGCTCGCGTTCCGGGCTTCAAGTTCTTCCCCGCGCAGCGCAAGCCGGTGCTTGGGCAGCTTCATCATCTGGCGCGCTACAGCCAGTTGCTGCTGCTGGTTACCGGGCCGGAGGGAAGTGGAAAAACCCTTTTGCGTCAGGCACTGGTTGCCAGTAGCAACAAGCAGGCGGTTCAGAGCGTAGTCATTACCCCTCAGGCTACGATGGATGCGAGCGCGCTGTTGGCACAGATCGCTCAAGCACTGAACAGCCAGGAGGCCGATTTCGACGGCGTGATGGCCCAGGTCATCCAGCTGGCGTTGACAGGTCAGGAAGTCTATCTATTGGTCGACGACGCCGAGCAGTTGACGGGTGCTGCGGTGGAAACTCTTCTGCGTCTAGCTGTGGGCACCCCTGAGGCCAGGCCGCATGTGTTCCTGTTCGGTGAGTCTGCGCTTGGCGGGCGGCTCGAGGCCTTGAGTGATGGCGAGGAGCGCTACCATGCCATCGCGCTGCAGCCGTATGAAGAGGACGAAACCAGGGAGTACCTGGCATTGCGGCTGGAGGGTGCCGGTAGCGGCCTAGAGTGTCTGAGCGAAGAGCAGATTGGTCGTATCCATGAGCAGTCTGGTGGTTGGCCGGGGGCGATCAATCAGTTGGCCCGAGACGAGCTCATCGCCGCGATGCAGAGCAAGCGCGGGCGGCGGAAATCAGGCGGTATCGGATTTCCGCTACCCAAAAAACATTTGGTCGCTGTAGTCGCAGTCCTTGTTCTTATAGCGGTCGGCTTTCTTTACTTGCGTGGCGGCGATTCCGAGCGCCCTTCGGCCCCTGAAGTGACCTCCCTGCCGCTCGATGCTTCGCCTGTCTCGGGGCCGGCTGCTGAGACCGCGGAGCAGGACCCGGCTGCCATCGAGTTCGATGGACAAGAGCGGCCGTTGTCCCTGCCACTGGGTGGCGACGCACAGCCGGTGGTGCGCGAGCCGCTGGCAGCCGCTGCTGGTGGCGAGAGCGAGGACGAGAATGGCGGGCCCACCGCGAATGCCGCAATCCCTACAGTTCCTGCACCAGCACCAGCACCAGCACCAGCACCAGCACCAGCACCGAGCGAGCGTGTTCAGCCCGCACCCGCTCCGCAAGTTGCTGCTCCGGCTCCCGCTCCGGCGCCAGCGTCACGCCAAGTGCGGCCGAATGCCGCAGAGCGTGCACCTGCTGCAGCAACTGCCTCGGGTTCAACCAATAGCTCTTGGTATGCGAGCCAGCCGGGAAGCAATTATCTGGTTCAGATCCTGGGGACCCGTGTCGAGAAGAACGCTCAAGCAATCGTCCAGCAGCATGGCGGTAACTACCGATACTTCGCCAAAGTGCATGAAGGCAAGCCGCTCTACGTCGTGACTTACGGCAACTTCGCGAATCGTGCTGCTGCGGTCGCAGCGGTCAAGACGCTGCCCGTCTCGTTGCAGGCTGGCAAGCCGTGGGTGCGAAATTTGGCAAGCGTGCAACAGGAAATCAAACAGGCTCGATAGAAAAATGCCCCAAAAAAGTGCGCAATGCACCTTTTTGGGGCTTGCAAAAATAAATTGTGTCGCTCTAGCTGGCTTTGTAAACTGCTCCCCCTTTTGCCCACGTGAATGACGGGGTGAGTCTCTGCCCGTCAATAAGGGGTTGATTTACAACGCATTTAGCTGGTGGAGTGCCTATGAGAGCAGGTCTTTTTCGTCCTGAAGAGTTCAAGGATAACTGCGGCTTCGGTCTGATTGCCCACATGCAGGGCGAGGCTAGCCATCACCTGCTAAAGACTGCCATTCAGTCCCTGACCTGCATGACTCACCGCGGTGGCATCAACGCTGACGGCAAAACCGGTGACGGTTGCGGTCTGCTGATGCAGAAGCCCGACGCATTTCTGCGTGCCCAGGCTCTGGAGCATTTCAACGCCGAGCTGCCTGCGCAGTATGCCGTCGGGATGATCTTTCTGGATCAGGACGCCAGCAAGGCGGACCAGGCCCGCGCTCGTCTCAGTGAAGAGATTATTGCCCAAGGTCTGACGCTGGTCGGCTGGCGTGAAGTGCCGGTCGATACCAGCGTGCTGGGCCAGCTTGCTCTTGAGCGTCTGCCGCGGATCGAGCAGGTCTTTGTCTCCGGCGATGGCTTGGACGAACGCGAGTTCGGCATCAAGCTGTTCTTCGCGCGCCGCCGCGCCGAAGTCGCGCTCGCCGACGACAGCGCCTTCTACGTTTGCAGCCTCTCCGACAAGGACATCATCTACAAGGGCCTGATGATGCCCGCCGACCTGGCGCAGTTTTATCCTGACCTGGGCGATGAGCGTCTCGCCACTGCGATCTGTGTGTTCCACCAGCGTTTCTCCACCAACACCATGCCGCAATGGCGCCTGGCTCAGCCGTTCCGTTTCCTCGCGCACAACGGTGAGATCAATACCATCACCGGCAACCGCAACTGGGCGCAGGCACGTCGCCTGAAGTTCGCCAACGAGCTGCTGCCCGACCTGGAAAGCCTGTCGCCGCTGATCAATCGCACCGGCTCGGACTCTTCCAGCATGGACAACATGCTTGAGCTCTTGGTCACCGGCGGAATGGATCTGTTCCGTGGCCTGCGTATGATCATTCCCCCGGCGTGGCAGAACGTCGAGACCATGGACCCCGATCTGCGGGCGTTCTATGAATTCAACTCCATGCACATGGAACCCTGGGATGGCCCGGCTGGCGTGGTGCTTACCGACGGTCGCCATGCAGTCTGCCTGCTCGACCGCAACGGCCTGCGACCGGCGCGCTGGGTGACCACCAAGAACGGCTACATTACCCTCGCCTCCGAAGTTGGCGTCTGGGATTACAAACCGGAAGACGTCCTGGCCAAGGGCCGCGTCGGGCCGGGGCAGATCCTCGCCGTGGACACCCACACCGGTAAGGTGCTGCACACCGACGACATCGACAACCGCCTCAAGGCACAGCAGCCCTACAAGAAGTGGCTGCGGCAGAACGCCCTGCGCATCCAGTCGACCCTGGACGACAACGACCATGGTTCGGCCTTCTACGATGCCGACCAGCTCAAGCAGTACATGAAGATGTACCAGGTCACCTTCGAGGAGCGTGACCAGGTACTGCGCCCGTTGGCCGAGCAAGGCCAGGAAGCGGTCGGCTCGATGGGTGACGATACGCCCATGGCGGTCCTGTCGCGTCGCGTGCGGTCGCCCTACGACTACTTCCGCCAGCAGTTCGCGCAGGTCACCAACCCGCCGATCGACCCGCTGCGCGAAGCCATCGTCATGTCGCTGGAAACCTGCCTGGGTGCCGAGCGCAATGTCTTCGAGGAAACCGCCGATCACGCCAACCGCGCGATCCTGACTACCCCGGTGATCTCGCCGGCGAAGTGGCGCACGATCATGAACCTGGAGCGTCCGGGTTTCGAACGTCTGGTCATCGACCTGAACTACGACGAGGCCGTCGGCCTCGAGGCGGCGATTCGCAATATTGCCGATCAGGCCGAGGAAGCCGTACGCGGCGGCAAGGTCCTGCTGGTACTCAGCGATCGTCATATCGCGCCAGGCAAGTTGCCTGTGCATGCTTCGCTGGCCGTGGGCGCGGTTCACCATCGTCTGGTGGAAACCGGGCTGCGCTGCAGCTGCAACATCTTGGTCGAAACCGCCACCGCCCGTGATCCGCACCATTTCGCGGTACTGATCGGCTTTGGCGCGACTGCGGTCTACCCGTTCCTTGCTTTCGAAGTGCTGGGCGACTTGATCCGCACTGGCGAAGTGCTGGGCGACCTCTATGAGGTGTTCAAGCACTATCGCAAGGGCATCTCCAAGGGGCTGATGAAGATCATCTCCAAGATGGGCATCTCGACCATCGCCTCCTACCGCGGCGCGCAGCTGTTCGAAGCTGTTGGCTTGGCTGAAGAAGTCGTGGACCTCAGCTTCTGCGGCGTGGCCAGCCGTATCAAGGGCGCGCGCTTCGAGGATCTGGAGGCCGAGCAGAAGGCCCTCGCCGCCGAAGCCTGGAGCAGCCGCAAGCCGATCCAGCAGGGTGGCCTGCTGAAGTTCGTCTACGGTGGCGAATACCATGCGTACAACCCGGATGTAGTCAGCGCGCTGCAGGTGGCGGTGCAGAGCGGCGATTACAGCCGCTTCAAGGAATACACCGCGTTGGTCGACCAGCGTCCGGTGGCCATGCTCCGCGACTTGCTCAAGGTCAAGGTGGCTGAGCAGCCGCTGGCGCTGGAAGAGGTCGAGCCGCTTGAGGCGATTCTCAAGCGGTTTGATTCCGCTGGTATTTCGCTGGGCGCCCTGTCGCCGGAAGCCCACGAAGCCATCGCCGCGGCGATGAACCGCATCGGCGCGCGCTCGAACTCAGGTGAGGGCGGTGAAGACCCGGCCCGCTACGGCACCGAGCGCAGCTCGAAGATCAAGCAGGTAGCGACCGGCCGCTTCGGTGTCACGCCGGAATACCTGGTCAATGCCGAAGTGCTGCAGATCAAGGTCGCCCAGGGCGCCAAGCCCGGTGAAGGCGGTCAGTTGCCTGGTGGCAAGGTCAACGGCCTGATCGCGCGGCTGCGCTATGCAGTACCGGGCGTCACCTTGATCTCCCCGCCGCCACACCACGACATCTACTCCATTGAAGATCTGGCCCAGCTGATCTTCGACCTCAAGCAGGTCAACCCGCAGGCGCTGGTGTCGGTCAAACTGGTGGCCGAGCCGGGCGTCGGCACCATCGCCGCCGGTGTGGCCAAGGCCTATGCCGACCTGATCACCATCTCGGGCTACGACGGTGGCACCGGCGCTTCGCCGCTGACCTCCATTCGCTATGCCGGCTCGCCGTGGGAGCTCGGCTTGGCCGAAACCCACCAGACCCTGCGCGGCAACGACCTGCGCGGCAAGGTCCGGGTGCAGACCGATGGCGGTCTGAAGACTGGCCTCGACGTGATCAAGGCCGCGATCCTCGGCGCCGAAAGCTTTGGCTTCGGTACTGCGCCTATGATCGCCTTGGGCTGCAAGTACCTGCGCATCTGCCACCTGAACAACTGCGCCACCGGCGTTGCCACGCAGAACGAGCAGCTGCGCAAGGATCACTTCATCGGCACCGTTGACATGGTGGTCAACTTCTTCCAGTTCGTCGCCGAAGAAACCCGCGAGTGGCTGGCCAAGCTGGGCGTGCGTAGCCTGGGCGAGCTGATCGGGCGTACCGATCTGCTCGAAGTGCTGCCGGGTGAAACGGCCAAGCAGAACAACCTGGATCTGTCGCCCCTGCTCGGCAGCAGCAACATCGCCGCCGACAAGCCGCAATTCTGCTTGGTCGAGAAGAACCCGCCGTTCGACCAGGGCCTGCTGGCCGAAGAAATGGTCAAGCTCGCCAAAGGCGCCATCGATGCCAAGAGCGGTGGTGAGTTCGAACTGGAAATCTGTAACTGCGACCGCTCCATTGGTGCCCGTGTCTCCGGCGAGATCGCTCGCCAGCATGGCAACCAGGGCATGGCCGGTGCGCCGATCACCTTCCGCTTCAAAGGCACTGCCGGCCAGAGCTTCGGCGTCTGGAACGCCGGTGGCCTCAATCTCTATCTGGAAGGCGATGCCAACGATTACGTCGGCAAGGGCATGACCGGCGGCAAGCTGGTGGTCACGCCGCCGCAGGGCGCCAGCTATCGGTCCCAGGATTCGGCGATCATCGGCAACACCTGTCTGTACGGCGCTACTGGCGGCAAGCTGTTCGCTGCAGGTACCGCGGGTGAGCGGTTCGCGGTGCGCAACTCTGGCGCCCACGCAGTTGTCGAGGGTACTGGCGACCATTGCTGCGAGTACATGACCGGTGGCTTCGTCTGCGTGCTTGGCAAGACCGGACACAACTTTGGCTCGGGCATGACCGGTGGTTTCGCCTATGTGCTGGACATGGACAACAGTTTCGTGGACCGGGTGAACAACGAGCTGGTCAACCTGCAGCGCATCACCGGCGAGGCGATGGAAGCCTATCGCAGCCATCTGCAGGACGTGCTGCGCGAATACGTTGCTGAAACCGCGAGTGAGTGGGGGGCTGAACTGCTGGATAATCTCGACGACTACCTGCGTCGGTTCTGGCTGGTCAAGCCCAAGGCGGCCAACCTGGCTTCGCTGCTGTCGAGCACCCGGGCCAACCCGCAATAACAATAAGCCGCTTCAGGCAGCGGCCCCAGCCAACGCGGGGCCGCTGCTCACCCTGATTGTCTTGCAGCCGTATGTATTGCCTACGGTTGCTGTTGAGAGGTTTTGAAATGACTGAACGTCTGAATAACGACTTCCAGTTCATCGAGGTCGGGCGCAAGGATCCGAAGAAGAAGCTGCTGCGCCAGCCGTCGAGATCTACGAACCCTTCAAGCCGCAGCAGGCCTGCGAACAGGCCCATCGCTGCCTGGGTTGCGGCAACCCCTATTGCGAGTGGAAGTGCCCGGTCCACAACTACATTCCCAACTGGCTCAAGCTGGTCTCCGAGGGCAACATCCTCGCGGCCGCCGAACTGGCGCACCAGACCAACACCCTGCCGGAAGTCTGCGGCCGCGTCTGCCCGCAGGATCGTCTCTGCGAGGGCGCATGCACCCTGAATGATGGCTTTGGTGCGGTGACCATCGGCTCGGTGGAGAAGTACATCGCCGATACCGCCTTCGCCATGGGCTGGCGGCCCGACATGTCCAAGGTCAAGCCGACCGGTAAGAAGGTCGCGATCATCGGTGCCGGCCCGGCAGGGCTGGGCTGTGCCGATATTCTCGTGCGTAACGGCGTGACCCCGGTGGTGTTCGACAAGAACCCCGAGATCGGCGGTCTGCTGACCTTCGGCATTCCCGAATTCAAGCTGGAAAAGACAGTACTCAGCCGTCGTCGCGAAATCTTCGGCGGCATGGGCATCGAGTTCCGTCTTAACACCGAGGTAGGCAAGGACATCACCATCGACCAGCTGCTGGCCGATTACGATGCCGTGTTCATGGGCATGGGCACCTACACCTACATGAAGGGCGGCTTCCCCGGTGAAGACCTGCCGGGCGTGTACGACGCGCTGGATTTCCTCATCGCCAACGTCAACCGCAACCTCGGCTTCGAGAAGTCTGCCGAAGACTTCATCGACATGAAGGGCAAGAAGGTCGTGGTGCTGGGCGGCGGTGATACCGCGATGGACTGCAACCGCACCTCCATTCGCCAGGGTGCGAAGAGCGTGACCTGCGCCTACCGTCGTGATGCGGCGAACATGCCGGGCTCGCGCCGCGAAGTGAAGAACGCCAAGGAAGAGGGCGTGAAGTTCCTCTTCAACCGCCAACCCATCGCCATCGTCGGCGAAGGCAAGGTTGAGGGTGTAAAGGTGGTCGAGACACGTCTCGGCGCGCCAGACGCACGCGGTCGCCGCAGCCCGGAGCCGATTCCGGGTTCCGAGCAGGTGCTGCCGGCCGATGCCGTGGTCATAGCCTTTGGTTTCCGTCCGAGCCCGGTGCCGTGGTTCGAAGCCCAGGGCATCCAGATCGACAACCAGGGCCGCGTCGTGGCACCCGAGGTGGGTCAGTTCAAGCACCAGACCAGCAACCCGAAGATCTTTGCCGGCGGCGACATGGTCCGCGGCTCTGATCTGGTGGTGACGGCGATCTTCGAAGGTCGTCAGGCTGCCGAAGGCATCATGGATTATCTCGGCGTCTGATCGGGCGTTGCCGGGCATCGAAGGGCGCCCGGAGCGGCCTGATTTGAATCAAGCCCATAGCTAAATGGCACGGCGCTCGCCGTGCCTTTTTTTTTCTGCTTTGCGACAATGCACGGCACTTTTACGCTGGAACCCTGCCATGACCGTCTTGAAGAACGACCGCTTCCTTCGTGCCCTGCTCAAGCAGCCTGTCGACGTCACCCCGGTGTGGATGATGCGCCAGGCCGGCCGCTATCTGCCCGAGTACCGGGCCAGCCGCGCCAAGGCCGGTGACTTCATGAGCCTGTGCATGAATCCCGAACTCGCTTGCGAGGTGACGCTGCAGCCGCTGGATCGCTATCCGCTGGATGCCGCGATCCTGTTCTCCGACATCCTCACCGTGCCGGACGCCATGGGTTTGGGCCTGTACTTCGAGACCGGCGAAGGGCCGCGCTTCAAAAAGGTGGTGAGTAGCGTTGCGGACATCGAGGCGCTGCCGATTCCCGATCCGGAGAAGGACCTGGGCTATGTGATGGACGCAGTGCGTACCATTCGCCGCGAACTCAATGGCCGCGTGCCGCTGATAGGGTTCTCCGGCAGCCCTTGGACCCTGGCGACCTACATGGTCGAGGGCGGCTCGTCGAAGGACTTTCGCAAGTCCAAGGCGATGCTCTACGAGAACCCGCAAGCGATGCACGCCCTGCTGGACAAGCTGGCGCAGTCGGTCACCAGTTACCTCAATGGCCAGATCCTCGCAGGTGCCCAGGCGGTGCAGATCTTCGATTCCTGGGGTGGCAGCCTGTCGGCCGCGGCCTATCAGGAGTTCTCCCTGGCCTACATGCGCAAGATCGTCGATGGCCTGATTCGCGAACATGACGGCCGCCGCGTGCCGGTCATCATGTTCTCCAAGGGCGGCGGCCTCTGGCTGGAATCGATGGCCGACTCGGGCGTCGAAGCGCTGGGGCTGGACTGGACCTGCGATATCGGCGAGGCACGCCGCCGCGTCGGCGGCAAGGTCGCCCTGCAGGGCAACATGGACCCGAGCGTGCTCTATGCCAAGCCCGACGCCATCCGCGCGGAGGTGGCGCGCATTCTGGCCAGTTTCGGCCATGGCGAAGGCCACGTGTTCAACCTGGGGCACGGCATCACGCCGGAAGTCGATCCCGCTCATGCCGGCGCCTTCATCGAGTCGGTCCACGAGCTGTCGGCGCAGTACCACGGCTGATTTGCCAACGGCTCCAGGAAAACGCCCCGCATTTGCGGGGCGTTTTGCTTTACCGGCTCAGTGAGCCGCCTGCGGCTCCGGCAGTGGGCGCAGGCGCGCGAGGAGCAGGGCCACGGCGAGGGCGATCAGCAACAGCGAGGCGATGAACAGACCTACGCCGTCCCAGCCGGCAGCGTGCCAGAAGACGCCGCCCAGCGTGCCGGCGATGCTCGAGCCCAGGTAGTAGCTGAACAGATAGAGCGACGACGCCTGGCCGCGAGCCTGTTGCGCGCGGCGGCCGATCCAGCTGCTGGCCACCGAATGGGCGCCAAAGAAACCGAAGGTGAACAGCAGCATGCCCAGCAGTACCAGCGGCAGTCGGTCGAACAGGGTCAGGGCTACGCCTGCCAACATGAGGGCGATTACCAGCCAGAACACTCGGCGCCGGCCGAAGCGATCGGCAAGTGCGCCAACCTGTGCCGAACTGTAGATGCCCGACAGATAGAGCACCGCCAGCAGGCCGATCATGGTCTGGCTGAGGTGGAACGGCTCGGCAATCAGCCGATAGCCGATGTAGTTGTACAGCGTGACGAAGCTGCCCATCAGCAGGAACCCCTGCAGGAACAGCCACGGCAGGCCGGCATCGCGAAAATGCAGCGTGTAGCCCTGCAGCAAGCCGCGTAGGCGCAACGGGCGTGGGTGGAAGTGCCGCGACTCCGGCAGGAAGCGCCAGAGCAACAGCGCCGCCAGTAGCGCCAGTCCGCCCATCAGTCCGAGCACGCTGTGCCACGACAGGTAGTCCACCAGCACGCCGCTCAGCAAGCGTCCGCTCATGCCGCCGATGGCATTGCCGCCGATATACTGCCCCATCGCCAGGCCGAGGTGGTGCGGGTGAATCTCTTCGCTCAAGTAGGTCATGGCCACCGCAGCCACCCCGCTGAGCGCCAAGCCGACCAGCGCGCGCATCAGCAGTACGCCTTCCCAGCTGGGTGCGAGTGCACTGCCGACGGTGAACACGGCGGCAGCGAGCAGGGAGACGACCAGCACCTGCTTGCGGCCGATGGCATCGGAGATCGGTCCGGTGATCAGCAATCCGACGGCCAGTGTCAGGGTCGAGAGCGAAAGGATCAGGCTGCTCTGCGCTGCGTTGATGCCGAACGCCTGCGACAGCATGGGCATCATCGGCTGCACGCAGTACAGCAGGGCGAAGGTGGCGAAGCCGCCAGCGAACAGGGCCAGAGCAGTGCGCGCGAAGCGCTGCGTGCCTTTCTCGGTATGGCTGATGGGCGCGCCAGACGCGGGTATCACCGCTGACGCGCCACTGGCGCCGTGCGTACTGCTCACGATGGAGACCTCTGTCCGATTCGCTTTTTCCGGCCAAAAGCAGCCCGCTACGCCTGTGATCGCTTTTCGATCAAGGAGCGCAAATTGCTGTTGTTCGGGTTTATGGGCGAAATGATAGGAAGCTTTGTTTAAGCTATCCAATATATTATTCGACCCTATTGATATGTTTTACGAATAGTTTGGGGCGCACTTGGAACTGAGACATCTACGCTATTTCGTGGCGGTGGCCGAAGAGTTGCACTTCGGACGGGCGGCCGAACTGCTGCGCATCTCTCAGCCGCCGCTGAGTCAGCAGATCCAGGCTCTGGAACAGGAGCTGGGCGTGCGCCTGTTCGACCGCACCAACCGCCGGGTTTCTCTGACCGACGCGGGGCGGCTGTTTCTCGACGAGACCCGGCGCACGCTGGCTCAGGTGGACAAGTCGGTCGATGTGGTGCGGCGTGCCGAGCAGGGTGAGATCGGCGAGTTGCAGGTCGGCTTCACCTCGTCAGCGCCCTTTACGTCGATTCTGCCGCGGGCGATTCTGGCCTTCCGCCAGGCCTTCCCGGCGGTGCACCTCGCGCTGCAGGAGATGACCAGCAAGCAGGTGATCGATGCGGTGCAGGACGAGACGCTGCAGGTCGGCATGATCCGTCCCTTTGCCTTGCCGCCGGGCCTGCAGACCGTCGAGCTGTTCAGCGAGCCACTGGTAGCGCTGATGCATACGGGGCATTCGCTTGCCGAAGCAGGGGAGGAGGGCCTGGCTCTGGCGGAGCTGGCCGACGAGCCCTTCGTGTTCTTTCCGCGCAGCTACGGCACCGGGCTCTACGATCAGTTGCTCAATCTGGCGCGACAGGCGGGATTCAGCCCGCGCATCGCGCAGGAAGCGAACGAGGCTCTGACAATTATCGGACTGGTGGCGGCGGGACTGGGGGTGTCGGTGCTGCCAGCATCGTTTCGCCGTATCCGTATCGACGGAGTACGCTTTCGCACCCTGTCGGATCAGGATGCCACCACAGCCGTGTGGCTGGTCAAGCGCCGCCAGGAGCAGTCGCCCCTGGCGCAGGCCTTCATGGATCTGGTGACGCGTGAGGCGCTTTCGGGCAGTTGAAACACCCCTCAAGCGGCTCGCGCGAAGCCGGTTGCGGGCCTGGGCCGTTGCCGGCCGAGCGATCAGTTGAAGTCGTACTTTGCTTCGATCTTGCGCTTTTGCAGGGTGTAGTGGGTCAGATCGATCTGGTTCTGCGCCAATTGATCTTCCAGCGCGTCCATCTCGCTGTTTTCCAGCTTGCTGACGTGCTGCTTGGTCGCGTGATAGTTGATCGTTTCCGCTGCGCTGTGCCCGCTTACCGGGTCCCACAGGATGGACAGCGGCCAGAACAGCAAGTTGACCACGCCGAACCCGTACTCCCGACCGTAGAACGAGCCACCGCCGGGTAGTAGGCCGAGTGCCGTCCCGAGGGCGGGGCTTTTCTCTTCGACCGCCAGCCCGGCGGCTTCATAGTGGCGAAGTTCGGATTTCTGATATGAATTCAGGCCGCTCGCGCAGCCGGTAGATGCGAGAATCGCACCGGCGAGAATGATAGGGGTTAGTTTCACGACAGCTCCTTGTAATTGCGGACATGCGCGCTCCTTGACGCGCGGTCGCGGAAACTATCATGAAAGATGGCGATATGACATGTCGCTGCACAGTTAATGCTGACGCGTTGGTATCTAGCTGGGGCTGTATGGCTATGTGGTAGGCGGAAAGGTCTCGGCGGCTTTAGCTTGAACTGTTCAGCGGTGCGGGCCTTTTTAGCTTGACACTGTCCACTGCCCTGCCAAAGCTACAGCGCAGCCGGCGAGGGCGCCGGTTTTCTACCATGCAAAGAGAACGATTATGAAACGGATTCTGCTAGCGTCCCTGCTCCTTACTGCTTCCGCCAGTTCCTTCGCCACCGCTCCGGGTGGTCCGGGTTGCGGCTGGGGCAATATGTTGTTCGAAGGCCAGCGCGGTTTGCCTTCCCACCTAGTGGCCTCAATCACCAATGGCACCTCCGGTAACGCCACTTTCGGCATGACCTCTGGTACCAATGGTTGCTCCACCGATGGGGCGCTGCAGTACAACGGCAAATCGATGCTGGTGCTTGGCAGCATCATGACCGAACTGTCCGAAGACATGGCCATGGGCGAAGGCGAGGCGCTGACGACCTATGCCGTCGTGCTGGGCATCAAGCCTGAGGATCGCGCACATTTCGCCAGCGTCACCCAGGCGCATTTCGACGAAATCTTCAGCTCCGCCGATGTGACCGCCGAGCAGGTCCATGCTGCTACCCTGGCGGTGCTCAAAGCGGATGCTCGTCTGGCTCAGTACGTCGAGCAGGCCTGAGTTTCACGCGCCTACCATCGTGCCCGCTCCGGCGGGCACTTTCATATCCGTTTGCCGTTGGCCGAATATGCTTCGACCCCTGCTATTGCTGGCGCTATATAGCCTAAGCGCCGTCGTGCTGGCTTCTCCACCCCCTGTTTCTGCCTTGCATCGGCTTGCCGACGAGACCTACTGGCATTCGCTTGGTCATTACGAGCGCGGCAAGCTTGGCGGCTGGCGAAACTATGTCGATGATGACGACTTCTTCCTGGCCGAGGGCGGCGAACAAGATCCCGCTGCTGAGCTCGCGGCGACGCTTGCCGCCCTTTATGCTCCCGCGGATCAGGGTGACCGGCATGCTCAATGCGTTTATCCCGCGCGCACCCGTTGGTTACGCGAGCAGTTGAGCCTGACCGATCTGCCAGCGGTCGAGTGCTCCGAATTCACAACCTGGTACGCCGAAGTCGCGCCGCACAGCGCCGTGCTGGTCTTCCCGGCGGCCTATCTCAATAGCCCATCATCAATGTTCGGTCATACGCTGCTGCGCATCGATCAGGCCGACATCGATACTCAGGGCAGCCCGCTGCTGAGTTCCGCGCTCAATTTCGGGGCCTTTATCGAAGGGTTGGATAACAGCATCCTCTATGCCTGGAAGGGCCTGATGGGAGGCTATCCCGGATTGTTTTCGCTGTTGCCGTATCGCGAGAAGATCGGCGAATACAGCCGCCTGGAGAATCGTGATCTGTGGGAATACCGGCTGAATCTGACGCCGGATGAGACGGGGCGGATGCTTGAGCATGTCTGGGAACTCAAGCAGATACGCTTCGATTACTTCTTCTTTGACGAGAATTGCTCGTACCGCCTGCTTGAATTGCTGGAAATCGCCCGGCCCGGGCTTAGGCTGACTGCGCAGTTTCCGTTGACTGCAATACCGGCCGACACCGTACGTGCCGTGATCGATGCAGGGCTTGTCGAGAGTATCGATTACCGCCCTTCGCGTGAGCGAGAATTGCTGGCTCGCACCGAGCCACTCGAAACCGAGGAACTGAACTGGGTTCGCCAGCTGGCCGACGATCCACAGGTGCTTGAGCAGAGCGACTATCTCGAACTGCCGGCAGATCGCCGCGCCTTGATTCAGGACAGCGCTTACCGCCTGGTTCGCTATCGCGTCACTGGAGAGGAGCGCGATGCGGCCAACGCCGCTCAAAGCTATCGTCTGTTGCAGGCAATCAATCGGAACCCGCCGCCTCGCCTGGAGGTCGAGCGACCGGTTCTGCCTGAATATGGCCATGAGTCACGTACGTTGCAGTTCGGCCTCGGCAGCCGCGGCGATCAAACCTTCGCTGAGTATGGGCTGCGCATGGCCTATCACGACCTGCTAGACAACCTTGAAGGCTTTCCGATGGGCGCGCAGATTGAAATCGCCCAGCTGCGGATGCGCCGGTACGAAGGCAACCGTTGGAAGCTACAACGGCTGGACCTGGCCGGAATTCGCTCGTTGACGCCGGTTACGCCGCTGCTGAGACCCTGGTCCTGGCAGCTCGCTGCGGGGCTGGAACGCGTGCCGGAGGGCGATCAGGATCGTCTGGTGGGGCATTTCAACGGCGGCGGTGGCTTCACGTGGCAGCTTGGAGGCGGTCTGCTCGGCTTTGCTTTGGCTACAGCCCGGCTTGAGCACAACCACGATTTTGGCGCGGCCATCAGTCCGGCCGCGGGTTTCGATAGCGGCCTGCTCTGGCGAAATGGAGCGGGAAATCTGCTCCTTGAAGCGCGCGGCGACTATTTCCACAACGGCGAAGTGCGCCGACGCATCAGCTTCGCTCAGCAGTTCGAACTGCATGACGATATCGGCCTGCGTCTGGGCCTGGTGCGTAGCTTCAGCCATCGCGCCGAGGCGGAAACCGAAGTCCAGTTACAACTGCGCTGGTACTACTACTGACGAGCCCTGCGTGCTTGCTGGGCGAGCTATCGGGTCAGGGCTGTTTGTAATGGGCAGGGGTTTCGCCTCTCTCCTGCTTGGGCACACGGGTAACGCGGATGTCGGTGATGCCCATGACTTCGGCCTGCTCAAGTAGCTGTGCTTCGTCGGCACCCGCTTTTGGCATCACCAGGCTGTTCTCGGCGTCGCCATTGTGTAGCTCGATGAGATGGCGAGCCGCTTCGCCCTGAGATAGGCTGTCGGCATCGGCGTCATAGGTCTCGGCGCGTGGATCGTTCTGGTAGATGTAGTTGATTTCGAAGGTATGCGAAGGCTTGTCGAACATAAGGCGCTCCTGTTGAGTCACTGATGTTCAGTGGACTCGACGGCGCCGACAATCGTTCCAGTACACGCGCTGCATGCACGTTTCAGACGGAACTTCCTCCTTGCGGTGGCTTACTTCACGCCCTGCTGCCCCAACCATGCCAGCAGCTGCGGCAACGGCATGGCGCCGCTCTGTCTGGCGACTTCACGGCCATTGCGGAACAGGATCAGGCTGGGAATCGAGCGGATGCCAAGTTGCGTCGACAGCTGTGCATTGGCCTCGCTGTCGAGCTTGGCCAGGCGGCAGCGGCCCTGGAGCTGACTGGCAGCCTGCGCAAAGGTCGGGGCGAAACTGCGGCAGGGCCCGCACCAGCTGGCCCAGACATCTATCAGTAGCGGCAGGTCGCCCTTGATGTGGTTGGCGAACTGGCTCTGTTGCAGGTCGAACGGAGCGTTTGGCAACGCCTCGGCCTTGCACCGACCGCAGCGCGGTGCGTCGTGCAGCCGGTCCGCGGGGATACGATTGAGGCTGGCGCAGTGCGCGCAGGGGACGATCAGTGATTCGGTCATGACGAGGCTCCACGGCGGTATGCCATTAATGTGGAGCCTCGCCGCGGGATATCAAGCCGCAGTGTGCTGCATTGCGGCCTTAGCCCTTCGAGGCGCTCAGTGCCTGCGCCAGATCGGCGAGGATGTCGTCGATGTGCTCGATACCGATGGATAGCCGGATCAGGTCCTGTGACACACCGGCGCGGGCCAGTTCCTCGGCATTCAGCTGGCGGTGCGTGGTGCTGGCTGGATGGCAGGCCAGGGACTTGGAGTCGCCGATGTTCACCAGCCGCACCACCAGCTTGAGCGCGTCGATAAAGCGCGCGCCGGCCTCCATGCCGCCCTCGATACCGAAGCAGAGGATCGACGCCGGCATGCCTCCCATATAACGGCGAGCCAGTTCGTGCTCGGGGTGATCCGGTAGCCCGGCGTATTTGACCCAGGCTACTTGCGGATGCGCCTGAAGGAACTCGGCGACCTTCAGTGCATTCTCGCAATGGCGTTCCATGCGCAGCGCCAGGGTTTCCAGCCCCTGCAGGATCAGGAACGAATTGAATGGCGAAATTGCCGCGCCCATGTTGCGCAGCGGCACCACGCGGCAGCGGCCGATGAAGGCGGCGGGACCGAACGCTTCGGTGTAGGTGACGCCGTGGTAGGACACATCGGGCGTGTTCAGCAGCGCGAAGCGCTCCTTGTGCTGCGCCCAGGGAAACTTGCCGGAGTCGACCACGATGCCGCCGATGCTGGTGCCGTGGCCGCCCATGTACTTGGTCAGCGAGTGCACGACGATGTCCGCGCCATGCTCGAAGGGGCGGCAGAGCATCGGCGTGGCGACGGTGTTGTCGACGATCAGCGGCACGCCGTGGCGGTGTGCGGCTTCGGCCAGGGCGGCTAGGTCGATGATGTTGCCCGCCGGGTTGCCGATGGATTCGCAGAACACCGCCTTGGTGCGTTCGTCTATCAGCGCTTCCAGGGCGGCTATGTCATCGTGGGCGGCGAAGCGTACTTCGATGCCCTGGCGCGGCAGGGTATGGGCGAACAGGTTGTAGGTACCGCCGTAGAGCTTGGCGACCGAGACGATGTTGTCGCCGACTTCGGCGATGGTCTGGATGGCGTAGGTGATTGCCGCCATTCCTGAGGCAACGGCCAGTGCCGCCACCCCGCCTTCCAGTGCCGCGACGCGCTGCTCGAGCACGTCGGTGGTGGGATTCATGATGCGTGTATAGATGTTGCCCGGCACCTTCAGATCGAACAGGTCGGCGCCGTGCTGGGTGTCGTCGAAGGCATAGGATGTGGTCTGGTAGATCGGTACCGCCACCGCCCGGGTGGTCGGGTCCGGGCTGTAGCCTGCATGGATGGCGAGGGTTTCCAGTTTCATGGCGCGCTCCTTGTTCTTGTTCGTCGGGGGCAAAGGCCCGAGAGCATGAAACTGAACGCCTGGACGGTCAATGATCCAGGGCAAGCCTTATCGTCAGAGTGGCGTGAGCGGCCAGAACAGCGGAATCACCAGCGTCGCCACGACCCACAACAGCAGGTTCAGTGGTATGCCCACCTTGAGGAAGTCGGTGAAGCGGTAGCCACCGGCGTTGTAGACGAAGGTGTTGGTCTGATAGCCGATCGGCGTGGCGAAACTGGCGCTGGCGGCGAACATCACGGCGACCACGAACGCGCGCGGGTCGACCCCCAGATGCTGGGCCAGGCCGATTGCGATCGGAGTGATCAGTACGGCCACCGCGTTGTTCGACAGCATCTCGGTGAGCATCGAGGTCAGCAGGTAGATGAACGACAGCATGAACAGCGGGCCGGCCCAGGGGGTAATGGCCGTCACGTTCTGCACGACCAGCTGTACCAGGCCAACTTTGTCCATGGCGATGCTGATTGCCAGCATGCCGAAGATCAGGCTGAGGATCTTCCAGTCGACTGCCTTGTAGGCGTCCTCGACGTCCAGACAGCGCGTCGCCAACACCGCGGCCGCACCAATGATCGCCAGGCCTTCGATCGGCATCACGCCAAAGGCTGCCAACACCATGACCGCCAGGGTGGCGATGATCGCGATCGGTGCCTTGTCGCGGCGAAAGGCGCGCTCCTGTATCGCGTTGAGGCTGATCAGCTCGCCGTTGTCGGCGAAACGCTTGATCTGCGCGGGCGTGCCCTCGACCAGCATCACATCGCCGAACTGCAGCTGGAAATCGTCGAAGTTGCCCTGAATGTTCTCGTCCTGCCGGTGCACGGCCAAGACGCTGATGCCGTAGCGCGCGGATAGGTCGAGGTCGCGCATCGGTCGGTGGCTGTAGCGCGAGCCGCGGCCGACGATGGCTTCGGCAAGGATCACGTCTTCGCTGCTGATGGTTTCGAAGGCGTCGCCCCGGTTAAAGGTCAGGTGGCCGCTTTCGCGCAGCTCCACCACGTCCTTTACCTGGCCATGGATCATCAGCAGATCGCCGGCGGTCAGGGTGAAGTCATGCTCCGGGCGGCTGAACAGCTGCGCGTTGCGGTTTACCTGCAGCACCTGCAGCCCGCTGCCGCCGTTCAGGTTGGCCTCGGCGAGGGTCTTTCCGATCACTGGCGAGTTCGACGGCACGCGCAGCTCGGTCATGAAGTTGCGGTCCAGGCGTGGGCCGAGCAGCTTGGAAAGGGTGTCGCGTTCCGGCAGCAGGTGCTTGCCGATGGTCAATAGATAGACCATTCCGGCGGCGGCCATGATCAGCCCAGCTGCGGTGATCTCGAACATGCCGAACGGCGCGAGCCCAGCCTTGCGCGCCACGCCGTCGACGAGGATGTTGGTCGAGGTGCCGATCATCGTCAGCGTGCCGCCGAGAATCGTGGCGTACGACAGCGGAATCAGCAGTTTCGAGGGCGTCGTGCCGGCGCGCTTGGCCAGGGAAATCGCCACCGGCGTGAGGATCGCCACTACCGGCGTATTGTTCAGGCAGGCGGAAATCACCAGTGCGGTGATCGTCAGGCCGAACAGCACTCGTGTAGGGCTGGTGCCCACCAGATTACCGAGCCAGTTGCCCAGCGCATCGATGCAGCCGGTGCGTTCGAGCGCCGCCGAAATGATGAACATGCAGGCGATGGTGACCGGGGCCGAGTTGGACAGCACGCCGAGCACTTCCCCGGGCGTCAGCAGCTGCGTCGCCAGCAGCACCGCCACGGCAATCGCCACGACGATATCCGGGCTCCAGCTCTCTCTTACGAACGCCACCAATACCCAGATCAGCAAGGCGCAGACGAACAACAGCGGCAGCGATTCTGGAAGCATGGACGTCCTTAAGGGTGGCGACTGAGGCGCGCGTCGAAACAACGGGCCCGCGGCGCAAGATAGAGACGTCAGCTTAGAGAGTCCAGAAACCTTTCCTGATGTTTATATGCGATTTGGTTATTAATGGAGAATGGGCACGGCCGGCGAGCGGAGGGCTGGACCCGGCGGCGTCGCTGAGTCGTCCGTCAGCAGGGATAAACGAAAAAGCCGGGCAGTGCGCGGCTTTAAAGGTGGTGGGCCCACACGGACTCGAACCGTGGACCAAAGGATTATGAGTCCTCTGCTCTAACCAACTGAGCTATAGGCCCCCAGAAGGCCGGCGGATTATACCGGCGGTATGGCGGCTGCGCCAATCGAAGCTAGCTGCTCCGAGGTATACGGCAGAAAAAAGAACCCCCGGCATGCCGGGGGTTCTGGTCTTACTCGTCGAGGAAGGAGCGCAGGTGCTCGCTTCTCGTCGGGTGGCGCAGCTTGCGCAGCGCCTTGGCTTCGATCTGACGGATTCGCTCGCGGGTGACATCGAACTGCTTGCCGACTTCCTCGAGGGTGTGGTCGGTGTTCATGTCGATGCCGAAGCGCATGCGCAGTACCTTGGCTTCACGTGCGGTGAGGCCGGAGAGCACTTCGCGAGTGGCTTCCTTGAGGCTTTCCACAGTGGCTACGTCAATTGGCGACTGCATGGCCGAGTCTTCGATGAAGTCACCCAGGTGCGAGTCTTCGTCGTCACCGATTGGCGTTTCCATGGAGATCGGCTCTTTGGCGATCTTCAGTACCTTGCGGATCTTGTCCTCGGGCATTTCCATGCGTTCGCCCAGCTCTTCAGGTGTGGGTTCGCGACCCATTTCCTGCAGCATCTGACGGGAGATGCGGTTGAGCTTGTTTATCGTCTCGATCATGTGCACCGGGATACGGATGGTCCGCGCCTGGTCGGCAATGGAACGAGTGATCGCCTGGCGAATCCACCAGGTGGCGTAGGTAGAGAACTTGTAGCCGCGGCGGTATTCGAACTTGTCCACCGCCTTCATCAGGCCGATGTTGCCTTCCTGGATCAGATCGAGGAACTGCAGGCCGCGGTTGGTGTACTTCTT
>LNAP01004777.1_pt1 | contig 21109 bp, 19 predicted proteins | sample 602601 | NCBI WGS metagenome assembly LNAP01 (sample SAMN02440304, study PRJNA202911) | soil metagenome | biome: Subtropical and temperate rainforests or woodlands; isolation source: soil samples (1 kg each in a 20% v/v slurry with milli Q water) were... ...
TTGAATACGCAGGCCGTAGGCAACGTTTTCGTAGATGCTTTTCGGGAACGGGTTGGGCTTCTGGAACACCATACCGACGCGACGACGCAGCTCGGCGACGTCTTCGCCTTTGCGGTAGATGTTGGTGCCGTCGAGGTTGATTTCACCTTCAACGCGGCAGCCGTCCACCAGGTCGTTCATGCGGTTAAAGCAACGCAGCAAGGTCGACTTGCCGCAGCCGGACGGGCCGATAAAGGCGGTCACGCGCTGCTTGGGGATATTCATTTTGACGTCGTAGAGCGCCTGCTTGTCGCCGTAGAACAGGCTCAAGCCAGGCACTTCCAGGGTCACCGGCTCGTTGGCCAGGGTCAGGTTCTGTTTTTCACGGCCGAGGGCAGAAATGTTCATGCCGTGTGGCTGGGCTTCGTGCTGCATGGAGAGACCTCAATGCGTTGTGTGCGTTTGGCTGGCCGCAGGTGCAGCCAGCGATAAGTTCGGGTTACAGATTAGTGATCGAGCGCTTTGTACTTCTCGCGCAGGTGGTTACGAATAGCCACCGCCGACAGGTTCAAGCCGGCAATTACCATCACCAGCAGCAGCGCGGTGGCGTACACCAGCGGGCGGGCCGCTTCGACGTTGGGGCTCTGGAAGCCGACGTCGTAGATGTGGAAGCCCAAGTGCATGATCTTCTGGTCAAGGTGCAGGTACGGGTAGTTGCCATCCACCGGCAGCGACGGCGCCAGTTTCACTACGCCCACCAGCATCAGCGGTGCCACTTCGCCAGCGGCGCGGGCCACGGCGAGGATCATGCCGGTCATCATCGCCGGGCTGGCCATTGGCAGCACGACTTTCCACAAGGTTTCTGCCTTGGTGGCGCCGAGGGCCAGCGAGCCTTCACGCACCGCGCGAGGAATCCGCGCCAGGCCTTCTTCGGTGGCGACGATCACCACCGGCACGGCGAGAATGGCCAGGGTCAGCGAAGCCCACATCAGGCCTGGCGTACCAAAGGTTGGTGCCGGCAGCGCTTCGGCGAAGAACAGGCGGTCGATGGAGCCGCCCAGCACATAAACAAAGAAGCCTAAGCCAAACACGCCGTAGACAATCGCCGGTACACCGGCCAGGTTGTTTACCGCGATGCGGATAATGCGGGTCAGCGGGCCCTGCTTGGCGTATTCGCGCAGGTACACCGCCGCCAACACGCCGAACGGGGTAACGATCATGGCCATGATCAAGGTCATCATCACGGTGCCGAAAATGGCCGGGAAGATACCGCCTTCGGTGTTCGCTTCACGCGGGTCGTCGCTGAGGAATTCCCACAAGTTGGCGAAGTACATGCGCAGCTTGGTGAGCACGCTCATGCCGTTAGGCTGGTAGGCGTGAACGATTTTGCCCAGGCTGATTTCGATCTCTTTGCCGTCGGCTTCACGTACCACCACGCTGTCGCGGTCCACCGCTTGGTGCAGCTCCAGCAGTTGGCCTTCCAGGCCTTTGTACTTGGCGTCCAGCTCGGCGCGCTCGGCGTCGATATCGGCTTGGGCTTCGGCGGTGAGGGTTTTTTCCAGTTCTAGCTGGCGGGTTTTCAGACGCAGGCGTTCAAGGTCGTGGTTGATCGCGCCGATGTCTTTCTTTTCCAGCTTGGACAATTGCTTGGCCAAACCTTCAACGCGGACGATGCGCTCTTGCAAGGTTGGCCAGCCGGCTTCACCTTCAGCAATCACTTTGCCGCTTTCTTTTACGCTAACCAGGGTGCCGTAGAAGTTGCCCCACTCGCGGCGCACCAGAGTCATCAGCTCCACTGGTTTTTTCTGATCGACCAACCAGTCGCCGACCAACCAGGTGAAGTCGCTGCCGTAGATATCACGGTTACCGACCTTCAGCAGTTCGCGGGTCATAAACTCCGGGCCGTTGTCTGGCACCGGCAAGCCGGCACCTTTCAAGCGCGCCAGCGGCACTTCTTCGGCCTGCACCACTTCGCCGATTACCAGGTGGCTAGGCTGCCCTGGGATGGAGTAAGTGGCTTGCAGCAGGTCCGCTGGCCAGAAGTGGCCCAGACCGCGCACGGCAATCACGATAAGCAAACCGATGGTCATGATTACGGCGATGGACACCGCGCCGCCGCTCATCCAGATGCCTGGCGAGCCGCTTTTGAACCATGCGTTGAGGGAATTCTTCTTCACGGCTTTCATCCTTTAGTTGCGCAGACGCTGACGAATCAGTTCGGCCAAGGTGTTCATGATGAAGGTGAACAACAGCAATACCAGTGCCGAGAGGAACAGCACGCGGTAGTGGCTGCCGCCGACTTCCGATTCCGGCATTTCTACCGCGACGTTGGCTGCCAGGGTACGCAGGCCTTCGAACAGGTTCATTTCCATCACCGGGGTGTTACCGGTGGCCATCAGCACGATCATGGTTTCGCCCACTGCGCGGCCCATGCCGATCATCAGTGCCGAGAAGATGCCCGGGCTGGCGGTGAGAATGACCACGCGGGTCATCGTCTGCCAGGTGGTAGCGCCGAGCGCCAGCGAACCCAGGGTCAGGCTGCGCGGTACGCTGAACACGGCGTCTTCGGCGATGGAGAAAATGTTCGGGATCACCGCAAAACCCATGGCCAGACCGACGATCAGGGCGTTGCGCTGGTCGTAGGTGATGCCCAGGTCGTGGGAGATCCACAGGCGCATATCGCCGCCGAAGAACCAGTTTTCCATATACGGGCTCATGCCCAGGGCCACGGTGCCAACCAGCAGAATCACCGGGATCAGGGTCAGCGACTCCCAACCTTCGGGAACGCGCAGGCGGATCGACTCCGGCAAACGGCTAAAGCCCCAACCGGCGAGCAGGATGCCCAGCGGGGTGAGAATCAGCAGGCTGAAAATGCCCGGCAGGTGACCTTCCACGTAAGGCGCGAGGAACAGACCGGCGAAGAAGCCGAGAATCACCGTCGGCAGCGCTTCCATCAACTCGATCACCGGCTTCACTTTGCGGCGCATACGCGGCGCCATGAAGTAGGCGGTGTAGATGGCAGCAGCCACGGCCAGCGGCGCGGCCAGGAGCATGGCGTAGAACGCGGCCTTCAAGGTACCGAAGGTCAGCGGCGCCAGGCTTAGTTTGGGTTCGAACTCGGTGTTGGCGGCGGTGGACTGCCAGATGTATTTGGGTTCGTCGTAGCTTTCGTACCAGACCTTGCCCCACAGCGCGCTAAAGCTCACTTCGGGGTGTGGGTTTCTCAGGGTTAGCGGGTGCAGCTCGGTGCCGGCTTCAACCAACAGACGGTTAGCCCGTGGCGACATGGCCAGCGCGCCTTTGCCGTCGACAATTTTTTCCACCAGCAGGGTGCGTTCGGCGGTGCTGTGGTACACGCCCAACTCGCCAGCGGCATCCAGGGCAACAAAGCCTTTACGACGCTCTTCCGGGTTGATCTGCACGATGGCCGCGCTGCCCTGTTGGAAGTCGCGAATGTGCTTGAGGCGCGAAGAACCGTCCGGGTCGCGGGCCATAAACCACTGGCTGATGCCACCTTTGGAGTTACCGATCATCAACGAAATGCCACCGAGCAGCTGGACTTCAGTGTCGGCGTCTTCCAGTAGTTTGTAGCGGCCGTTGAGGGTGCGATCACGCAGGTTGAATACGTCGGCCTGGGCACGCCCGTTGAGCACGTACAGCCACTGCTGGCGCGGGTCGATGTACAACGCTTTGATCGGGTCGGCGATCTGCGGCAGAACCACACGGTCCTGCGTCAGCGTGGTTTCGCCGGTCATCATGTTTTCTTCGCTGGTCAGCGACAGCATCAGCAGTTCGCTGCCACTGGAAGCACCCAACAACATGGTTTCGTCATTGGCGCTCAGGCTAACGTGCTCAAGCGGGCGCCCTTGCGGGTCGATGCTCAGCGGCGCTTCGCCGTAGGGATAGTCAAGTTGCGGGGTGATGGTTTTGTGGTTGTCCGGGTAGGTCACGATGTAGGTGTGTTTAAACACCAGTGCCTGACCATTGGAAAGCCCCAATACCACCAAATTATTGCCGGCCTGAGCCTGGCCAATGGACGCCACACTAACGCCAGCAGGCAGGGCCAGCGGGAAACGTTTGATTTCATCGCCCGACTTGGTGGTGAAGAAAATCACTTCGCCCTTGTCGGAGACGCGCATGGCCACCTGGTTCTGCTCTTCAATGGCGAGCAGCAGCGGTTTGCCAGCGTCTTGTTGCAGCCATGCAGGGCTTTGCGCCTTCTTCTCGGTCAGCTCGGCGCCCTGAAACAGGGGGAACACCACGTAGCCCAGATAGAAGAAGATCAGCGTGATAGCGCCGAGCACGGAAAGGCCGCCGATCATCACGTACCAGCGCGCCAAATGGTCTTTAAGCGCGCGGATACGGCGCTTGCGTTGTAGCTCGGGCGTATTGAAATCAATACGTCCGGAGGAGGAATTCGCAGTCATGGGGGAATTTGCCAGATCGTTCATGCGCACACCCTAGCGGCTCTGTATGACAGAAACATGACAAAGCTGTGACGCAAAAAACCCGCTGACCAATAACACTAGGTGCAATTGAACAGCAGGCTTGCGAAATCGCCGCCAGGGATCGCCCGGCGGCGCTTTGTAGTTGCAGTGGAGCGGCGCGGGCCGCTCCGTTGAGTCTTACAGACCCAGGTCTTTCAGGGCTTTCTCAGCCACTTTGGCTGGGAGAGGAATGTAGCCGTCTTTCACTACAACTTGCTGACCTTGTTGCGACAGAACCAGCTTCACGAACTCAGCTTCCAGCGGGGCCAGAGGCTTGTTCGGCGCCTTGTTGACGTACACGAACAGGAAGCGCGACAGCGGGTACTTGCCGTTCAGGGCGTTCTCTTCGTTGTCTTCAACGAACTCGCCGCCTTCTTTCTTAGCCAGGGCAACGGTGCGAACGCTAGCGGTTTTGTAGCCGATACCCGAGTAACCGATGCCGTTCAGCGAGGAGCTGATCGACTGCACCACCGAAGCGGAGCCTGGTTGTTCGTTGACGTTGGCTTTGTAGTCGCCTTTGCACAGGGCTTCTTCTTTGAAGTAGCCATAGGTGCCGGATACCGAGTTACGGCCGAACAGTTGGATTGGCTTGTTAGCCAGGTCGCCGGTCAAGCCCAGGTCGCCCCAGGTTTTGATGTCTTTCGAGCCACCGCACAGGCGGGTGGCGGAGAAGATGGCGTCAACCTGAGCCATGGTCAGGCCTTTGATTGGGTTGTCTTTGTGTACGAACACAGCCAGGGCATCAACAGCAACCGGAACAGCAGTCGGCTTGTAGCCATACTTGCTTTCGAAGGCCTGCAGCTCAACGTCTTTCATCTTGCGGCTCATCGGGCCCAGGTTAGCGGTGCCTTCAGTCAGAGCGGGTGGCGCGGTGGACGAACCAGCGGCCTGAATCTGGATGTTGACGTTCGGGTAGAGACGTTTGTATTCCTCAGCCCACAGAGTCATGAGGTTGGCGAGGGTGTCGGAGCCAACGCTGGAGAGGTTGCCGGAAACGCCGGTGGTCTTGGTATAGGCCGGAATCGACGGGTCAACAGCGGCAACCGCGCTTGCGGTGGCGACGCCAGCGGCGACAAAAGTCAGGGCCGCCATCAAACGCTTAATCTTCATGCCTAGCTCCTAGCAGGATAGGGTTGTGATCGAACGGGGCCAAGTATCTGCAGGCCGTGTGACGACTCTATGACCCAATTGTGACAATTGGATGAATGGCCACTATGGAATAGTTGGAGCGCGAGGGCGTAGGTTGGGTCGGTCCGCGTGCGGTGAGCAAAGCGAAGCCCAACCCACGTTTTTATAACAACTGGATTAACGTGCTGTCCTTTATTGAGCCACCTTGACTCGCCCCGGAGACCGCCCCATGCAATTCGTTCGTTTACTGCCTTTGTCGCTCCTGACCGTCGCCTGCGTAAGCTGCGCGGAAACACCGCCGACCGATGCGCCGAAAAGTTATGGCCCGAACCCCACCCTACCTGCGCCTGAGTCGGGCTTGGTGCCGACAGTAAATGTTGCTAAGGCCGTGGGTTGGCCGGTCGGCGGGTTGCCCGTGGCGGCGCCGGGCACCAAGGTCAATCTGTTTGCCGAAGGCCTGGACCATCCGCGCTGGCTCTATGTATTACCCAACGGCGACGTCCTGGTGGCAGAAACCAATGCACCGGCGCCGGCTGATGACGCCGACTTCAAGATCAAGGATTGGATCGCCAATAAAATCATGACCAAAGCCGGCGCCACCGTGCCAAGCGCTGATCGCATCAGCTTGCTGCGCGACGCCGACCACGATGGCATCGCCGAAGTACACACCACCTTCCTTAAAGACCTGCACTCGCCGTTCGGCATGGCCCTGATCGGCAACGATCTGTATATCGCCAACGCCGACGCCGTGGTGCGTGTGCCGTATGTAGAAGGGCAAACCGAAATCAGCGCCACGCCGTCCAAGGTCACCGCCCTGCCCGCCGGCCTCAACCATCACTGGACGAAAAACCTGATTGCCAGCCCGGATGGCAAAAAGCTGTATGTCACCGTTGGCTCCAACAGCAACGTCGGTGAAAACGGCTTGGATATAGAAGAAGGCCGCGCGGCGATCTGGGAGCTAAACCCGGTCAGCGGCGATAAACACCTCTTCGCCACAGGCCTGCGCAACCCCAACGGCCTGGCCTGGGAGCCAACCACGGGCGCGCTATGGACGGCGGTAAACGAGCGCGACGAAATCGGCAACGACTTGGTGCCGGACTACATCACCTCAGTTAAAGAAGGCGGCTTTTATGGCTGGCCCTATAGCTACTATGGCCAGCATGTGGACGAGCGGGTAAAACCGCAGAACCCCGAACTGGTGGCCAAAGCCTTGGTGCCGGATTACGCCTTGGGCGCACATACCGCGTCACTGGGTATCGTCTTCGGCGAGAAAAGCGCGCTGCCCGAGCGCAAGGAAGGCTTGTTTGTGGCCCAGCACGGTTCCTGGAACCGCGAGCCACGGGCGGGCTACAAGGTGATCTTTGTGCCGTTTAAAGGCGGCAAGCCAGACGGCATGCCCGAGGATGTGCTGACCGGCTTCCTTAATAAAGAAGGCGAAGCCCAGGGCCGCCCGGTGGATGTCGCTAACGACAGCCAGGGCGCCCTACTGGTAAGCGACGATGTCGGCAATAAAATCTGGCGCATCAGCGCTTCGAAGTAAGCAGGTACAGGCCGACGCACAAGCCCAGGCCGCACAACGCTGCCACGTAGTAGGCCGGCCCTAAGGGGTCGGTCTTGAGCAGCAAGGTCACCATCATCGGTGTCAACCCGCCAAAGATCGCGTAGGCCAGGTTGTAGGAAAACGACAACCCGGAAAAACGCACCGCTGGCGGAAAGGCATGGACCATCACAAACGGCACCGCGCCAATCGTGCCGACAAACAACCCGGTCAGCGCATAGAGCGGAAACAACCACTCCGGGTGGGTGCTGATGCGCGTGTAGAAGGTCCAGGAACTGGCCAGCAGCAACAGGCTGCCGACGATAAACACCTTGCCCGCGCCAAAGCGGTCGGCCAGGGCGCCAGCGCCGATGCAACCCAAACTGAGAAAGACGATAGCCAGGCTATTGGCCTGCAAGGCCGTGGCCGCGTTGAAGTGATACACGGTTTGCAGCAGGGTCGGGGTCATCAGAATGACCACGATAATGCCGGCCGACAGCACCCAGGTAAGCAGCATCGACAGCAGGATGGCGCCACGGTGATCACGCACCACCGCCTTCAACGGCACCTCGTCCGCCAGCGCTTTGCGCTGCTGCAGTTCGGCGAACACTGGGGTTTCGTGCAACCAGCGGCGCAGGTACACCGAGAACAAACCAAACACCCCACCGAGCAAAAACGGCCCGCGCCAGCCGTAGGCCAGCAGCTCTTCGGGGGTGAACACGCTATTGAATAACGTCGCCACCAACGAACCGAGCAAAATGCCGGCAGTCAGGCCCGAGGTCAGCGTGCCGCAGGCGTAACCCACATGCCGCGCCGGCACATGCTCCGCCACAAACACCCAGGCGCCGGGCACTTCACCACCAATGGCGGCGCCCTGAATCACACGCAGCACCAGCAGGGCGATGGGCGCCCACATACCGATTTGCGCGTAGGTCGGCAGCAAGCCCATCAGCAGGGTGGGCACGGCCATCATAAAAATGCTCAGGGTGAACATCTTCTTGCGGCCCAGCAGATCGCCAAAGTGAGCCATGACGATGCCGCCCAACGGCCGGGCTAGATAACCGGCCGCAAAGATGCCGAAGGTTTGCATCTGGCGCAGCCAGTCGGGCATTTCTGCCGGGAAGAACAACTTGCCGACCACCGCGGCGAAGAACACAAAAATAATAAAGTCGTAAAACTCCAGCGCACCGCCCAGGGCGGACAGCGACAGGGTTTTGTAATCGCTGCGGGTCAGCGGACGGCTAGGCGGTGTGGCGGGCAAGTCGGCGGTGGACATAAAAAATGGGCTTCTCATCGGCTAAAAGCGCAGCCACAGCAGGCGCAAGCCCCGCGCGGCAGGCGCGCACGATAACAAATTGCAGCCGTGGAACGTAGGTTGGGTTGAGCGCAGCGAAGCCCAACAGGCGGGCCGATGGCCCGCGTGTATCGGCCTCAAAGGAAGCAGCTCCTGCTCTTGGGACCGATACGCGCCGGCCTATGGCCGGCAAGTTGGGCTTCGCCTTTGGCTCACCGAACGCGGACCGACCCAACCTACGTGTGTAGTTTTCAGTCATTTCTAAAACTCGGCAGTCGTCGTAACAGTCTTCCCCCGATATACTGCGGCCTGTCTGCGTCCAGCCTGGTGATCAGCCCAGGCTAGAGCGGCCGGGTCTTCTGCGAACCCAACTTGCGGCCTGTTAGCCGAGTGAGCAGTCAAGCCCGAGACTGGCCACCTCCAATAAGAGTGACGGGTAAGAGGCACCAACGCATGATTGAACCCAACGCCGCAAGGCGATCTGGCGCTGCAAATCACCGCACTACCGCGCGAAACCAATGGCTTTGGCGATATCTATGGCGGTTGGCTGGTCTCGCAGATGGACCTCGCGGGCACCGCGATGGCCAGCAAGGTTGCTGGCGGGCGAGTATCCACCGTGGCCATCGACCGCATGGCCTTTCTGGTGCCGGTTGCCGTTGGCGCTCAGCTTTCCTTCTATAGCCAAACCCTGGAAATCGGCCGCAGCTCAATCCAGATGCTGGTGGAAGTGTGGAGCGATGACCCGCTCTCCAGCGAATGGCGCAAGGTCACCGAAGCAGTGTTTGTGTTTGTCGCCATTGATGGCAGTGGCCGCACTCGGCCGGTGCCTCGGCGCTAAGCCGAACCCGGTTGAGTTGCCCTCGCCTGAAAATCGGAGTTTCGCCCCATGCCGCAAACCGCCCCTCACGTCGAACATATCGAACTGGATGAACTGGTCTGCTGGCGCGTGCGCACCGCCCAGGCAGAACTGCTGGTCGCGCAACAAGGCGCCCAAGTGCTGCGCTATCAACAGCACGGCCAGCAGCCGATCATCTGGCTGAGCGACGAAGCCGCCTATAAAAAAGGCCAGTCGGTACGCGGTGGCGTGCCGGTGTGCTGGCCCTGGTTTGGCGACCTGGCGCGCAACCCGCGGGATATTCAGCAACTGCACGCCGGCGCCCCGGCCCCCGCCCATGGCCCGGTGCGCGGTTTGGATTGGCAGTTGCAGGGCATCGATCAACAAGACGACGCCGTCAGCCTGACCTTCACCCTTGTTCCCAGCGCCGATACCCTGCCCCATCTGCCCAAGGGCATTGAGCTGAGCTACACCATTCACCTGGCCGAACGCCTGACGCTGACCCTCACCAGCCATAACGGCAGTGACCAGCCGCTGGCCCTGAGCCAAGCCCTGCACACCTACTTCGCCGTCAGCGATATCCACCAGGCACGCGTCGAAGGCCTGGACCGCGCGCACTACATCGAAACTCTGGAAAACTGGGAGCTGCGCCAGCAACAAGGTGACGTGACCTTCGTCGGCGAAACCGACCGCATCTACCTCGACGTTCCCGCCCAACTGAGCATCTTCGACCCGCTGTGGCAGCGCCGCATTCACCTGGCCAGTAGTGGCTCGCGCTCGGCCGTGGTGTGGAACCCGTGGATCGACAAAGCCCAACGCCTAAGCCAATTCGCCGACGACGCTTGGCAGGACATGCTGTGCATCGAAACCGCCAACGTGATGGACGACATCGTCACCCTCGCGCCGGGCGCGCAGCACAGCATGGCCGTCACCCTTTGGAGTGAGGCGGCGTAGGTTGGGTTGAGCATAGCGAAGCCCAACAGACCGTCCGCAGGACGGTGCGTATCGGTCTAGTCTTCCGGGAGACCTTCACGCGGAGCCCGTTGCGCTCCCTGTTGGGCTCCCTGTTGGGCTTCGCTTTGCTCACCGAACGCGGACCGACCCAACCTACAGATTTCACGCTTTGCATAGTGGCCTCTTGCCAATCTGCAGCCGCTGTATTGCAATGCGCCATCGCGCACGCCGCCTTGGGTTCACCCCATGCTTCAACATTTCAGCAGCTCTGCCGGCAAAAACGGCTTGGAAGAAACTGGCAAACGCTCGCTGATGCGCCTGATTTTTGCCAGCTCCTCGCTGACTATCGGCTTTTTCGCGGCACTGCAATTTTCCAACGGCAACCTCGCCCTGGCCTGCTTTGAACTCACCGCGTGCATCGTGCTGGCCTGGGGCGCGTGGAAGATTGTCAGTGCGCGCAACCTGGTGCCGTGGATCTATTTATTTCTGCTGCCGACCTTCTGCTTTGTGCTGTACATCATCGTCATGCCCGAAGCCTCGACCACGGCGTTTGTCTGGGTGTACGTGATTCCGTTGCTGTCTTATCTGCTGCTTGGCCGCGCTCGCGGCTTTCTGCTGACCGCACCCTTCGTGCTGGCGTCGGTGCTGCTGTATTTCGATAAGTACCCGTTGCCCAACAACTCTGCTGCGTGGATGGACGTGTTTAACGCGGTGTTTTGCGGGGTGCTGATCATGGTGTTTGTGCACCTTTACGAAACCCGCCGCGCTGCCGCCTACGATCAGCTTGAGCGCCAGGCGCAAACCGACGCCCTCACCGGCGTGACCAGCCGTGGCAGTTTTCAGCAGGGCTTGGAGCGCAGCATTTTGGAGGCCGAACGCAGCGGTTTGCCGTTGGTGCTGGTGATCATGGATATCGACCACTTCAAGCAAGTGAATGACAGCTGGGGCCACGATGGGGGCGATGAGGCGCTTAAACACATTTGCGCTGGCCTGCTGTTGCGCTTGCGGGTAACCGACAGCTTGGGGCGCCTCGGCGGTGAAGAGTTTGGCCTGATTCTGCGCAACACCGATCTGGCCAGCGCCACACCGCTGGTGGAAACCTTGCGCCTGCAGATTGCAGCGAACCCCCTGACATACAGCGGCCAGAGCATTCCACTGTCGGCCACCTTTGGCTTGGCCGAATGGCCCACCGACGGCCACAACGCCAGCGACCTCTACCGCTGTGCCGACCGGCGCCTGTACGAGGGCAAAGCGCAGGGCCGTAATCGCCTGGTGGCCAGCACCGAGCCTGTCGAAAACCCATAGCACCCTGCCAAAGGCGCATCGGCTTTGTCGGCAATTTCCGACACACTAGGGGCAATCTGGCACTGCCCACTAGAACAAGAAGCCGCCCATGCAGATTGATGAAGAACTGACCCTGAAGAAGCTGGAAACCTTTCTGGCCTTTATGCGTACCGGCAACCTGAGCCGCGCGGCGGCCGCACTGAATACCAGCAACGTCAGCGTGCACCGTGCCATTCACTCCCTGGAAAGCGCCCTGCGTTGCCCCTTGTTCAAACACGAAGGGCGCAACCTGACCCCGCTGGAAAGCGCCTATGTGCTGGAAGAACGCGGCCAGAAGTTGATTCAGGAACTGCTTGAAACCGTACGCCTGACCCGCGAAGCCGCCGGCTTTTCTGCGGAGCGTTTCAAGCTCGGTTCGCTGTATTCGCTGACGGTGAAAACCGTGCCGCAACTGATCATGGGCCTGAAGCTGCGGCGCAGTGAGTTGAATATCGATCTGACGCTGGGCTCTAACGTCGACCTGTTCTATCGCCTGAAAAACATGGAGCTGGACGCCATTCTGGTGTCCCTGGACGAAGGCGTCAGCGACCCGGATTGCGAGCAACTGCCGCTGTTTGCCGACGACATCTTTCTGGCCGTGCCCAACGACTCGCCCTTTGCCAGCCAACCCGAAGTGGACCTGGCGGATCTGCGCGACTCCACCTTTATTACCCTGACCCAAGGCTTTGCCACCCACCGCGATGGGGGCCGGGTGTTTGAGCAGGCGGGGTTTGAGCCCAAGGTGGCGATGCAGGTTAATGACATCTTCACCCTGCTGAGCATGGTCAGTTCTGGTGTGGGCTATGCACTACTGCCGGGCCGGATTGCCGCCGTGTATGAGAACCGCGTGAAGCTGATCTCGCTGCAAGCGCGTTACCGTCTGCAGCAACACATTGGCGTGGTGTTTCTCAAAGCCAAAGAGCGCGACCCTAACCTGCTCGCGCTCTTGGCTGAATGCCGTATGTACAGCCTGAAAAACGCTCCGTAGCGCGGCAACGAGGTGGGGCAGTTAACCCATCAAGCCGCGCATGATGAAAAACAGCAGCGATGGACCCAGCAGGCAACCTAGCGCGGTGTAAAACGCCGCGGTCAGGCAGCCATAGGGCACCAACTTCGGATCAGTTGCCGCCAGGCCGCCGGCCACACCACTTGAGGTGCCCATCAAGCCACCGAAGATCACCGCGCTACGGGGATTGTTCAGGCCGATATAGGGCGCTACGAAAGGTGTCGCCACCATGACCAGAATGGCTTTGATCAAGCCGGCACCAATAGACAACGCCATCACATCGGAGCTGGCGCCAATTGCAGCGCCGGTCACCGGGCCAACGATGTAGGTCACGGCACCTGCACCAATGGTGGTCAAGCTGACCACGTCGGTGTAACCGAAGGCCATGGCCACCGCCACGCCAGCAATAAAAGAAGTGCCAATACCAACAAACAACGCCAAAACACCGGAAAAGCCCGCGCGCTTGAGCTCATCGACATTGACGCCAAACGCCGTGGCGACAATGGCGAAGTCACGCAGCATGGCGCCGCCGAGCAAGCCAATACCGGCCAACACCGGAATATCCACCAGGCCTTTCTGCCCGCCGGTGTAGGCACCGCCGATATAGGACAGCACCAGGCCCAACAAAATGGCGATAGCCGAACCGTGCAGGCGCCCTTTGGTGAACTTGGCGGAAATCCAATAGGACACCCACATGGTGATGCCAATGATGGCGAAGCCGCTGAGCAGCCCGTAGCTGGTGACAACTTTGATCAAGGACTCGTACATGGCGATCACCGTGGCGCTTTAGGCTGAGGAGTGGTCAAGGGCGCTTCGTCAGCGTGTTGACCGATACGACTAAGCACCGGAACCAGAGCAAAGGCGATGACCACCGCAGCAGTGCCAGCCAGGATCGCCATCGGCCCGCCACTTAGGGCGCCGTAAACGTTCTGCTGGGCCGCCATGGCGACCACGATGGGGATATAAATGGCGCTCCAGAACTCCACGCCCTGTTCCGACTTACCGGTAAACAGGCCTCGTTTGCTCAGGTAGCCACCGAGAAAAATCAGCAGCAGCATGGCGATCCCGACACCGCCGACGTTGGCCGGTACGCCAATTAGTTTGCCCAGCAGCTCGCCGATAAAAATGCCTGCCAGGGTGCAAAAGGCCAGAAAGGCCACACCGTAGATAATCATTGTTGAACCCTCGTATTACGCGTCGAAGTTATTGTTTTTGTCCTTCGGTAAACGATGCAGCTATCGGCTGGCCGTCACCTCCTGACGCAGCAAGGCGTCCAGCGTATCCAAACGGGCGCCCTGAAAGGCGATCACCGTTCCTTGAACAAATACCCGTCGAGCCAGGGTGCTCAGCACCGCGCCCGGCGGCAGTTCAATCTGCAAGCGCACCCCGCGCTCGTAGGCGGTTTGCAAGGTGCTGTGCCAATCGACGATGCGGCACATATTGCCGGCCAGGTCGTCGCGCAGCCGCTCCGGGTCGGCGATCAGTCGCGCCGAGCTGCCGCTTAGGTAGTGGATGGCGGGACGCTGCATGGGCACTTGGGCGAACGCCTGTTGCAGCTGCCTGGCCGGCTCGGCCAGCAGCGGGCAATGCGACGGCACGCTGACCGCCAGGGGCTTGGCCAGGCCGGCGCCACTGGCACGCGCCAACTCAGCCAGCGCCGCCATGGCGCTATGACTGCCAGCGATCACAACTTGGTTTGGCGCATTGATATTGGCCAGGTAAACCGGCAACGCCGGGCTGTTGACCTGCGCCAACAGTGTTTCAACAGTGCCCAGGTCGAGGCCGACAATGGCGGTCATGCCGTAACCGCTGGGGTAAGCGTTTTGCATCAGTTCACCGCGCAGCGCCACCAGGCGCAGGGCATCGGCAAACGACAGGGAGCCGGCCACCACCGCCGCGGCGTAGGCGCCGATGGACAGACCGGCGACGTACTCGGGGGCCGCATTACGTGCGATCAACAGTTGCGCGCAGGCCACGCCGGCAATCAATAAACACAGCTGCACGGCACGGGTGGAGCGCAGCGCTTCATGGGTGTCTAAGGCCAGCACCTCTTCGCTCAACACTTCACTGGCCTGTTGCAGGTACGCGCGCACCAGCGGCTCGTCGGGCAACTGATGGAGCATGCCCGGCTGTTGCGCGCCCTGGCCGGGGAATGCCAGCAGGCTGCTCATACCAGGGCCTCCAGCACCGACCAGGGGTCGAGCACCAAGGCGGCGCCGCGGGTGCTTTTCAGCAGCACACGGCGCGACGGCCCGGCCCATTCGCGCAAGGCAACGGCGCCGTTGGGGGTTTCCAGTTGCATGTCTACGCGGCAGCAGGCGCCATCCACCACCTTGAGCCAATTGCGCGCTTCTTCGCGGCTTAGCGGTGTGGGCGTGCGCAAGAGCAGGTCAAGGTCGCTGTCGCGATGCAACACGGCAATACCACTGGCCAATTCAAAGCCCACGCCACCGGTCACGCCCCAACTCAGCAGTTGCCGATCAAGCAGCGGCTGCAGCTCTTTCAGCGCGCGCACTGCGGGCCAATCAACTTGCGACGGCTGCCGTGCGGCCTGCTCTGGGGTGATGCGCCGGCTGATATCAGCCATACGCATGTGCGTGGCCAAACGCTCTTCCCGACGGCTTCCACGCACCCCCACGGCCACCCAGCCCTCGGCCAATTGTTGCCGACGCACCACCACGGGCTGGCCCATGGCAAGAGCGGCCTGCGCCCAAGCCGGGGCAGGCGTTGGCAAGTGCTGCGGGGCCATGCCCCAGAGCAAGTCGTGGGGCAGAAGCGGTGCGTGGTTGGTCGTGTTCATTTCACCCTCCTGCTTTGCTGGTGTTGCCGTGTTGCGCCGCTTCCCCCAACCCTCTCGCTGGCCTTTGCCACAGAGCCACCCGTGCTGCATGCGGCGCCATAAGGAAACCGCTTGGCTCTGGGTAAAGGCCCCATCCATGACGAGAGGGCTGGGGTGAAGCGGCGCCTCGGTTCAGACGCTTTTAGCGGCGGCCGTTACCACTGCTCGCGCAGCATCTGCCGCACTTGCGATGAAGCCTGGCGGTTGGCTGCGCCCAGGCGCCCGCGCAAATCGGTGCTGTCGCCAATATCGGCCAGCGCCTGTTGCAAGCACTCGCGCACCGCGGCCAGGTCTGCGCCGTCCGGTTGCTCAATGTGCTGCACCGCCAGGCTTTTCCACAGCAAGCCCAACGAGGCGTAGTTCTCCAGGTCATACGCCATGGGCGGCACGCTGGCGGCCAAGGCTTCCAGCTCGTCGACGCTACGCAAGGTAATCCGCGCGGCGGCGGCCTTGCCCATGGCATGCACCATCACGCCAGGGTCGCGCAGGGCGATCAGCCGTTGCGCCTGGTAGCCGTGGGCGAGAAACGCGCCGGACATGGCTTTGCCCACCAACAAGGCTAATGACGGGTGCCCGGCCAAACGGGCGCGGGCATAGCTGTCCACGGCACCGGCCAAGGCTTGGTGAATGCCCAGCGCTTCTTCGCGGCGCCCGTAGGCTTGGCTGGGCACGTCGACCACCGCTACCAGCACGCGCTTTTGCGCCAGGTGCTGATCGGCCTCGATGGCTTCGTCCACGGCCTTGGCCAACCCCCAGCCTTCCAACAGTCCGACTTCGCCGCTGCGGGCGCGAGGGAAGGGATTGTTAGCGTCCGGCACCACGGCAATAAAGCGTGCGGGGCGGCTGCCCAGTTCGCCGTCAATGACCTGTACCGAGGCCGGGTAGCCAGCTTGCGCGGTGCCTCCGGCCAGGCCCTGCAGCCAGTTCAAACCCCGTGTGCTGGTCATGGTTTAACTCCTTGATAGAGGTCGCGCACAGCGGCGGCATCGAGCTGCTCGGCGGTATCGGCCTGGCTCAGGCGCTGCAAAAACCAGGCGTGTTGGCGGCTACGCTGTTGCGTGTTGTGGCCACGGGCAAACAACCCGCGCAGCTGGTTGGCGATGCTGTCGATATCGTCTGCCACATAGGCGTCAACCAGGCCGCTGGCAAAGCGCTGCTCGCCGCCGGTCAGGCTCCAAATAAAGGGGCGGTCGCGGGAGTCGTATTCGTCGATGCCGGCTTCCTGTTCGATCACCTGCGGGCCGTTGAGGCCCAGACGCGCTTCCTGGGTGACCAGCAGGTAACTGCACAACGCCGCCGCAATCGACATGCCGCCAAAACAGCCCACCGGGCCGGCGACCACCGCAATCACCGGCTGGTACTGACGCAGCTCGACAATCGCCGCCTGAATATCGGCAATCGCGGCCAAACCGAGGTTGGCTTCTTGCAACCGCACACCGCCGGTTTCCAGCAACAGCACGGCGCGGGTGGCGATACCGTTGCGGTTATCTTCAGCGGCCAGTTCCAGCAGGCCGGCGATTTTCGCCCCGCCCACTTCACCCATGCTGCCGCCCTGGAACGCACCTTCAATGGCGGCGATCACCGTGGGTTGGCCGTCGAGAGTGCCCTTGCCGACCACCACGCCGTCGTCGGCCTGGGGCACGATGCCTTGCTTAGGCAGCCAGGGTGAAACCAGGCGGTCGAAGGGGCCGAGTAATTCACGAAAGCTGCCGGCGTCGAGCAAGGCCTTGGCCCGTTGGCGCGCACCCAGTTCAACAAAACTGCGGTTGTTGAGTAAGCGGGCTACGTCGCTGCTCATCTCGTTGCTGAAGGCTGCATCAGTCATGGGCCACCTCCTCAAGCGCCTGCTCCAGGCGCAAGCGCACCACGCCCGGGGAGGCGCCGAAATCGTGAATATCAATCTGCAAAGCCGGCGGCAGCTGCTCGCTGAACATCCGCTCAAACAGGTGCTGCCAACGGCTGCTGCTGCCATTTACCGAGGTCACTACCTGGATAGAAAGCTTGCCGGCCAGGCCGGGTTCGAGCAGCACTTCCAGATCGCCAGAGCCGACACACCCGACCAGGGCTCGGCCACGGGCCGGTTGCCCGGCGGGGAATTCAAAAGACAGGGTTTCCATGGTTCAGAAGCTCCCGGTTTGAGCGCTTGCGCGGTCGATAAAAAGACAGGCAGCGAGCAAATCCGCAGCACCACCCGGTGAGGCATTGAGCCCCAACAAATTCTGTTCCAGCAGGCGCAGCTGGCGCCGGCCATCGAGGCTGGCGCTGCCACCGTGATCGAGCACCGCCTGGGCGCCCGCCTGCATGGCATTCAAGCCCTCCAGCCCGGCGCGCCAGAGCACGCAGGTGTCACTGAGGTTGGCCATAATCGCCAGCAGCGCATCGAGGCGGGCGTTCTGTTCGCCACTGTCGGCGGCGCGGCTGCGCTGCAGTTGCGGCAGGCCATGGAGCATCACCGCCGGAAAGCCCAGCTGGGCTTCTTCGCGGGCACCGCGGGCGCCGTAACGCTGCGCCACATGGGCACCGTGGCTGGCCGGGCGTGGTGCGTAACGGTCGTCCAGCAAGGCCAGGCGCGCCGCCGTTAGCGTGAGCGCGCCGGCGCTGCACTGCTGGGGTTGCAGGGCGGCAGCGGCGACCAACAGGCCAATGGCCCAAATCGCGCCCCGGTGGGTATTGATCCCGCCAGTGGTGCGCAGCATCACGACTTCGCCGTCGCGGCCAATGCGGCCGAGGGCTTCACGTAGCGGTAGGCAGACCTCACCGGCCTGCTGCGCCGCTTCGGCCATTTCTTTAAACATCGGCCATAAGGCCAGCGCCGAGGCATGCATCAAGCCCAGGTGCAGGTCGCTATGGGCACCGCTGCCACGGCGGTCGACCAGCGCCGGCTTGGGCGACAGGTCGGCTTCATCAATCAGGGCATCAACGGCCAGATCAGCCAATTGCTCGGCCAGGCTCAGGGTGCTGTGTTGGGCATGACGTGCGTTCATTACCAGCTCCTGAATTTGGCCGGCGGGTTGTACAAGCCACCGGACCAGGTGACCAACTCGGCAATGCTTTTCGCCGCCAGCAGTTCGCGGCTGGCGTCGGTGCGGCGAATGCCCAAGTCTTCCGGCAGGGCGATAAGGCCTTCTCGGCGCATGCGCGCAGTGTCTTTGGGGTTGTGGCGCAGGCCGATGGCGGTAACGCCTGCCACAGCGGCGATCATCGCGCGGCGCTCTTCCAGGCTGCGGGCCTTGTACAGGTAGGCGATGCCTTCTTCGGTGAGCAGGTGGGTGACGTCGTCGCCGTAAATCATGATCGGCGCCAGCGGCATGCCGCTTTTCTTTGCCACCTCGATGGCGTCGAGGGTTTCCACAAAGGTCGGTTTGCCGCCTTCCTGGTAGGTTTCCACCATCTGCACCACCAGCTTTTTACCGCGCTCCAGCATCGGCACGTCGCCGTTGCCATCGGCCTGGCGCATGTCCAGCCAGGCGGGGGTTGGATGGCGCCGGCCACGGGGGTCGTGGCCCATGTTCGGCGCCCCACCAAACCCGGCCAGGCGGCCACGGGTTACGGTGGAAGAGTGGCCGTCACCGTCAACCTGCAAGGTGGCGCCAATAAACAGGTCGACCGCGTACTGCCCAGCCAACTGACACATCATGCGGTTAGAGCGCATGGAGCCATCGCGCCCGGTAAAAAACACGTCGGGACGTTGGGCGATATAGCCCTCCATGCCCAACTCGGTGCCAAAGCAATGCACGCTTTGCACCCAGCCGGTTTCGATGGCGGGAATCAGCGTGGGGTGCGGGTTAAGGGTCCAGTTGCGGCAGATTTTGCCCTTTAAGCCGAGGGACTCGCCGTAGGTGGGCAAGATCAGCTCAATGGCGGCGGTGTTAAAACCAATGCCATGGTTAAGCGACTGCACGTTATGTTTTTCGTAGATGCCGCGAATCGCCATCATCGCCATCAGCACATGCACAGGCTTGATATGCCGTGGGTCGCGGGTAAACAGCGGCTCGATATAAAACGGCTTGTCGGCCACCACCACAAAGTCGACCCACGAGGCGGGAATATCCACACGCGGCAGGTCGCTGACGTCATCCACCAGCTCATTGACCTGCACAATCACAATGCCGTCGCTAAACGCCGTGGGTTCCACCAGCGCGGGGGTGTCTTCGGTGCTGGGGCCGGTGTAGATATTGCCGTGGCGGTCGGCCATAAAACCGGCAACCAAGGCCACGTTGGGGATCAGGTCCACCAACAGGCGTGAATACAGTTCGATATAGGTGTGGATAGCGCCGACTTCGAGCAGCCCATCTTCGAGCAACTGGCTGATGCGCAGGCTTTGCGGGCCAGCAAAGGAGAAGTCGAGCTTGCGTGCAATGCCGCGCTCGAACAGATCCAAATGCTCGGCGCGGCTAACGCTGGGCATGATCATATGCAGGTCGTGCAAACGGCTGGGGTCGGCCTTGGCCAGGGAGCGCGAGAGAAAATCCGCCTGCTTCTGGTTGTTGCCCTCGAGCACCACGCGATCGCCAGGGGCGATCAAGGCCTCAAGCGCAGCGACGATTTTATCGCTGGGCAAAACCACGCCATCGGCGAGGGTGCGCACCTGGTCAACACGCCGTGCTTTTTCAGCACGACGGCGCGACCACTGCGGCGGTGGGGAGATTGTTGTTGTCATGATAGGTCCACGATTTCCGCTGTCGTGGAGCTACCTTAGGGACGCGCGCCGACACCATCAATCAAGCCCGGCGACTCATCGTTACGCTCAGGTTAACGAACTAGCCCAGCGCGGTATCCAAGAACATCATCACTGCAAACCCCGCCATCAAGCCCAAGGTAGCCGGGGTTTGGTGGCCATTGCGGTGGGTTTCCGGGATCACTTCATGGGACACCACAAAAATCATCGCGCCGGCCGCCAGGCCCATGCTGATGGGGTAAGCCAAGGCAAAGCCACTGGATACACCAATACCAATCAGCGCACCCAAAGGCTCCATGGCGCCGCTGAGAATCGCCAATACGGCGGCTTTCAACGACGACATACCGGTAGCACGCAACGCCAAGGCAACGGCCAGCCCTTCGGGAATATCTTGAATAGCGATGGCGGTGGTCAGCGGCAAGCCGACGCTCATATCACCACCGGCAAAACTCACGCCGATGGCCATGCCTTCGGGAATGTTGTGCAGAGTGACCGCCAACACAAACAACCACACGCGGTTGATGCGTTCGGCTTCCGGGCCGCAGGGGCCGGTGCTGTCGTGTTCGTGTGGGGTGAAACGGTCAAGGCCGAGCATCAGCAATACGCCAAGGCCGAGGCCGACCACCACGGTTAATGCCGCCAGGGAGCCATTGCCGGTGATTTCTTTGGCAGCGGCAAGGCCCGGCAGAATCAAAGAAAACGAGCTGGCGGCGAGCATCATGCCGGCGGCAAAACCAAGCATGGTGTCTTGGGTACGCGCCTTGATCGAACCCATCGCCAGGGCAAACACAGCGCCCAGCGCCGTGGCACCAAAGCCCGCCAGACCGCCATAAAAGGCGTACTGCAAATGCCCCGAGCCATCGCCTTGGAAGGCGTTGTAGATGCTCATCACCAGCAGCACCAGCACGGCCAAACCGGCGGCGCCAAAGCCCAGGGTAGTGAAGGGATGGGTGTGCGCCTGGTTAACCCAGGCGTTACGCATGGCAATCATGGAAGTCGGCATAGCGGGTAACCGGCGGCGTAAGAGTGGCCGTCAGAGTAAAAGCTAT
>LNAP01001970.1_pt1 | contig 21106 bp, 21 predicted proteins | sample 602601 | NCBI WGS metagenome assembly LNAP01 (sample SAMN02440304, study PRJNA202911) | soil metagenome | biome: Subtropical and temperate rainforests or woodlands; isolation source: soil samples (1 kg each in a 20% v/v slurry with milli Q water) were... ...
CTGTTGCGCAGTTGCGCGGCGCTGCGGATCGGTGTGCCGTCGGCCGCGATCACGATGTCGCCCTTGCGCAGGCCGGCGGCCTCCGCGGGCGAGCCCGCGACCACCTCGGCGATCACAGCGCCCTCAGTGCGGTTCTCCTTCGCCGCGGTGTCCGGCGCGATGTCGCGGATCGACACGCCGATCTGGCCGCGGCGCACCTCGCCATAGGCAACCAGTTGTTCCATCACCCGCTTGGCCATGTTGATCGGCACCGCGAAGCCGATGCCGACATTGCCGCCGCCGGGCGAGATGATCGCGGTGTTGATGCCGACCAGCTGGCCGCGCAGGCTGACCAGCGCGCCGCCGGAATTGCCGGGATTGATCGGCGCATCGGTCTGGATGAAATCCTCGTAGCCCTGCTTGCCGAGGCCGGTGCGGCCGAGCGCGCCGACGATGCCCGAGGTAACGGTCTGCCCGAGGCCGAACGGATTGCCGATGGCGATGACGAAATCGCCGACCTCGAGCCGGTCGCTGTCGCCGAGCGGCAGCGCCTTCAATTTGCTGAAGCCCTGCAGTTGCAGCACGGCGATGTCGGTGGCCGGATCCCGGCCGAGCAGTTTTGCCGCGAAGCGGCGGCCGTCCTTGGTGGTCACCGTGGCGGTGGAGATCTGCGCCACCACGTGGTTGGCGGTCAGCACATAGCCGCGCTCGGCATCGACGATGACGCCGGAGCCGGCGGCCTGGACTTCCTTTTCCAGCTGTTTCGGCACCTCGAAGAATTCGCGGAACAGCGGGTCGCGGTACAGCGGGTTGTCTTCCTTGACGCGGCCGCGCACCGAGATGTTGACCACCGCCGGGGTGGTTTCGCGCACCAAAGGCGCCAGCGTGGGAATTTTTCCGCCGCCAACGTCCGGCACCTGCGCCGCGGCGGGTGGCAACAGCAGCAGCGCGCATGACACAGCGAGAGCGTAAGCCAGGCCGCGACGCGCGGCAGGATGAGAGGATTGCATCGCAACGAATTCCTGATTGGCGTTGGACTCTGCGGGGCGTCCGGGCGCCGCGCCGGCGCCCGGACCTCGCGGGCGATCAGCTGCCGCCGTTGATGGCGATGCGCTTCGCTTTCGCCTGCGCCTTCTCGGTCTTCGGCAGGTCAATGGTCAGCACGCCGTTCCTGAAGCTGGCGGTGACCTTGTCCTCGGCGATCTCGTCGCGCAGCGGAATGCGCCGCTCGAACCGGCCGTAGAAGCGTTCGCTGAACTGCCGGGCGGCATCGGCGTTTTCCGAGCTCCGCTCGCCGCGCAGGATCAGCACGCCGTTTTCCAGCAGAACCTCGATGTCCTTCTCCTCCATGCCGGGCACCTCGGCGGTGACCCGCACCGCGCCGGCGCTGTCGGCCATTTCCAGCCGCGGCCAGCTCGATCCGATCGCACCGACCTGGCCGAACGGCTCGGGCAGGTCGAAGCCACGGAAGACGTCGTCGAACAGCCGGTTCATTTCGCGGTGCAGCGACAGGAACGGGCTGACTTCGCTTTCGGCATAGCGCACCGGCACCGTGCCGGTGCCGCGGCCCCAGGGAATGATATCACGCACGTTCATGGCAAACTCCTTCGGTCTCCTTGTCTTGCGATTTCACAGGTGCCCCACGGGCACGCCACCGATTTGGGTGAGCCGCGCCGGCTGTCAAGATTTCCGGCGCGGCGTCAGGCGGGCACCGGCAAAAAAATTTAGCCGGGACTCTTGAAACCGCGCGGCGGCTTTCGCATTTTTCCGGCGTCCCGTTTTGAAAGGAGAGTTCGGGAGGTCCGCATGGATATCAATCTTTCCGCATCACCGCGCATCATCGATTTTCACGCCTTCATTCATCCCGCTTCGGCGTTCAGGCAGCCCGACGACGTGCTGCACGACGGCTCGCTGAGCCCCGCCGAAAAGCGGGTCATCCTGTCGTCCTGGGCGTCCGACGCCCACGCCGTGGAATCGCAGCCCTGGCTGCGCCAGGTGCCGGGCGGCGACCACCCGGTGGCGCTGGCCGCCATCCTCGCCGCATTGCGTCGGCTCGACGACGACGAGCCGCCGCCCAAGGGCGGCATGGCGATCCGGCTGTCGGATTTGAAGCGCGCCGGCAGGCCGCCGGCGGACTGCATGGCCCGGCCTGCGCAACCGCCGGACTTCGATCGACGGAGCGATGCCGCGCTGGCGGCGTAGCGTAGGGTGCGATAGCGCAGCGTTGCGCCGCCTCGGCGGGTGACGCTGCGCTCATCCGCCTGCCGTCCCAGCCTGCCGATCCGGCCTCGGGCGTCGGGAGCTCACAGCCGATCCGACCAAAGTCCAATGGCATCAGTGATAGTTCGGGGCAAATATTGAGATCTATACCGCCAGAAGCCCTCGTCCGAAGCGACAGAAGGGGTCGTGCGATGCCAGATCCAGTTGTCCTGTTCGCCATGATCGTCGTGCTGCTGCCGATGGGCTATTTCCTGCTCGCAGCTCCTGCCTTCCTGCTGGTGAGTCTTGATATCGAAGCCGTCGCCCGGCTGTTGCGCGTCATGTTCAACGGCTATTTCCTGACGATGATCTCCGCCGACATGATCGGGATCCTGGCCTTTGTTCTGGACGGTCGATTTGTTGTCGCAATGGTCTTTGCTTTGGTGCTGGCGTTCGCGTTCGCCGCACGCCGCTGGTTTCTGCAGCGGATGGATGCCCAGATTCGTGCCCGGGATGCCGGCGACGCCGATGCGGCGCGCCAACTGCGCCGTCTGCACTGGGGCGGCATGCTCAGCAACGCAGTCGAGCTTGCCGCCATCGTGGCCTGCATCCCCTACATCACCGTCGCAACGACCTGATCGAGCCCGTAGGCGCAAGAGCGCAGCGTATTGCGCCAACTCGTCCGCCGCCTTGGGGGATGAGGCTACGCTGACCCGCCCTACGCTCCACGCTGCGCCAGAGTATGATCCCTCCCCGTTGCAGGGCGTCATTCCCTCCCCGGCAAGCGGGAAAAGGTTGAGCGAAGCATTTCCAGTGCCAAATTGCTCGTCTTGTTTTTGTGCGCTACATCAAATGCAAGGACGGCCAACGTCCGCCACGATGCGTCCCCAGGGAAGCACCAACAACAAAGAAGATCAGGGATGAACGTTCAGGAAAAGTTCGCCAAGGCGTCCGCGGCTGCCACGCAGCATTTCGATGTCATCGTGGTCGGCGCCGGGATTTCCGGCGTGGGCGCGGCCTATCACCTCACGAAGCAATGTCCGGGCACCAGCTTCGCAGTGCTGGAGACCCAGGACAGCTTTGGCGGCACCTGGCACACCCACCGCTACCCCGGCATCCGCTCCGACAGCGACCTGCACACCTTCGGCTATCGCTTCAAGCCGTGGACCTCGGCGCCGATCGCCACCGCCGCGGAGATCCTCGCCTATATGGGCGAGGTGATCGCCGACAACGAGCTCGCGCCGCATATCCGCTACAACCACCGCATCGTGTCGGCGGCGTGGTCGTCAGCGGACAATCTGTGGACGCTGACGGTGACCCATGGCGGCGAAAGGCTGACGTTCACCACGCGCTTTCTGTGGATGTGCCAGGGCTACTACAACCATGCCCAGGGCTTTACGCCGGAGTGGCCGGGCCTCGCCGACTTCAAGGGACGCGTGGTGCATCCGCAGACCTGGCCGGAGGACATCGCGCTTGCCGGCAAGCAGGTGGTGGTGATCGGCTCCGGTGCGACGGCCGCCACGCTGGTGCCGGCGATCGCCGACCAATGCGGCCATGTCACCATGCTGCAGCGCTCGCCGACCTTCTTCATCACCGGCCGCAACGTCAACGATCTTGCCGAGACGCTGCGCCAGCTCGAGATCAAGGAGGAATGGATCCACGAGATCGTGCGCCGCAAGATCCTGTTCGACCAGGCCGCCTTCACTAAGCGCGCCGTCGAAGAGCCGGAGGTGGTGAAGCAGGAGTTGCTGAAGGGGGTCAAAGCCTATCTCGGCGAGGACTACGACATCGCCACCCATTTCACGCCGCGCTACCGGCCATGGCGGCAGCGCATCGCCTTCATCCCGAACGGCGACCTGTTCCAGGGCATCAAGGCGGGCAAGGCGTCGGTGGTCACCGACGAGATCGAGCGCTTCACCGCGAACGGCATCGCGCTGAAGTCCGGCAAGCAGCTCGACGCCGACATCGTCATCACCGCCACCGGCTTCAACCTCAATGTGCTCGGCGACATCGCCTTCTCCATCGACGGCGAACCGCTCGACTTCTCGCAGACCGTGACCTATCGCGGCATGATGTTCACCGGCGTGCCCAACATGGTGTGGATCTTCGGCTATTTCCGCGCCAGCTGGACCCTGCGCGTCGATCTGGTCGCGGACTTCGTCTGCGCCCTGCTCAACCATATGGAGAAGACCGGCGCGACCCGTGTGGAGCCCATGCTGCGGCCGGAAGACCGCGACATGCCGCTGCTGCCGTGGATCGATCCGGAGAATTTCAATCCCGGCTACATCATGCGCGGGCTGCATCTGCTGCCGAAGCGCGGCGACAAGGCGGAATGGCAGCACAACCAGGACTACTGGTCGGAGAAGAACGAATTTCCCGCCATCGACCTCGACGATCCCGTATTCAAATACGGATAGGGCATGTTCGTATTGAACCGACTCTCCGTCCTCATGGTGAGGAGCGCGCCCTTGCGCGCGTCTCGAACCATGAAGAGGTTGTTGCCCATCCCGGGCGAATGGCTATGCCATTCGCTGGAGACGCGGTCGAAGACGACCGCTCCTCAGGATGAGGAACCCTTGTGGCGAATGCCGATCAAGTCACAACGAAAATGCTCTCGGCCCGAGTCTCATCCGGCCGAACAGCGTCGCCGCGAAATACGGAGCGAAACACCCACCCCACGTCGCGTTTGCGACACGCCACGCCGCAGATCACTGTTTTCGCTTAGCTTTTTCGCTGGTCTGGATTTTGCGTGTTGCCGATCTGAAGCAAGTTTCAGAAGGCAAACCCGATGGCGTTCACCTCAATCTGTCCCAGCAATGCCGTGAGCGAGGGCGGCATGGGCCTGTTCCAGGCCGGCCGCAAGAGCGTGCTGCTGGTCTGGCCGGCCGGCGGCGAACTCAAGGCCTATCGCGGGCGCTGTCCGCATGCCGACATGCCGTTGACCGACGCCACCTTCAACGGTCAGACCGTCACCTGCCCGATCCACCAGTGGGGCTTCGACGGCAGCAGCGGCAAATGCGTGACCCACATCGTCCGCAATGCGCTGCATCCCTATGAGCTGCGCGTGGAGGCGGACGAGATCCAGGTCGATGTCGGGCCGGTCAAGCCAGCGCGCGCACCGGCGTAGGGCCCATCATTGAACGGCGTGGCCGGCTCATCGATGAAAGCGCGCGGCATGGCGGATCAGGAGCACTGGGTGATCTGGAACGGCTCGCTGGGAATCCTCGACATGGTGGCCATCGGCCATGTCGCGGATGGCGCAGGCCGGCGCGCGTGGCTCGCCCCTCCCTATGAGGCCGTCGGGCCGTTCAGCCTCGACGAGCTGGAGGCGCAAGGCTGGATCGCCTTCGGCGCCTGTCGCGTGATGTCGCGGCAGCGCTGGCGGGACGACCAGGACGAGTTGCGGATCGCGGCGCGGAAGTCACGCCGGGCCTTGCTGCGGCCGGATGCCGACGATGACGATCGCGACCACCGCGCGGTCCTCAACCTTCCGCTACAAGGCGCGCTCGGGCCGTCCGAGATCAATGCCGCGTTTCGGCGCATGGCCAAGACCGCGCATCCCGACGCCGGCGGCAGCGACGACCGCTATCGGCGCATCGCGGAAGCGCGCGACGTCCTGCTCCGGCCGTTGACGCATCCGGCGTGACATCGGCCATCGCACCGGCGCGCACAGAAGCAGATCGCAATCGTTCAGGATTTTTGCGCTTGCTTCATGATCAGGCCTGCCCGTATTTTGGCGGAAACATGAAGGAAGCCAATGCGTTTTGTCGTCGCGACCCTGACCATTCTCCTGGCAGGCCCGAGCTGGGCCGCCAGCGCAATCGTCAGGGATGGCGGCACAATCGACATCGGCGGCGTGACGTACAGGCTGGACGGGATCGACGCTCCAGCGGTCGACCAGACCTGCATCGACGAGCACGCCGACTCCTTCGCCTGCGGGGTGGCCGCGCGCGACCGGCTGTCCAAGATGATCGCCGATCGCAACGTGACTTGCGAGGACCTCGGTCCCGACGCGACCTTCAAGCCACGACGCGCCGGCCTCTGCACCATCGACGGCGACAAGGACACACTCAACCGGCAACTGGTGCGGCAGGGCTATGCGGTGAGCGCCGAGCCTTCCGCCAAGGGCCGCTTCAAGGCTGACGAGGCGACGGCAAGGGACGCCCGTCAGGGACTGTGGAGCGGCTGCTTTGTGGCGCCGCAGGATTTCCGGCGCTGGACCAGGACCGCAGCCCTGCTCGGCGCATCCTGCCGCAGCGACAAGGACAAGGAACTGCGCGCGGCGCTGTTTCCGGACGAACCCGTGATGCCGCCGGGCTGTTCGATCAAGGGTAAATATTCGGCGCGCGCCCGCATGACCGGCCATGTCGGCATCTTCCACATGCAGGGCTGCCGCAGCTATGCCTCGCTTGCCCGGCTGGAGCGCTGGTTCTGCTCTGCCGAGGATGCCCAGGCCGCGGGCTTTCGCAAGGCCTTCAATTGCCTGGGCAGCAGCCGGCGACGGCCCTGATCGCGACGATTCGGCGGCTGCGTCTGCAGCAATCGCACTGAGCCACCATCGGGATGTCGTCCCCGCGAAGGGGCTTTGCGATCTTAATCGTCGGAGTCGCGAGCAGCACCAATTGTTCTTCAAGAGTAACTTCGCGCGTTGCACAAATTCGCGCCCGAATGTTTCGGCGCCTGCACAATGCGGCAGCAATCGTATCGGCGCATCGCGAACAGCGAATGAAACCGCGCGGTTTCTCTGGCATCGGCAATGCCAGATGCTGGCACGCAAGTTGCGTTACAGGCGGCATCAGGAGAACCGATGCCGCCCATGCCCGTCCAGCTCACCGTCAGCAACGTCACAAAGTCCTTCGCGGCCAGGGCCGGCGAGGTACGCGTGCTCGACGATCTCTCCTTCACCATCAACGAACGCGACTTCGTCAGCATCATCGGCCCGTCCGGCTGCGGCAAGACCACCATCTTCAACATCATCGCCGGCCTGCTGGAGCCCGATGGCGGCACCATGCACTACCGCGGCGAGGAGATCGAAAGCCTGCGCGGCCGCGTCGGCTACATGATGCAGAAGGACCTGCTGTTTCCGTGGCGCACCGTGCTCGGCAACGTGCTGCTCGGGCTGGAAACGCGCGGCGTCGACAAGCAGGAAGCCGAGGCCAAGGCGCGCGAATATCTCAAGGGTTTTGGTCTTGCCGGTTTCGAGAACGCTTATCCCAAGACATTGTCCGGCGGCATGCGGCAGCGCGTGGCGCTGATCCGTACGCTGATCATGGACCCCGACATCCTGCTGCTCGACGAGCCGTTCTCGGCGCTGGACTACCAGACCCGGCTGTATCTCGAAGGCGTGCTGAAGGATGCGGTCGAGACCTACCACAAGACCGTGATCCTGGTGACCCACGACATCGACGAGGCCGTGGCACTATCCAAGCGTGTGGTGGTGCTGTCGGGCCGTCCGGCCCGGGTCAAGATCGTGCACGACATCGACATAACAGCGCACTCGCCCATCGAGGCGCGCAACGACGCAAAGTTCTCCGGCTACTTCAACAAGCTCTGCGCCGAATTGGACATCCAGACCGAGAAGACATCGTGAGCCTCGTGATCCCCACCACCACTGCCACGCCGCTGAAGAAGACCATGCGCCGCGCCAGCAAGCGCTCGGCGTTCGACACCATGCTGGGCCGCGCCGCGCTGCAACTGCTGGCGGTGATCGTGTTCTTCGCGCTCTGGGAAGCCGGCGTGCGCATCGGCTGGATCTCCGCGTTCCTGATGGGCTCGCCGTTCGGCATCTTCGCCCAGGCCTGGAAGCTGATCGTGACCGGCGAACTGTTGTCGGACACCTGGTACACGCTGTTCGAGGCGATCCTCGGCTTCATCATCGGCACCATCGCCGGCTCGCTGGTGGGCCTGGCGCTGTGGTACTCGACATTCGTCGCCAAACTTGTCGAACCCTTCATCGTCGCCATCAATTCGGTGCCGAAGATCGCGCTGGCGCCGATCGTGGTGCTGTGGTTCGGCACCGGCCTCGTCTCCAAGGTGGCGCTGGCGGTGTCGCTGACCGCTTTGGTGGCGCTGATCGCGGCCTACCAGGCTGCGAAAGACGCCGACACCGACCTGCAGTCGCTGATGATCTCCATGGGCGCCGACAAGCACCAGGTGTTCTGGCAGGCGGTGGTGCCGTCCACGCTGCCGGCCATCATCGCCACCTTCCGCATCAATATCGGCTTCGGCCTGGTCGGCGCCGTGGTCGGCGAGTTCATCTCGTCGCAGCGCGGCCTCGGCCACATGATCTTCATCGCCTCCAGCCTGTACGACCTCAACTCGGTCTGGGTCGGGCTGTTCACCCTGATGGTGATGGGCTTTGTCCTCTACTACGTGATCGACATCATCGAGCGCAAAACACTGCCCTGGAAGATGACCAGCACGGCGCACCAGATCCAGGTCTGATTTTCCTTCCCACTCACGGAGATATCTCATGTCGTTGCTGAAGCGTATCGTCGGCGCCACCGCGCTGGCCGGACTGCTGCTCGCCACCCCGGCGATGGCCCAGACCAAGAAGGTGGTGATCTCGCAAGCGTTCCAGTCGATGCTGTATCTGCCGCTCTACGTGGCGATCGACGAGGGCTTCTTCACCGCGCAGGGCCTCGATGTGACCAAGGAAACCGCCGGCGCGCCGAGCGTGGCGCTGTCCGCGGTGATTTCAGGCAGCGCGCAGTTCTCGATCCACGGTCCGGAATGGACCGCCATCGCGGCCTCCAAGGGCGCGCCGGTGGGCATCATCGCCAATGTCGTCAACGGCGCCGCGGTGTGGATCGCCACCGCACCGGACTTCAAGTTCACCGACATCAAGTCGCTCAAGGGCCAGAAGATCGTCACCGGCACCATGCCGACCACCAGCACCTCGCTGTTCATCAAGCTGCTGAAAGAAAACGGGCTGGACGCCAAGACCGACGTGGAGATGATCCAGGTCGCGATCGGCACCGAGCCCGGCCCGTTCCTGGCCAAGCAGGCCGACGTCGCCGTGATGTATGAGCCCGGCCTCGACCAGGTGGTCGCCAAGGGCATGAAGGTGGTGTTCGGCTTCCCGAAAGCCTACGGCGCCTACGCCTTCTCCGCCGTCACCGCGCGCAACGACGTCGATCCCGACCTCGCCCAGCGCGTGACCAACGGCATGGAAATGGCCATGCGCTTCATGGCCAAGGATCCGGCGAAGACCGTGGCCATCGCGCAGAAGGAATTTCCGACGCTGGAGCCGGCGGTGATCGAAACCGCAGTCAAGCGCATGCTCGCCGACGGCGTCTATCCTGACAGCGTCGACATCTCGGCGCCATCGCTGAAGGTCTCCATGGACACCCAGATCGCGCTCGGCAACCTCGCCGCCCAGCCCGACTACGACAAGTTCGTGGTGAAGAAGTACATCGAGCCGGCGCTGAAGCTGAAGTAGGGTCCGGACAGCAGATCTCAGGCTCGTGCCCCGGATGCGGTGCAGCGCGTCGCACTTGCGACGTGGTGCGCCGCTGATCCGGGGTCCCGGTGGCTTGCTGGAGAAACCGGGATCCCGGATCTGCGAAGCGGCATGACGGCGATGCAAGTGCATCGCCTTACATACCGCATCGCGTCCGGGAAACGCGTTTTGCGCTGTTGGCTTGCATTCAAGGACACCCCACCATGACCTCCCCCATCGCACCCGACGCCGGCGTTCTCGAACTGCTGCGCAGCTTCAGCATCGACGAAGCCGCCACGGACGGCTACGCCGCCGCGCAGCTCGAGAAGGCCAAGGCGATCGAGCCGGTGCTGAAGGCGTTCGAGGTGCTGCCGACCGACATCGCGCGAAAACCCGGGCCGCTCTCGGGCATTCCGGTTGCCATCAAGGACATCATCGCCACCGCGGACATGGTGACCACCAACGGCTCGCCTGTTTACAAGGACCACGTGCCGGCCGCCGACGCCTGGGTGGTCGCGCGATTGCGCAATCTCGGCGCGACGATTTTCGGCAAGACCGTGTCGACCGAGTTCGCCTGGCGGCATCCCGGCCCGACCACCAATCCATGGAATGCGAAACATACGCCGGGCGGCTCGTCGTCGGGCTCGGCCGCGGCGGTGGCGGCCGGCATCGTGCCGCTGGCGCTGGGTTCGCAGACGCTGGGCTCGGTGATCCGGCCGGCAGCGTTCAACGGCGTGGTCGGCTTCAAGCCGAGTTTTGGCGCGATTCCGAGGACGGGGGTGCATCCGCTCAGCCCGTCGCTCGACCATGTCGGTTTCTTCGCGCGGCGTGTCGACGACGTGGCGCTGGCACTGTCCCTGCTGGCGGGCACCAGCGACAGCGATCGCCACGGCCGCACGCTGCCCGCGTTCGAAGTATCGATCGCGGACGGCGTGACGCCGCAGGCAAACCCGCGGCTGGCGGTGGTGCGCTTTGCCAAATACGATCGCGTCGAAGCGGCGCAAAAGCAATTGCTCGACGCCGGAATCGAAAAGCTGCGCGGCGCCGGCGCTGTCGTGGAGGAACTGGAGCTGCCCGAACTCGATACGACCAACTGGGCCGCGATCAACGCCATCCTCGCTGCCGAGGGTGCTTCGATCTTCAGAGACCTGGTGACGCGATTTCCGGACCGCACCAGCGTCAAGCTCAAGGAGCTGGTGCAGAGCGGCAAAGCCATCGCCGCCACCGACTATCTCGCGGCCCGTGCGCAGCAGGCAAAACTGCAGGCGGCGTTCACCGACGATCTCGCCGGCTTCGACGCGGTGCTGACGCTGCCGGCGTTCGGCGAGGCGCCGGAGGGACTGGGCTACACCGGCGACGCCGAATATTGCGCGCCGTGGACGCTGCTCGGCGTGCCGGCCATTTCACTCCCCGCCGGCTTCGGCGCCAAAGGCCTGCCGCTCGGGCTGCAATTGGTCGGGGCGTATCGCCAGGACCTGCATCTGCTGCGGGTCGCGAAATGGGTGGAGAGCGCGCTGGGATTCGCGCCGGGATTGCCGGACGTGAAGTAGCGCAATCGCTCTCAGCCGTTCCCCGGATGCTGCGCAATACATCGCGAAGCGATGTGGTGCGCTGCTGATCCGGGGTCCCGCTTTCTTGTTGCGAAGAAGAACCGGGATCCCGGATCTGCGCAGCGGCATAAGAATGCCGCAGCGCGTCCGGGAAACAAGAACCTACTTCCCCACCGCACCGTCGGGATGGGTGGGATCGACCCACAGCACGCTCTCGACCTTTTCCGCCGGCTCGATGTCGAGATTGATCGCCACCGCCTCGCCGTCGCTGCGCACCAGCACGCATTCCAGCACCTCGTCGGGGCTGGCGTTGATTTCCTGGTGAGGCACGTAAGGCGGCACGAAGATGAAATCGCCGGGACCGGCCTCGCCGGTGAACTGCAGCCGATCGCCCCAGCGCATCCGCGCCTTGCCCTTCACCACATAGATGACGCTTTCGAGATGGCCGTGGTGATGCGCGCCGGTCTTGGCGTCGGGCTTGATCGACACGGTGCCGGCCCACAGCTTCTGCGCGCCGGTGCGGGCAAAATTGATTGCCGCCTTGCGGTCCATGCCGGCGGTCGACGGCACGTTGGGATCGAGCTTGTCGGCGGGGATCACGCGAATGCCGTCGTGCTTCCAGCGGTCGGGATCGTGGCTGTGGTCGTGGTCGTGAGAATGATCGTGCGAATGGTCGTGGTCGTGTCCGGACATGATGTTGCTTTCGTAAGGTTCCGCGGCGCGTCGCTGAAAGATGCGACATCACGTCCCGGAGAGCGAGGAACATTCGATTGAGCTGACGCTTGTCTCGGCGAAGCTCACGCAGGGCCGGGACATTCGGAAAGTCGTTTTCCGGATGCCGGCCTCAACCCGAGAGGAGTACCCCATGGGTGCCACCACAGACAAGATCAAGGGAACCGCGAACGAAGCCATCGGCAAGGCCAAGCAGGGCGTTGGCGAGGCTGTCGGCAACGACCGCCTGCAGGGCGAAGGCCTGATCCAGGAAGGCAAGGGCCATGCGCAGAAGGCCGTCGGCGACGCCAAGCAGGGCGTCAAGGATGCTGCCGACAAGGCCGCGGACTTCGCGCACAAGAAGCTCTGAGCGAATTCCAGCGGGCGGAGTTTTGACTCCTCCGTGCGCTGAGGCGACGCTGCGAACGCCGGTCCCGCAAGGGGCCGGTTTTTGCGTGCCCCTTCACCTCTCCCCGCATCTTGCGCGGGGAGAGGTGACGACAGCGACCAGGGCTATCCTCAATACCCCAGTGCGCAGCCGTCCTTGCGCGGTTCGGAGCCGCCGGTCAGCGTGCCCTTCTCCCAGTCGATCCAGATCGCCTGGCCGCCGCCGAACGGGGCGACGCAAGGCGCGGTGACGTGGCCGATCTTCTTCAGGCCTTCGACAATGGATGCCGGCACGCCGTCCTCGAGCGTGTAGACGCCCTCGAAATGCAGGCCGCGCGGCAGGTCGATGGCCTCCTGCACGTCCATGCCGTAGTCGACCATGTTGGTCAGCACATGGCACTGGCCGACCGGCTGGTACTGGCCGCCCATGACCGCGAATGACATTTTGGCGCGACCGTTTTCCGTCGTCATGGAGGGGATGATAGTATGCAGCGGGCGCTTGCCCGGAGCGATGCAGTTGGGATGGCCCGGCTGCACGCGGAAACCGGCGCCGCGGTTCTGCATCACCACGCCGGTCTTGTTCGATACCAGCGCCGAACCGAACGAATGCGCCACCGAATTGATGAACGAGCAGACGTTACGATCCTTGTCGATCACGGTGATGTAGACCGTCTCCGGATTGATCGGCGGCTTGACGTTGGGCAGCTCCACCAGCGCGTCCATGCGGATCCTGGCGGCCCAGTCGGCGGCGAACTGCCTGGACAGGATGCGCTCGATGTCGATGCCGACATAAGCGGGGTCGCCGATGTCCTGCTCGCGCATCAGGTAGGCGATGCGCGCGGCTTCCGCCTCGATGTGGAAGCGCTCGATGCTCAGCGGCGGATATTTGGTCAGGTCGAAATGGCTGAGGATGTTGAGCATCACCAGCATGGTGATGCCCGGGCCGTTGGGCGGGCACTGCCAGACGTCGAGACCCTTGTAGTTGGTCGACAGCGGCGTGGTGCGCTCGGTGACGTGGGTCGCAAAATCTTCCATGGTGTGCAGGCCGCCGTTGCTGCGCAGCGTCTCCACCATGTCCTCGGCGACATAGCCCTTGTAGAAGCCGTCGGGACCGAGCTTGGCGATGGTGCGCAGGGTCTGGCCAAGCTCCGGCTGCTTCATCACGTCGCCGGCTACCGGCGCCTCGTTGTTCTTCAGGAGATAGCGCGGCGCATTGATGCCGGCGCGGACCTTCTCGAGATTGTTCTTCCAGTCGAAGGCGACGCGGGGGGCGACCACATAGCCCTCCTCGGCGGCCTTGATGGCCGGCTGCAGCGCGGCGTCGAGGCCGAGCCTGCCGTGATCGGCGAGGATGGTCGCCCAGGCGTCGATGGAGCCGGGAACGGTCACCGCATGCGGCCCCACGGTCGGGATCGCATACATCTTGCGCTCCATGTACCACTCGGCCGTCGCGGCCTTCGGCGCGCGGCCGGAGCCGTTATAGGAGTGGATTTTGCCCTCGCCCTTCGGCTGGATCAGCGCGAAACAGTCGCCGCCGATGCCGGTCGACTGCGGTTCGATCACCCCCTGCAGCGCGCAGGCGGCCACCGCGGCGTCCGCCGCCGTGCCGCCGGCCTTCAGCACCTCGATGGCGGTCAACGTCGCCTGCGGATGCGAGCTCGCCGCCATGCCGTTCAGCGAATGGACCGTGGAACGGCCGGCGAGATGGAAATTCCTCATGCCAAAATTCTCATTTTCGATGGTTTTGCGCCGATCCGGCGCCGGTTGGGTCGAAGATTGCGTGAAGTTTCTGGCATGCCACGGGGCCGGAGGGCAATGCTCGGCCCAACATGTCGTCCCCGCGAAAGCGGGGACCCATAACCTCCGAGCCCCCGGCGGCGGGACGGCATCTGACCAACGCCCCGCTCTGCACGGCGTATGGGTCCCCGCTTTCGCGGGGACGACATATCGAGGGTTCCCTGCTTCCCGCGGCGCTGGTAAACCCCCGCCATGCTCAAGGTCGCCGCCCTCTACCAGTTCGCCGCACTGCCGGATTTCGCCGAGTTGCGCGAACCGCTGCGTGTGCTGTGCGCCGGCCTCAATCTCCGGGGCAGCGTGCTGCTGGCCGAGGAAGGCATCAACGGCACCGTGGCCGGCACCGATGACGACATCGACGCGCTGGTGGCGGAGTTGACGCAGGGCGCCCTGTTCGGCGGCCGGCTCGACCGGCTCGAGCTGAAATTCTCCCGGGCATCGGCGATGCCGTTCCTGCATCTCAAAATCCGTCTGAAGAAGGAAATCGTCACGCTGGGCGCCCCGCAGGCCGATCCGACAAGGCAGGTCGGCACCTATGTCGATCCCGCCGACTGGAACGCGGTGATCGCCGACGAGGACACGCTGCTGCTCGACACCCGCAATGCCTTCGAGGTGGCGATGGGCACCTTCGCGGGCGCGGTCGATCCGGACATCAAGAGCTTTGGCCAGTTCAAGGATTTCGTCGCCCGCACGCTCGATCCGGCGAAGCACAGGAAGATCGCCATGTTCTGCACCGGCGGCATCCGCTGCGAGAAGGCCAGCTCCTATCTGCTGTCGCAGGGCTTTGCCGAGGTCTTTCACCTCAAGGGCGGCATCCTGAAATATCTCGAACAGGTGCCCGAGGCCGACAGCCGCTGGCGCGGCGACTGTTTCGTGTTCGACGGCCGCATTGCGCTCGGCCACGGCTTGAAGGAAAGCCAGTCGATCGCCGCGGACGCGCCGATCAATTCCGACGATTTCGATCTGCTGCGCGGGCGCGCGCAAGAGGCCGCACATGACTGATGCCGAACTGAGCGCGCGCATCGACGCGCTGGAAACCCGCCTGACCTATCAGGACGAGACCATCGAGGCGCTCAACGCCACCATCACCGCGCAATGGAAGCAGATCGACGCACTGACCCGGCAGGTGGCGACATTGGGCGAGCGCGTGCAGGAAGCCGAGAGCAACGCCGGCGCGCCGAGCAACGAACCGCCGCCGCATTATTGAGGGGCTTGCTTCTTTCTTCCTTCTCCCCTTGTGGGAGAAGGTGCCTTCGCGAAGCGAAGGCGGATGAGGGGTAGCCACGAAGCTCCGAGCCTGTTGCTACCCCTCACCCGTCTCGAACTGCTTCGCAGTTCGATCCACCCTCTCCCACCTAGCGAAGCTTCGCTTCGCGCGGGGGAGAGGGAAGAAAACGCGCCTCGCTGCTATGTGCGCTTACCCCACCGCCAGCCGCTGGTCCCGCAGTTCGCGCTTCAGCACCTTGCCGATGGCGCTGCGCGGCAGGGTGTCGACCAGCGCCACATCGTTGAGGCGCTGGAACTTGCCGACGCGGGCATTGGTCCACTCCTTCAATTCGGCCGATATCGCCGACGCACCGGGCCTCAGCACCACGAAGGCCACCGGCGTCTCGCCCCATTCCTCCGACGGCATCGCCACGACAGCGGCTTCCAGCACGGCGTCGTGGCCGGCCAGCACCGCCTCGAGATCGCTGGGATAGATGTTGAAGCCGCCGGAGATGATCATGTCCTTCTTGCGGTCCATCAGCGTCAGGAAGCCGTCCTCGTCGAAGCGGCCGACGTCGCCGGTGCGGACATAGCGCTTGCCGGTGGCGTCGTGCCAGAAGGTCTCGGCGGTCTTGGCGGGCTGGTTGAGATATTCCTTCATGATCACCGGCGAATGGCCGAAGATCTCGCCGATCTCGCCCGGCCCGACCTCGCGGCCATCGTCGTCGAGCAGGATGATCTCGTGATCGGGCATCGGCTGGCCCACGGTGTGCAGCTTGTCCGGATGCTCGTGGGCCAGCAGCGCGCAGGAGCCGCCGCCCTCGGTCATGCCGTAGTATTCGATGAGGCCGCCGGGCCATCGCCTGAGAATATCGGCCTTCAGCGCCGCACCGAACGGCGCAGAGGTGGAGAACTTCATCACGAAGGAGGAGAGGTCGAAGCTGTCGAAATCCTCCAGCGCCATGATGCGGCGATACTGCACCGGCACCAGCATGGCGTGGGTGGCGCGATGTTTTGCGCTGAGTTCCAGGAAGCCGCGGGCATCGAATTTCTTCATCAGCACCACGGTGCCGCCGCCGGCGAAGGTCGGATTGAAGCAGACCAGCGTGGTGTTGGAATAGAGCGGCGTCGACAGCACGGTGATGGCGTCGGGGCCATAGCCAAGCGGATCGAGCTGGCCGTACTGCCGCCAGCGCAGGTGGTGGGTGTGGACGATGCCCTTCGGCGTGCCTGTGGTGCCGGAGGAATAGATGATATTGAACACCCAGTCCGGATCGACCGCCACCGGCGCGGCCTTTGCCGGAGCCGCGGCACACCACGAGGTGAATTTCTGGCCCGCTGCGCCGTCGTCGAGCGCGACGCGCTGCACCGTGGGCGCAATCGCCGCCGAGGCCAGGGAGGCCGCGGTGGCGTCGTCCATGAACAGGATTCTGGCGTCGGCATCCTTGACCATGGCTGCGAAGTCGACGGGCGTCGACGACGGCGCCAGCGGCGCCACCGCCACGCCGGCCCGCAGGGCACCGAGGAACGTGGCGACATACTCGATGGAGCTCAGCGCGCAGATCGCGATCGCCTCCCGCGGCTGTACGCCGCTGGCCTGCAGCGCAGACGCGACGCGATCGATCAGCGCATCGAGCTCGGCATAGGAGATGCGGCGATCGCCATCGATCACCGCGATCCTGTCGGGGCTGGCGTTGGCCGTGTTGCGCACCAGCGCGTCGAGGGTGATGAAGTCGGGCATGGCGAGTCTCCCTTTGTTTTTTGTTGTTGTAGCATCGAAGCGAATGGTCGCCCTCCCCCTTGCGGGGAGGGTCGGCTGAACGACGACGATGCGCAGCATCGTCGGAAGTGGAGGCCGGGGTGGGGGTGCGGCAAACTCATCTGTAGCGATTGTGGACCCCCACCCCCGACCCCTCCCCGCAAGGGGGAGGGGAGAAGCAGCGCGCTTCTATCTACCTATCCAGCGCCTCCCCGTTCAGCCATTTCTTGCCACTGGCATACAGCGCCTCAACCGCGGCGCCGCGCAGGCCGGGCATGTCGGACTTGATCTTGTAGCCGATCTGGCTCTGCAGATAGGCTAGGTGGCGATAGCCCTCCGGGAAGCTGTTGAGCAGTTTGTCGTCCAGCACCAGCGGTGCATTGGGCACCACGCTGTCCATGCGGTCCTTCTCATAGATCGGCTGGCGCAACACCATGCCCCATCGGCCATCGCGCTTCTCCAGGAAATCGTAGAACCGACCGGTCAGCATCACGTCGACCATGACGCCATGCACCGAAGCGCGCTGGGCGATGGTCATCTTGGTCTGCGACACCGCGCGGGTGCCCTTGAGATCGATCGACTGGCCGCCGAGGAAATGCATGATCGAGACGCCCTTGGCCCAGCCTTCCTTGCTCATGGCGATGAACTCGTCGGCGGTGCCTTGGGTCCAGGTCGCCATCATGCGGCCATCGCCGAACCAGACGGTGCGAAAGCGGTCCCAGTCGCCGGCGTCGCGCCAGACCACCCAGTTTTCGATCAGGTCGCGGATGGCAAGGCGGTCGACAATCTCTATATCCATGGTGCATCCCAGATGACGTGGCCGGATACCGCACTGCGCGGCCGTTCCAGCCATAGTCCGATCACGCCTTTCCGATCAAGCCTTTGCCGAAAAGAGCCTTCATGACCAAGCCCGTCCCTGCGCCGGTGGCGCCACGCCATCCCCACAGCTTCACCACCCACGGCATCACCGTGTCGGACGACTATGCCTGGCTGAAGGATGCCAACTGGCAGGAGGTGCTGCGCGACCCCGCGGTGCTCGATCCGGAAATCCGCACCTACCTGGAGGCGGAGAATGCCTATACCGAGAGCCTGCTCGGCAGCACCGCGGAGCTGCAGAAGACCCTGGTCAAGGAGATGCGCGGCCGCATCAAGGAGGACGATTCCAGCGTGCCGGCGGTGGATGGGCCGTTCGCCTATCTCCGGAAATATCGCGAGGGCGGCCAGCACGAGCAATATGGCCGCACGGCGCGCGACGGCGGCGAGCCGCACATCATCCTCGACGGCGACGCTCTGGCGGCCGACCACAAATACTTCAAGTTCGGCGGTGCCCGCCATTCGCCAGACCACAAGCTTCAAGCGTGGTCCGCGGACATCAAGGGCTCGGAATATTTCTCGATCCGGGTGCGCGACTGGGCCACCGGCACGGACAGCACCGACCTGGTCGAGGAGACCGACGGCGGCGTGGTATGGACGCTGGACGCCAGGGCGTTCTTCTACGTCAAGCTCGACGACAACCACCGACCGATGCAGGTCTGGCTGCACCGTCTCGGAACCACGCAGGCTGATGACAAGCTCGTTTACGAGGAGCATGACTCAGGCTGGTTCACCCACATCCACGAAAGCGCCAGCGGTCGCTTCTGCGTCATCGCCGGCGGCGATCACGAAACCTCCGAGCAGCAGCTGATCGACCTCGCCGACTACGACAAGCCGCCGCGCCTCGTCGCCGCGCGCGAGGAAGGCGTGCAGTATTCGCTGGCCGACCGCGGCGACGAACTGTTCATCCTCACCAATGCCGACCATGCCATCGACTTCAAGATCGTCACCGCGCCTTTGGCGTCGCCGGAGCGCGCGAACTGGCGCGATTTGATCCCGCACCGCGCCGGCGTGTACATCATCGACATCGAACTCTATGCCCATCACCTGGTGCGGCTGGAGCGCGCCAATGCGCTGCCGTCCATCGTGATCCGCGACCTCGTCAACAAGGACGAGCACGCCATCGCCTTCGACGAGTCAGCCTATTCGCTCGACACCATGGGCGGCTATGAATTCGACACCACCAACCTGCGTTTCGCCTATTCGTCGATGACCACGCCGTCGGAAGTCTATGACTACGACATGGCGACGCGCGAACGGCACCTGCGCAAGCGCCAGCAGATTCCGTCGGGCCACAATCCCGACGACTACGTCACCACACGGATCATGGCGACGTCCCATGACGGCGCCGAAGTGCCGGTGTCGATCCTGCATCACAAGACCCTCGTCCGCGACGGCGCCGCGCCGCTGCTGCTGTATGGCTACGGCTCCTACGGCATGGCAATGCCGGCCTCGTTCTCCGCCAACCGGCTCTCCCTGGTGGACCGCGGCTTCGTCTATGCCATCGCCCATATCCGCGGCGGCGCCGACAAGGGCTGGGGCTGGTATCTCGACGGCAAGAAGGAGAAGAAGACCAATTCGTTCGACGACTTCGCCGCGGCCGCGCGCGCACTGATTGCGGACAACTATTCCAGCGAGCAGCGCATCGTCGGCCACGGCGGCAGCGCCGGCGGCATGCTGATGGGCGCGGTGGCCAATCGCTCCGGCGACCTGTTCGCCGGCATCGTGGCCGAGGTGCCGTTCGTCGACGTGCTCAACACCATGCTCGACGACACCCTGCCGCTGACGCCGCCGGAATGGCCCGAATGGGGCAACCCGATCGAGAGCGCCGAAGATTTCAAGACCATTTTGTCGTACTCGCCCTACGACAATGTCACCGCGCAGGACTATCCGGCGATCCTGGCCATGGGCGGGCTGACCGATCCGCGCGTCACCTACTGGGAGCCGGCCAAGTGGATCGCGCGGCTGCGCGCCACCATGACCGGCGGCGGGCCCGTTCTGTTGCGCACCAACATGGGCGCCGGCCACGGCGGCGCCTCCGGCCGCTTCAACCGGCTCGACGAGATCGCCATCGTCTATGCGTTCGCGCTGTGGGCGGTCGGGATGGCGGAGGGGGACGAGGGGTAAGAATTCGTCATGACCGGGCTTGACCCGGCCATCCACGATTTCGCGTGTTCAGACGTGGATTCCCGGCACAAGGCCGGGCATGACGTGGAGAGACTGGTCGATGAACAATTACACCAAGAAAGACTTCCCCGTCGCCAACGTCCGCCGCCTGCTCGAGCCCGGACCGATCGTGCTGGTGTCGTCCGCCTGGAAGGGCAAGAGCAATATCATGACCATGGGCTGGCATATGGTGATGGAATTCCAGCCGTCACTGGTCGGCTGCATCGTCTCCAGCGCCAACCACAGCTTTGAGATGATCCGCAAAAGCCGCGCCTGCGTCATCAATGTCCCCACCGCCGACCTGGCGGCCACGGTGGTGGATATCGGCAACTGCTCCGGCCGCGACGTCGACAAGTTCGAAAAGTTCAGCCTGACGCCGGAGCCAGGCGTCGCCGTGCGCGCGCCCGCGATCCGCGAATGCTACGCCAACTTCGAATGCCGGCTGGCGGATACCAGGATGGTCCGGAAATACAACATGTTCATCTTCGAGGTGGTGCGGGCGCGGGTGGCGACGGCGCCTAAGTTGCCGAAGACCATCCATTATCGCGGCGACGGCGAATTCATGTTGTCGGGCGCCGAGACCCGCAAGTGGCGCAAGCGGTTCCGGCCGGAGATGCTGTGACCCGCCGACGACCGCGGGATCATTCCGGCCGGCTGCGCTCGATGATGTCGCCGGCGCCCTTGTGCAGCAAATCGAGCCCGACGGCGCGGCCGAGTTCGCGCGGCCGGTCGGCGGGGCCGTTGCGGGTCACCTCGATGAAATGACCGCCGGCCTCATCCAGCACCGAGGCGGTGAGCGACATCTCACCGCCTGATATCACCGAATAGGCGGCGATCGGCGAATTGCAGTGGCCGTTCAGGACCCACAGCACCTCGCGCTCGGCATCGCAGGACAGATGCGCCGCGGGGTCGTCGATCAATGCGAGGATTTTTCGCGTCTGCCAGTCGTTCGCCGCGCATTCCACCGCGACGATGCCCTGCCCGGCGGCCGGCAGCACGTCGAGCGGCGAGAAATCGCAGGAGATGCGCGCGGCGAGCCCG
>LNAP01011689.1_pt1 | contig 21101 bp, 19 predicted proteins | sample 602601 | NCBI WGS metagenome assembly LNAP01 (sample SAMN02440304, study PRJNA202911) | soil metagenome | biome: Subtropical and temperate rainforests or woodlands; isolation source: soil samples (1 kg each in a 20% v/v slurry with milli Q water) were... ...
AGCCCCACTGCCGAACATTTGTTGCGAGCAGCACTGGGGCAGTCCGATATCGAAGTTAGCTCTGCCGGTCTTGGCGCACTACAAGATCACCCGATCGAAACCACCGCCCGGATCGTACTGGAAGAGCATGGCCATCTGCCAGAAGAGCACAAAGCCAATCAACTGACCCCTGCTGCCATCAGCGAATCGGATCTGATCCTGGTGATGGAGCAGTCGCACATAGACCGTGTTCTTAAGATCGCGCCTGAAGCGCGAGGAAAGGTCTTCTTGCTGGGCAAGTGGCAGAACAACCGCGAAATCAGCGACCCCTACCGTCAAGGCAAACCCGCTTTTGTGCATGCGTACGCGTTGATTGAAGAAGCAGTAACCGCCTGGGCAAGGCGTCTCGCACACTAAACCATTCCTCGAATACCTGTTAAAAAAGAACCCACTTATGCAGCAAACTCCAGCATTAACCTCACATGACGATGATGATGATATCGACTTGATGGGCCTACTCGGGACACTGGTCGATCATAAATGGTTGATTGCCGGGATCACTGCTGCCTCTATGGCCGTTGGAACGGCCTATGCGGTGTTGGCCAATCCTGTTTACCAGGCAACTGCCTTGCTACAGGTGGAGGCAAAAAAGAATGACTTACTCGGTTTCTCCGATATCAACAGCATGTTGGGTAAAGAGTCACCTTCCGCCACAGAAATTGAATTAATCAAATCGCGCGCCATCATCGGTAAGGTTGTCGACAATCTATCGCTCGATATCACTGTCGAGCCGAACCGTTTTCCGGTGATCGGCGACTTTATTGCTCGTCGGTTCAAACCAGACGCTGTTAATACGGTCGCGACGCCATGGCTTGGCATGAACAGTTTTGCCTGGGGTGGCGAAACCCTGAAAATATTTCAGCTCGAGCTCCCACAAGAGCTTCTGGGTCAGGAATTAACTTTCATCACCGGTGAAAGTGGCCACTTCACTTTGCTGGATGAAGACGACAATGTCCTGATCGAAGGCCAAGCGGGCCAAGCCTATGACCAGGACGGCATTAAACTGCAAGTCGAAGTGTTGCAGGCTAATCCTGGTACAACGTTCAGCATTATGCGTGACCCACGTCTGACCAGTATTTTGAAGTACCAAAAGGTACTTGATGTATCAGAGCGCGGTAAAGAATCCGGCATGATCGGGCTTGCTCTTGAAAGCGAGAAACCGGCTGAAGCCATTCAAATCCTCAATGAAATCGCCAAGCTCTACGTACGGCAAAATGTCGAGCGGACTTCGGCCGAAGCCGCTCAAAGCCTGGAGTTTCTAAAAGATCAACTGCCTCAGGTCCGAAAAGACCTGGAAAAAGCCGAAAACGCCCTGAACAAGTATCAAATTCGTAGTAAATCCATCGATATCAGCCTGGAAGCCAAAGCCATTCTCGATCAGATCGTGGCGCTTGATACCAGCATCTCCGAACTGAAATTGCAGCAAGCGGAAATGGATCGCAAGTTTACCCGTCAACACCCTGCCTATCGGGCTTTGCTCAGCCAATTAGGCGAACTGACAGCGAAGCAGGACGGTTTGGCCAAAAAAGTCGAGGGCCTGCCTTCAACACAGCAAGAACTCCTTAGCCTCACCCGCGACGTAAAAGTCAGCACCGAAATTTATACCCAGCTCCTGAATAAATCCCAGGAACTGGATGTAATGCGTGCCGGCACTGTGGGCAACGTGCGCTTGATCGATACCGCCGATGTGGATCTGAAAAAGCCCGTTAAACCCAAGAAGCCCCTGATCGTTCTCATCGCCACCCTGCTCGGGGCTTTCCTGGCGACTGCAGTGGTGCTTTTTCGCAAAGCCCTTAGCCGCGGCGTGGAAAATCCGGACCAAATTGAACAGCTGGGGTTGCCGGTGTACGCATCCATTCCTTTCAGCACGCTGCAAAAAACTGAAGAAAGCAAAACCTTCCGAAGTGGCCGAGGCCGTGCTAACAACACCGCCCCCATACTGGCAAGCAGTCACCCCACCGACTTGGCCATAGAAGGATTGCGCAGCCTGCGCACCAGCCTTCACTTCGCCATGCTCGAAGCCAGCAATAATCGTCTGATGATCTCCGGCCCGAGCCCCAAGGTAGGTAAAACGTTCGTTTCCGCCAACCTCGCCGCAGTCATCGCTCAGACCGGCCAGCGTGTATTGCTGATCGACGTGGATATGCGCAAAGGGTATTTGCATAAGGTGTTCGGAACCCCCGCTGAAAACGGGCTTTCTGATTTACTCGTCAAGCGCTGCGACCTGGCAACTGCGATCAATAAAACTGAATTCGAGCACCTTGACGTTATCGGTCGCGGCCAAATACCGCCCAACCCTTCAGAACTGCTAATGCATGCAAACTTCAGTGCCTTTCTGGAGCAAGTCAGCGCCCAGTACGACCTGGTAATTCTGGATACACCACCGTTGCTGGCGGTGACGGATGCGGCGATTGTCGGTCGCCAGTCGGGTACAAGTTTGATTGTGACGCGCTTTGCGCTCAACCCGGTTCGTGAAATTGAATTGACCATGCGCCGCTTTGCACAAAATGGTGTTGATTTGAAAGGCGCCATTTTCAATGGTGTTGAAAAAAGAGCCTCGGCCAAATATGGCTATGCCGACTATGGTTATTACAACTACGAATATAAATCAGAGAACGTTTAGTTAATTAACTGCTGTCTATACCCCCGCTACCGTCGAGCAGTAATGAATGGCGGTAGCCATATCAACTCCACCTTGCTACCTGCAGCTGAAAAAATGCAGACACATTAATAAATAGTGACGCTCTCAGGGACTGGCAATTAATCCTGGGGCGGTAGCGTGGCAAAAATCAAATTCGTACAGCCCTACATCAATGGTTATCCATTAATTCGGCGTATTTCTCTGGATCAACAAAAGTTGGGTCGCCGTTGTTTTATCAGCATCGATCCGAAACGACATTTGTTAGTCAGTCCAAACATCCCTCCACCTTCAGCTACGAACATAGCAATGGATCGCCCTATGAAGACCCTATGCATTTTTGGTACCCGTCCTGAGGCCATTAAAATGGCTCCACTTGCGTTGGCACTGGCGGCAGACGAACGCTTTGAGGCGAAAGTCTGCGTCACCGGCCAACACCGTGAAATGCTCGATCAAGTACTGGGGTTGTTTGCCATTGAGCCGGACTTCGACCTGAACATCATGAAACCCGGCCAGGACCTGACCGACGTTACCAGCGCGATCCTGCAAGGGCTGAAAAAAGTCCTGGCGGAATTCAAACCCGATATCGTGTTGGTTCACGGAGATACCGCCACCACCTTTGCTGCCAGCCTCGCGGCCTACTACCAGCAGATTCCGGTTGCGCACGTGGAAGCCGGTTTGCGCACGGGCAATCTCTACTCTCCGTGGCCGGAAGAAGGCAATCGAAAACTCACGGGGGCGTTGGCCAACCTGCACTTTGCGCCAACCGAAACGTCGCAAGCCAATCTGCTGCGCGAGGGCGTTGATCCAGACACGATCGTCGTCACTGGCAACACAGTGATCGATGCCCTGCTGGATGTCGTCAAGCGTCTCGATCAGGACCAGGCACTGCTTGCCCAAGCCTCTGCACCGGCGGCCTTTCTCAACCCTGCAAGAAAATTGATCCTCGTGACAGGCCATCGCCGGGAAAGTTTCGGTGACGGCTTCGAGCGCATCTGTCAGGCGTTAATGGAGGTTGCCCAGCAACATCCAGGGGTCGATATCGTCTATCCCGTGCACCTCAATCCCAATGTGCGCGAGCCCGTCAATCGTCTACTCACCGGCATTGACAACATCTACCTGATCGATCCCCTGGACTACCTGCCTTTCGTTCACATGATGAGCCGTGCGCATATCATTTTGACCGACTCCGGAGGCGGAAGCGCCGTCACTGGGCAAGCCTGTGCTGGTGATGCGCGATACCACGGAACGGCCAGAGGCTGTTGCCGCAGGCACGGTGAAACTGGTCGGCACCGAAACCGCCGATATCGCCCGCGAGTTGAATCGTTTGCTGACCGATACGGTCGCCTACCGCACCATGAGTTACGCCCATAACCCCTACGGCGACGGTAACGCCTGCCAGCGCATCATCGAGGCGCTGCTCGCTCGATAACCCCCTCCCTTGCTTAACAGCCGTTGCGTTGCGCGGCTGTTATCTCGCTTGAAAAACGTATCTACACATCACTATTCAAGGACGTTCCATGCCTTTCAAAACCATCTCCGTCGTTGGTCTCGGGTATATCGGCTTGCCCACTGCGGCTGTCTTCGCTTCACGCAAAAAACAAGTGATTGGCGTCGACGTTAATCAAAATGCGGTCGATATCATCAACCGCGGTCAGATTCATATCGTTGAGCCAGACCTGGATATGGTGGTGCATGCCGCCGTGACTGAAGGCTACCTACGCGCCTCCACCCGGCCGGAACCCGCCGATGCTTTTCTGATTGCCGTGCCCACACCGTTCAAGGGCGACCATGAACCGGACTTGGGCTACATCGAATCGGCCAGTAAAAGCATTGCCCCGGTGTTGAAGAAAGGCGATCTGGTCATTCTTGAATCGACCTCCCCGGTGGGCGCTACCGAACAGATGGCCGCCTGGCTCGCCGAAGCTCGTCCAGACCTGAGCTTTCCGCAAACCCACGGTGAAAGCTCCGACATCCGCATTGCTCACTGCCCGGAACGGGTACTGCCCGGCCATGTGCTGCACGAATTGGTGCAGAACGATCGGGTCATTGGGGGCATGACACCGAAATGCTCCGCGTTGGCCATCAGCCTTTACAAGATCTTCGTCCAAGGCGAATGCATCGTGACCAACGCCCGCACTGCGGAAATGTGCAAACTCACCGAAAATAGTTTTCGCGACGTGAACATCGCCTTCGCCAACGAACTCTCGATGATTTGCGACAGACTGGATATCAACGTCTGGGAACTGATCCGCCTTGCCAACCGCCACCCAAGGGTCAATATCCTGCAGCCTGGCCCCGGGGTTGGCGGACACTGCATTGCAGTTGATCCGTGGTTCATCGTTAGCAAAACCCCAGATGAAGCTCGCTTAATTCGGACTGCTCGGGAAGTGAATGACAGTAAACCAGAGTGGGTACTAGATAAAGTTAAGATTGCTGTCGCAGAGTTACTCCAGAAAAACCCATTAAAAACCGCCTACGAAATTACAATTGCATGTTTTGGCCTAGCCTTCAAACCCGATATTGACGACTTGCGCGAGAGTCCGGCAGTTTCAATCACCCAGAAAATCGCTGCTTTCCACCCTGGGCGAGTGTTGGCAGTCGAGCCGCACATTGAAGAACTCCCTGCAAAATTAACTAACCAGCTAACATTGAGCAGCATTGATCATGCGCTACCTGAAGCAGACGTTATTGTCCTGCTCGTAGACCATAAATTTTTTAAAGAAATCAGTCTAGAGCAACTAGAAAATCGCAAACTTATTGACACTCGAGGTATCTGGAACAGCTAATTCGCAGCATGAATTAATTTTTATTGACGCTGCCTTTGCACACAACAAAGGCAGCATCCTTACAACCCATAAAAGACAAAATAGAGCTAAGCACACCACAATGCACGACCTGAGCTTTCCACCCTACAAAAACTCCACTTTGCAAATCAGGAATGCTCTTAATGAAGGTTAGCAAAGGAACATCTTTGAGCATCATCAGCACATCTCTGCTATTTTTTATTAACGAGATGGCCCTTCTATCTATTATTGCTTCAGCCCTATACTTAAAATTCAAGAAAAAGCCATTTGAGTGCTTACTCGTAATTTGCTTTTATCTGACTTTTCAATGGACCTGGAGTGCGATCAGCGCAAACACAGGCGTAAGTAATCTTGAGCCAGCACATGTCAAGACCATAGCAGGATCAATCTTTTTAGCGATCATTCTTACCAAATATTTATCTAAGCCTGCAAAATTTCAAATACTATGCATTGCAGGAATCCTTCTATTACTAATGAAAAGTACGTTTTTTGCCGCAAACAAGATGGTAGCCATAAAATATTTAATCAACATGTACATCCCAATGATCATCACGATCATTAGCATGGGCAACATTTCTTTCAGCAAAAACAGAGAAAAGATTTCTAGCAAAATAGAAACCTATATTGCTTTGATCTTGATTGGCTCGCTAATCGGTGCATTGGCGCATGTAGTATCAGGCTACGACACCCTAATTTCGTTAACGTCCTCTCTAGCAGACAATAGACAGGACACCGATAGCATCATGCAAGAAATAGATGGCGAGTTTAAATATTTCACGGCTGGAGCCGCAACGAAAATAGCAGGAATCCCTGTAATTAGAAATCCTGGGTTAATTATCGACTCCATCCTCGCAGGTTATACTCTTGCCTTCATAATTGTTTATATTATTTATTTCGTACGCAGAAACAAAGCCGTACTACTTGGCGCATCGTGCTTCTTACTATTTATCACATTTTCAAAAGGCGCCTGGGTCATACCGATCATCACCATATTCATAACTGAAATAAACAAATTTCTTTGGAAGAAGTCAGTAAAACTTAGACTTATTACCAACATACTACTAATTTCGGTAATTTCGCTCAGCACGATAGTTTCTGCCTCACGGGGAACCGGCGATAGTTCATTCATTCACTTTATGGGGCTTTCCCAAGTATTCGTATTCCACCCATCTATTGCAGGGAATGATTTAGGTAGCGGAGGAAACTATGCTGATTCTGAATTTACAGAAAAACTAAAAACCGGAGCAGAAAGCACAATTGGCGTTATCTATTATCATACTGGTGCAGCAGGACTTGCACTACTCATAGCATTAAACGCCTCAATACTTATGTCCCTACTAAAGAAAAACGATCGAAAGCATAGCGTTCTAATAGGCATGCTGGCAGCTCAGCTTATTTTGTCTTTCCTTCAAGAAAACACATACAACCTAGCATATAGCTTCCCGCGAATACTGATATTCATCGCAATCATTTTTGAAATCAACAGAACCAATACCCATGCAAATCAAAAAAATAATCCCCTTAGCCATAATGGCACTGGGTGCAGGATCAATCTTCCTATCAATACTATTACTTAAACATCATCTTTCACCTGAAGATTATGGACGTTATTCAGGACTTATAACGCTCACAATGATCACATCAGCAATAGGACTGCTTTCTTATGAACAATCTACGCTCAGACTTGCAATCATCTCGGCGCAAAACACCTTACTTCTACCCTCCAACACAGTGGTGACTGCTGTACTTATAGCAGCATCCACATCGGCGGCATCTTCTTTTTTTTACACTCACTTTTTTGATTGCAATAGTTCCCCCTGGAAAATATTCATAATTTGCTTCTCTCTATCCGTAGCTTTATTCGCATCATCACTCCATCGTTTGTGCTCAAACTTCACGAACAGCCAAATTACACTGCACAGTTGGAAAACAATATTCCTGGTAATCATCGTGGCAATCCTTTACTTCAAAGGAAATGTGGATTACGAAACGATTGAAACAACACTTCTACTAGCGTGCCTATTAGGGCTTTCATCAGCAGCCTTTTCAATACGAGGTAGAATTGACTCTTCTGCACTGCAAATAAACACCATACCTTTTACTGCCAGCTTTTTGGGCTCTACCGCTATAATAGTGGCAATCAACAGCTTTGATAAATTTGCTGTAGGCAAGCTGATTGGCAAAGAGGAGCTTGGAAATTATTTTTACACAGCCACAATTTACACCTATCCATTTTTAATTATTTCTTCCTTCATAGGACTTACACAGCTAATTTCATTTAAAACAAAATTTAACATCAGCGATCTAAAGAGACAGATCAGACAAGTACTAATACTGACACCACTGTCGCTAATAGCTTACTCTGGAGTATCAGCATACGTCATCTCGCTAGTCAGCCCAACAGAAAACCAAGACTATGCTTTAATAGCTATATTCTTAGGGATTTCAATGACCCGAATTGCTTATGCTGTGATTTCATCTGCAATGGGGGCGACAGGGTTGAGCAAGACCATATTTATTGCGAACCTTTACTTCATTATTCTCTCAATACCACTTTTAATACTACTGTCGCAGTTTCCAGCAAGCACATATACAATTGCCACAACCGTCCTCGGACTCTTACTAATCAGATCACTCCTTTACTTTATATTTTTAATCAGGCAAGAACATGAAAAAGCTACTAGCACAATTCAGCTTCGAAGCTAAGCAATGGTTTATTCTATTTACTAAATACGCACCCGGTAAATTTGGGTGTCACATTCGAAATTTAACATGGGGGTATAAGGCTGGAAAATTTTCTACCATTTGGGACGGAACCCATATAAATCACCCAGAAAAACTGAAAATTGGCCATAATGTTTCGATCAATAGAGGCTGTACAATTCATGCAGGCGGCGAAATTGATATAGGCGACAATGTTTTAATTGGCCCTAAAGTCGTCATATACTCGCAAAACCACAAATTTCGCTCTTTAAGTAAAAATATTGCTGAACAGGGCTACTCCTATAAAAAGGTCACCATCGAAGACGATGTATGGATTGCTTCTGGCGCAATTATATTGCCAGGCTCTTACATCTCGAAAGGTGCAATCATTGGTGCGGGTGCGGTTGTTCGAGGCAGCATTCCCAGCCTTGCCATCGTAACCGGCAACCCTGGCACTATCACTGGAACTCGGACACAAATGGATTAATAGATAAATCACTGACCCTATTGCAGGGTTGTCGATGACATTGAATTCATTTCACCAACAAGCGATTAACCTGCAAATTTTTTCTTTTCTAGCTGGATACGTATCAACTTACTCATCGTTAGTTCATTGCGAAACTACTCCTGTACCGGTACGAGCGCGCGCGCATTGGCAGCAGACGCGCGATCTAACTGCGTAGTTATTTACCCAGCTAGCGACCTTCAACAGCGATCGCACAATTGCTGGTAAAAAATCTATTCAGTTGGCAGGACCGCTTTTTACTTCCCCGCTGGCCTAGGCGTATTACTCGCTCGCCTTTACACCCCAAACCCCGCTGAGATTAACCATGAAAAGAATTGAAGTTTTGGACTGCCCCATGGATGTCGCTTCCATGGACAACACGGTCGAGACAATTCGCAACGCGATTACTGCCGGCCACTTCACCCAGCACGTGGTGGTGAATGTCGCCAAGCTTGTAAACATGCGTGACGACCCTAAGTTGAGCGAATCTGTTCGTTCTTGCGACATCATCAATATCGACGGTATGGGTGTGGTGTTGGGTGCCCGCTTTCTCGGCCACTCAGTGCCCGAACGCGTCGCTGGCGTCGACCTGTTTCATGAATTGCTGGAGATGAGCGCCGCCAACCAATTTTCGGTGTTTTTGTTGGGAGCCAAGGACGAGGTCGTTTCCACCGCCGCCAGCAAGGTGAAAGCGCTTTACCCTGGGCTGAAGGTCGCCGGGTATCACCATGGCTATTTCTGGGACGACGAAGCCGCCCTGGTCGAGAAGGTTCGGGCTTCAGGTGCGCAGTTGCTGTTCGTCGCCATCACCTCGCCGATGAAAGAAAACTTTATCAACCGCTGGCGCGATCAGTTGGGGGTCACCTTTGTGATGGGGGTGGGCGGAACGTTCGATGTGGTCGCGGGGAAGGTAAAACGTGCGCCGCAATGGATGCAGAATTACGGGCTGGAATGGCTGTACCGTGTTATCCAGGAACCCGGCAGGATGTGGAAACGCTACTTGACCACCAACAGTAAGTTCGCCTGGTTGCTTATCAAAGAAAAGCTTAAGCGGTCTTGAATATCATCGCCGTACTCGTGGCGCGGTCGGACAATGTTAGAAACAGCGAGTGCGCGTTATAAAACGTCAGACCTGTCAGGCGTCCTACACAGGTATTCTTAAGGCAATAATCGCAAGATAAACCTCACTGAGGTACACCCCAGAGGTCCACTCTCATCGAGTTCGAATAAATACTATCCTTAACGTTAATGGACGCTCAGCGTTTTTGGCCTTGCTCGCTCGTTTTTTAGTTTCACCGCCAATACCGACGATGCATCAAAAAGGAATCTACTATGACCAAACTACTTGCTTCCGCTCTATTGCTGTCTTTAAGTGCCTCCGCTTTAGCCGCTGAGCCCCCTGCAGCGTCTTCCGCTCCGGGCACACCTGCAAACAACGCTTCTTTGAATCAGTCCACCCCTCTCGTGGGCAGCCTGTCCACAGAGGCCACTCTCGGCCTCGGCGCCGTCGTTGTAGCTGGAGCCGCTGCGCTGTCATCCAGTGGTGGCAGCAGCAATGGCGGCGGCACTACCGGCACTACTGGTACTACCGGCACCACCGGTACTCGCTAAGCGTACCGCGAGGTCGATAGCCTTCCACCACCCGGAGCAATCCGGGTGGTTCAGCTCTGATGTGTTCCCTCCACAAGTGTCCTCAATCATGATGCTCGCTGTGCTTGCAGGCGTAGCCCTGCAAGGCTGTATGTTCTCACCCGGTCAACACTTGGATACCAGTCAGGTCGGCCGTGATGGCTCACCGGAAAGCAGTCGGATCGAGTTGATTCCGATAACGCCCAAACTGATTGCCCAGAACGCGGCGACAAAAGTGCAAGCCTCGTTGCCAGCCGAGTTGTTGGCGTTCAAGCCGGGGGCTTACCGGATTGGCGCCAATGATGTGTTGTACATCACGGTGTGGGACCATCCTGAGTTGACCGCACCATCAGGTGCGCAACAGCAAATTGATGCGAACGGTCGCTTGGTACGGCCGGACGGCACCTTGTTTTACCCCTATATCGGCAATATTCATGCCGCAGGTAAAACCATCGAGGAGCTACGCGGTTTTATTGCCGAGCGCCTGACGCAATTTGTCGACAGCCCCCAGGTTGACTTGAGTGTTTTGCGGTTTGCCAGTCAAAAAGTCGTTATTTCCGGTGCCATTTTAAAAGCCGGTCAACAACCCATAACCACGTCGCCACTCACTGTCGTCGAAGCCATGGGTATTGCGACTGTCGATCCGTTGACTGCCGACCTTGCCGGTCTGACACTGACCCGGGACGGACGTGAGTATCCACTCGACCTGGACTCGCTTAACAGCAAGGGCTCGCAGTTGCACAACGTCTATTTAAAAGACGGCGATCAGTTGTACCTGCCCTACAACGACCGGAAAAAGATCTACATCATGGGTGAGGTCAACCAGCCACGGGCACTCACGTACAAAATCAACCGGATGAATCTGGCGGATGCGATCGGAACGGTCGGGGGACTGAACCAGACCACGTCCAACGGCAATGCGCTGTATGTCATTCGAGGCGCCGAGAATCTTGAAACCGAGCCAGCAAAAGTCTTCCAGCTGGACGCCGAATCGCCTACCGCGTTTGCTCTCGCCACCCGCTTCGATCTGCAACCCCAGGACATCGTCTACGTCGGCCCTGCAGGCGTGACCCGCTGGAACCGCTTGATCAGCCAGTTGCTGCCCTCGGCCACTATCCTGGGTACCGGAGCAGCGGCTCAAAACAATCTCAGTGAAGCCAGCAGTCGATAAGGTTTGAGCCGCTTTGAAAACTTTGCGTAACAGCTCATGCCTGGCGGTGGGTTTACTGCTGTGTGGCTGCAATCCGTTGATGCAGGCGTCCCTGGATACCTTTAAAGCCGCCACACTGGGCGTCCAGCCGCTGCAAGTGACCGCAGCGCAAGTGGAGGCCGTGCCCTATGCGCAGATCAAGGTCACCACGGACGTCAGCGAAGGTGTGCTGGCGAAGCTTCGCCAGCAGGACGATCTGGAGTTCTGGGTCGCCTCCGGCAAGCAAGTGTTGTTGATGCGCGATGGTCTGGTCGTGCGCACTGTCGGCCTGAGCATCAATCTCGATGGCACGCGCTTCGACGGTGAGTCGCCGTTCAAGCGTGGCTTGCAGCAATTGCCCGACGGTTACAGCAGTACCCGCTGGATTGATGTCTATCAGGGGCCGCGGGTCGGACTGGCTGTTAACAGTCGTTTCAGTCGACAGGGCATCGAAACCGTCACCATCCTGGACAAGGACTATGCGTTGCAGCGCATAGATGAACGCGTCGACATCCCCGAGCTGGGATTCAAGGCCACCAACCGTTTTTGGATCAGGCCTGACGATGGCTTGATCCTGCAGAGCGAACAACATCTCACGCCGGGACTTTTCTTGAAGATTGTGCAATTGCGCCCTGACCGGGAGACGGCTCGGTGAGATATTCAAAAACGCTGTCGGCTTGCCTGTTGCTGGCAAGTTCTACGATGACTCAGGCCGCTGTCACGGTCACGGGTGATGTACTGAACGCGGGATCCTTCACGTTCGTGCCAGGCACGCGCTTGCTCGATGCCGTCAGCGAGGCACGCCCGAACGCAGAAAGTTACTGGTTGGCCGCCGCCTGGCTGCACCAGCCACTGCTGGAACAGCAAACCCGCCTTAAGGCCGGCGTGCTATTCGATCTGAAATTGCTTCAACGTGGGGCCTTGCTTGGAGAAAAAAGCAGCCTTGCGGCATTGGCTGCGCGTCTGTTTGAAGAGGTCAGCCGACTGCCCGTCACCGGCCGAAAAGTTGCGGTGCTCGACCCCGTGGCGCTGGAGGTTGCGTTCGCCCGCAATTACTCGCTCAGTGACGGCGACCAGCTGATTTACCCTCTACGCCCGACGACGGTCACTGTTCTGGGCGCAGTTGAACAGCCCTGCACGCTGCCTTATCGCGCCCTGCAACCAGCCCATGAGTATCTCAAAAGCTGTCTGCCGGTGACCGACGCAGATGCCGATTACCTGTGGTTGATTCAGCCCGATGGCCAGGTCCAGCGGATCGGCATTGCCGCCTGGAACCGTAAAGACGGGGTGATTGCCGCCGCCGGCAGCACCATTCTGGTACCCGTGCGAAATGATGATCCGGATCTGCCTACCCCCGATCTGAACGAGCAGCTTGCTCAGTTTCTCGCCACCCAACCGCTGCCCGAGGTGGCCCCTTGAAGTTACGTTTTGCCGCTGTAGTGTTATTGCCCTTCAGCTTGGCTCATGGAGAGCCGCGTTTTACCCAGAATGATTTCGGTGGTGTGGGTTTGTTGCAAACCCCTACCGCACGGATGGCACCCGCCGGCGAATTCAGCTTGAACGCCAACCGGACAGACCCTTATTCGCGCTATAGCATTTCAATACAGCCCCTTGATTGGCTGGAAGGCAGTTTCCGTTATACCGCTATCAGCGACCGTAAATACGGGGCCGAATCATTCAGTGGCGACCAGAGCTATAAAGACAAGGCGGTCGATGTCAAAGCCCGCCTCTGGCAAGAAAGCCACTGGTTGCCCGAGGTCGCGCTCGGTTTTCGGGATGTTGGGGGCACCGGCCTGTTTTCCAGCGAATATTTTGTTGCGAATAAACGTTACTACGACCTGGATTTCAGCCTGGGCGTTGCCTGGGGCTACATCGGTAACCGTGGGGACCTCGATAACCCGCTGGGGCACATCGACGAGCGCTTTGATACACGCCCGGTAAACACCGGCGCGGACGCGGGCAACGTCAATACCGGCTCGTATTTTCGCGGCTCGCCCGCGTTGTTTGGCGGTGTGTCCTATCAGACGCCCTGGTCACCCTTGAGCTTGAAACTCGAGTTCGACGGTAACGACTACAAGCACGAGCCGCTGGACAATAGCCTGAAGCAGGACTCGCCCATCAACATCGGGGCGGTCTTCAAGCTAAGTGACTCTGTCGATCTGAGCGCCGGCTGGGAGCGCGGCAACACCGCGTTGTTCGGAATCACCTTTCATACCAACTTTGTCAGCCGCAAGGCGCCGGCCAAGCGCTACGACCCCGCTGTCGAAGCGCTGCCGACTCACGCGCCAACTGCGCCGCTCGAACAGGTCGACTGGGCGGGGGTTTCCAAACGACTGGAAAACAACGCCGGTTACAAGGTCGAACGTATTGCTCAACGCGATTCCGAGTTGATTGTGTATGGCGAGCAGTCGCGCTATTTCTACTCGGCCAAAGGTGTGGGCCGGGCCAGCCGGATTCTGGACAACAGTGCGAATGACGACATCGACTGGTTCACGATGGTGAACAAGCGTTACGACATGCCCGTGGAAGAAACCAGTGTGCCGCGCGAAACCTTCCGGGAAGTGGTGAACAACCAGCAAGACCTTACTGACCTGCACCGCACCACCGAATTGAACCGGGCCACGCCACACATTGAAAACACGCTGTACACCCAGGCACTCGAACCTTTTACCTATGGTATCGGCTTGGGTTACAAGCAAAACGTTGGTGGTCCTGACGGTTTGCTGTACCAGTTGACTGCTGATGTGGACGCAGAGTATCGCTTTACCCGCAACACGTGGACGAGTGGGGTCATAAGCACCAATCTCCTGAACAACTTTGATAAGTTTACGTACGACGCGCCGAGCAATCTGCCCCGAGTGCGGACCGATTTGCGCAAGTACGTCATCACCTCTGATGTAACAATGCCGACATTTCAACTCAACCATGCCAAGCAACTGGATCAAGACTTGTATGGCATGGTGTATGGCGGTTATCTGGAATCAATGTTCGCCGGGGTCGGTGGTGAATTGCTGTACCGCCCCATGGGCGAGCGTTGGGCCGTGGGTGCTGATTTGAACTTTGTACGCCAGCGTGACTTTGACCAGGGTTTTGGTCTGCGCGATTACAACACCACGACCGGTCACATCACCACCTATACCGAACTGCCGTTCGACTTGCAGGCTGCGGTCAGTGTTGGACGCTACCTGGCGCGCGATTGGGGTGCCACGTTTGATGTATCGCATGAGTTCACTAACGGCGTGAAGTTCGGTGGCTGGGTCACCCGTACCACGGCTTCGAAAGAAGAGTTCGGCGAGGGTAGCTTCGACAAAGGTATCTATATCTCGGTCCCCTTCGACGAGCTGATGAGCGTTTCCACGATGCGTCGCGCCAACCTGGTCTGGGCGCCGCTGACCCGCGATGGTGGCGCGCGTCTTAACCGCCAATATTCGCTGTACACAATGACCAATGGCCGCGACAAAGATGCGTTCTATAAGAACTTTGAGAAAATCACCGAATGAGTTCGTTGTTCCTGGGTGTGACACAACTTCCCCTCTGGATACGCACTCTGCTTTTCATCAGTGTTAGTGGGGTCTTGCTGACAGCCGCTTTGCGAGCGCAACCGATTCCCGAAGCCTTTACCCAGGAAGACAAACTGCATCACTTGGTAGGTTTTTTCGCGTTGTCTTTTAGTTGTCGCCTGGCCTTCCTGCGGGTCAAGACGCACTGGATCGTCTTGGGCTGTCTGCTGACAGGGATCCTGATCGAATATGCACAAGGACTGATGCCGCTGCGCACGGCGTCAGCTTACGACGCCTTGGCCAATGCTGTCGGTGTGCTGATCGGCTTGATTGTTTGGCGATGTAAGCATCCAGTCAAACAGTCCACTGAGCTCCCGGACAATTAAGACCATGGCTTCGTCCGTGAGCATAGCGAGAATTGGGAGGCTCTACCCATTGGCGGGGGCATCTGTACTGTCCGCAGCAAATGACGACTTCTCTTATACATTGGAAAAAAGGACGCTTCTATGATCCGTAAATGTCTATTCCCTGCAGCTGGCTATGGCACGCGCTTTCTGCCCGCCACCAAGTCGATGCCGAAGGAAATGCTGCCGATCGTCAACAAGCCGCTGATCCAGTACGGTGTTGAGGAAGCACGGGATGCCGGCCTGCAGCACATGGCGATCGTCACCGGGCGCGGCAAGCGGGCGCTGGAAGACCATTTCGATATCAGCTACGAGCTGGAGCATCAGATTCGTGGTACCGACAAGGAGAACTATCTCAACGGTACCCGCGAGTTGATGGATACCTGCACCTTCTCTTACACCCGTCAGGTGGAGATGAAGGGGCTTGGCCACGCCATTCTCTCTGGCCGACCGTTGATTGGTGATGAGCCGTTTGCAGTGGTACTGGCCGACGACTTGTGTTTGAACCTGGAAGGCGATGGTGTGCTGTCGCAGATGATCGCGCTCTATAAGCAGTTCCGCTGCTCGATCGTGGCCATTCAGGAAGTACCCAACGACCAGACGCACAAGTACGGCATCATCGCTGGCGAGCAGATTCGCGAAGGTATTTACCGGGTTAACAGCATGGTTGAAAAGCCTAAACCGGAAGATGCCCCGTCCAATCTGGCCATTATTGGTCGTTACATTCTGACGGCCGATATCTTTGACTTGATTGCCGATACCGAGCCCGGCAAGGGCGGTGAGATCCAGATCACTGACGCGTTGATGAAGCAGGCACAAAGCGGTTGTGTCCTGGCATACAAGTTCGAAGGTCACCGCTTTGACTGCGTTATATCGACGCGACCAATTTCTGTTATGAGAATTTGTATAAGAAAGGCCTGTAACCGGTAATTTTCAGCTCTTGGGTGCCGCGTTTCTGAGCGGCCATAAACCTTTTGCAAGGCAGACCACTATGAACGCTTCCAGATCACCGATCGACTCTGTCTATAAATCGCTGGACCCTTTTGCACCGGGCAATATGGTTTTGGGGCAGGAGTTCACCGAGGGCAACAGTGGATTGATGGCCTGGTTGCGGACGTACGAAAGAGTACCCGCCTCTACCTCCCCTCAACCCAGATTACTGGTGGAACGCATCGGTCTTTTCCCCTCCTCCGGGGACATTCGATGTGCAGTCAGTAATCCGACTGCCGTACTGACGCATCTTCATTCGTTATACGCCAGTAAAGCGCTGGACGTAGACGAGAGCGACGGCCTAAGCCTGACGTTCACTGAATGGCGCTTCAAGATCCACCTCTCGCAGACCGAGTCAGAAATCGTGCTGAACGTTGAGAGTCGTGGTGATGTTGCACTGATGCAGTTGAAAACTGCGGAGTTGCTGGCCCGGATTGATGAGAAAAGCAGTATCGAGTCCTAGCCCACCCTCTTGCCGGGACTCAACATCAAGCCAATCGCTATAACCGTGACGGCCCGCCAGAAGTTCGCCAATGAGGCTGCATAAAAGCCTTTTCTGCCCCCGATAGAGTCACTGCCAGTGAGTTCAAGACCCCCTCGGCGGTGTACTTGGGAATACTCGTACTCAGTAGAATCACCGCTAGCCCCAGCGCCAGGGCCGGCAAAGGAATTTTGCGGATTTCCCTTCTCTCCAGCCTGAAAAGAAAGACGCACGCCGCGGCTGATCCCACAACCGCCCCGGCAATCGCTTCCGGCAGAGGATGAATCGTCTGACCGACATACTGGATGCTGAACCACCAGGTCGACAGCAGCCCCGCTCCCAGCGCCAGCCATCGAAGGCGATGATCCAGTTGGCGCAACAGTAAACTCAGTACAACGGTCGACACCAGGCAGGCGTTCATTGCGTGACCACTGATGACCGCGATATCCAGGCTTTCCAGGCCGACTCCCCAGCCCTTGAAAAGCACTTTACTGAAACCTACGACGAGATAAGCTACGAACAGTACGCTTAGCCATAAGAGGGCAAGTTTTCTGGATGCCGTGCACCATAACCAACCCGCGACGACCATGGCGGCTGGAAGCATGACAGTGATGCCCGCGTATTGTGCGATGTACAGTTTTGACTCCAATCTACTTCCTCACGCCTGATGCAATTTTCCAGTGTAATGGACACTGGGCGCGTGTTCAGTAGATACAGCGCTCATCGATCCGAAAAGCACTTCAGACGGTTCTCTACGACAAGCACCGAATAACTCGCCATGTGCATTGCCAGTCCGTCCTCTACCAGCGCGTCCAGCAAGGCAGCCTGTGCCGCAAAGCGCAGGTCGCGGTTGAGTTTTCGAGAGGCGTGCATCTGATCGATCAGAACATGCGTCACTTGATAAGGAGTGTTAACCCTCAGACGTCCCAGCCAGACATGTAGTTTTTTTGCAGTTTTAGTCTGCTTGATATCCTGTACGCCTGTTGCCTTGTCCGAAGAGGGGCTTTTCGAAACTTCCACGATCTCTTCAAACACGTTGGTCAACTTTTTTAATGCGTAGCCGAGCATCAGATCATCAAACGCATCCAAAAACATATACCTCTTCACTTTGTGAAGTCATTTCCACCATGCAAACACTTGCTATTATCACACTACACTTTATTCGCTTTATATATTTGACGTATTCTAACGATCACACCTTATTAGATAACACCCTACCAACAACAAGATTGCCTTCGCGACAACTTAGTGGACTTTTTATAACAATCACTGAGGGCGCAACCAAACTATATAGAATTCAAAAATTTAGCGGTGTTACACCCAGGACACAGTGAGCGTTATCAGAAGATTCAGGTGTCAGGTGATCTGATTGCAAGGCGATAACCGTCAGATGAGTTGAACCTGTGAGCCCGCCTGGCATCCTATTTATCGATACCGCCCCCCCACCTTTCAAACACCTGTTTTCAGGTTGTTGCCACAGGGGGCATTGATACACGTACACGCCCTTGAGTGGCTGTCAGCGCTCGGGTAATGTCATCAGACCCATAGGACAGAGCACGCCCATGACTTCCAAGCTGGAACAACTCAGTGGTTGCCGACACCGGCGACTTCGAGGCTATCGCTCGCGTTAAACCCGTGGACGCCACCACCAACCCTTCCCTGCTGCTCAAGGCCGCGGCCATTCCTGCGTATGCCGAGCTGCTGAACGCCTGCGTCCATGACTGCAAGGGCGATGTGGGCCTGGCCAGCGACCGTTTTGGCGTGGCCGTGGGGCAAGAAATCCTGAAAGTGATTCCGGGCCGCATTTCCACCGAAGTGGATGCACGCCTGTCGTTCGACACCGATGCCATGCTCAAACGTGCGCATCGCCTGATCGAGCTGTACGACAAGGCCGGTATTGGCCGCGACCGCGTGCTGATCAAAATCGCGTCCACCTGGGAAGGCATCCGCGCTGCCGAGATCCTGGAAAAGGAAGGCATCCAGACCAACCTGACCCTGCTTTTCTCCTTTGCCCAGGCCGCCGCCTGTGCCGACGCCGGGGTGTTCCTGATTTCGCCGTTCGTGGGCCGTATCTACGACTGGTACAAGAAAGCGAACGGCAACGACTACACCGGTGCGGATGATCCGGGCGTGCAGTCGGTGACGCGCATCTACAACTACTACAAGGCCAATGACTACAAGACCGTGGTCATGGGGGCGAGCTTCCGCAACCTGGGTCAGATCGAGCAACTGGCTGGCTGTGACCGCCTGACCATCAGCCCGGACCTCATCGACAAGCTGGCCGCGGATACCGGCAAGCTGGAGCGCAAACTGGCACCTGGCCATGCAGGTGAATCGCGCCTGAGCCTAAACGAATCGCAGTTCCGCTGGCTGTCCAACGAAGATGCGATGGCGACCGAGAAACTCGCTGAAGGCATTCGTCAGTTCGCGCGAGATCAGGAGAAGCTCGAGGCGTTGTTGCAGGCCAAGCTGTGATCTGAGCGGGTGTAATGCAAAAAGGGCGAACCTTGGTGGGTTCGCCCTTTTTTGTATGTGACTGTCAGGACGCCATCGCGAGCAAGCTCGCGCCTACAGGGGATCAATGGCGTTCGAGCGCATTCACCAGGTCATGGAAGGCTTCACGATTGGTGTCGTTCAGGCCCATGAGGATCTTGTGCGCTTCAAGCACCTTGATCCGCACCACTTCTTCGGACTGATCCTGGTCTGGCAGGTCGTCCAGGCATTCCGGGCACGGCACCGGCTTGTCAACGATGTTGAACACCTGCTCAAAGCCCATGGACTGCAGCAGCCGCGTGATGTCTTCGTGGGTGGTGACGACGGTCGGCAGCAGGCCAACCTTCTGCCGTGACAGGATCGACAGCTTGGCCAGCAGGCCAAGTGTGGTGCTGTCGATGCTGCGGGTTTCGGTCAGATCGATCACGATCGAATTGAAATTCAACGCGTTGAAGATCCGCTCAATAGTCGCATCCAACGCCGAACACAAGGTCAGGCGAACTTCACCGACGAACTTCAGGACGAAGGTGCCATCCTGCTCGGCGAACTGGATTCTACCGGTACTCATCAAAGATTCCTGCTCAACACCAACAGGGCGATATCATCCGGCATCTCCCCTAGCGTGGCCAATCCAAAAACATCCAGGCTGCCGCCCGCTGCCTTGACCCGTTGGGGCAAAGCCGCCTCTTTTTCTTTGAGTGTAGGTTCTGGCAAAAGGTCCAGAATGCCATCGGACATCAGCGTCAGGCTGAACGTCGGCGGCAGTTCCAGTACGTGATCTTCGTAGGTGGCTTCATTGAAGAGGCCCACCGGCAGACCACGCCCTTCCAGGTAACGAACACTGTCTGGCGTGTACAACACAGGCAACGGTAAATGACCACCGATGCTATAGGTCAACAAACCTGTCTCCTCGTCGATGACTCCACCGACCATTGTGACGTGTTTACCCAGCTTACAACTGATCAGGCCTCGGTTGATATGACCAAGGACCTCTGAAGGCTTGAATTCCGGCAAGGTACCGCTGCGCTTGGATTCGAACAACAAGCGCGTGGTCATGAACTTCAGCAGCACGGTAACGAAGGCTGAAGAGGCGCCATGACCGGAAACGTCCGCCAGGTAGAACGCTACCCGACGCTCGTCGACCCGAAAGTAGTCGACGAAATCACCCGACAGGTACAGCGACGGGATGATCTGGTGAGCAAACTGGAACTCGTCGATGGTCCAGGGGCTGACCGGCAGCATGTTCATCTGCACCTGGCGACCGGCGTTCTGGTCTTCCTGGAGCAGGTTCAGGCTGGCGGCGAGTTCGCGGTTGGCCTTTTCCAGCTTCTCGCGGTAGCGCTGGTTTTCCAGCAGCAGGCGCGCACGATCCAGGGCCCGGCGCACAGAGTGCTCGAGCACAGCCAGATCTTCGAGAGGCTTGATCAGGTAATCCGCCGCGCCCAGGCGCAGGGCCTCGACCGCGTCGTTCATCACGCCGGCGCCCGAAACCACGATCACCGGGGTTTGTGGTGACAGCTCGGTGACCTGGCGAATGAGTTCGAGCCCGCCCATCTGTGGCATGCGCAAATCGCAGATGACCAAGTCGGGCTTGTCTTGCTCGAATACCTGAAGACCCTGCTGGCCATTGCTGGCCTGCAAGACGCTGAAACCACTGTCTTCCAAATAGGCGGCGAGGCTCGCGCGCACTACTTCGTCATCATCGATTATCAGCAGCGTGGCA
>LNAP01001971.1_pt1 | contig 21098 bp, 19 predicted proteins | sample 602601 | NCBI WGS metagenome assembly LNAP01 (sample SAMN02440304, study PRJNA202911) | soil metagenome | biome: Subtropical and temperate rainforests or woodlands; isolation source: soil samples (1 kg each in a 20% v/v slurry with milli Q water) were... ...
CCTCGAAGCTAGCGTCGCTAACGTGTTTGATAAGATCGCTGCTCATGGAAGTCTCCAGGTTGTAAGCAAAAAAACGTGGCCCATCATAGCCGCCCTTCCCGCGTTCAGGAAGCCGGAGTTGATTGACTCTCGCTATGGTGCCCGATGAATTTGGGTATAGCTCAACTGGAAACTATGCGGGGGTGACAAAGGCGATTCCGGTGCGCAATGCCGCGCCACGCACATGCTCCTGCATGGCCTTCTGCGCCGCTCCAGAGGCATGCCGGGCCAGCCCGCGCAGGATCTTGCGGTGCTCCTGCCAGGTTTCCATGGCCCGCTCGGGCCGGATGAACGGTAGTTTCTGGCTCTCCAGGAAGATCTCGGCGCTGGTACTGAGAATGCTCACCATTGCCTGATTGCCGCTGGCCTGCAGGATCTTCTGGTGAAACTCGAAGTCCAGCCGCGCCGCCGCCTCGAAATCCGCCGCCCGCAGCTCGTTGCGCATGGTCTCGACATTGTCCTGCAGCGCATCCAGCTCGTCGGCGGTCAGGGTCACGGCCGCCAGCCCCGCGGCGAAGCCTTCCAGGGCGTAACGCAGCTGGAAGATATCCGTCGGCGAGGCCTGGGCCGCGAACGGCCAGCTCAGCCCCGCGCCATTGACCGGCGACTCCGCGGCCTGCACGAACACGCCCTTGCCGGGCTGCACGCTGATCACGCCCAAGGCGCTCAAGGACGACAGCGCCTCGCGCAACGAGGCCCGGCTGACCCCCAATTGCACGGCCAGATCGCGCTGCGACGGCAGCGCATCGCCCGGGCCGAAGCCGCGCTCGTTGATCAATTGGCGGATGGCTTGCAGCGCCACCTCGGGTACGGCGCGGGAGATCGAGTTCATAAAATTCAGGCTGGCCGGTCCAGGAAAAAGCTAGTTGTAAAGCTATTCGCCGAGCCCGGCAAGTCGTGCCCCAAGGGGGTTCGGGCGCATCGCCGGACGCTCGATAAGGGGGCAGAAACGCCAACAACTGTTCAGACCAGTAAGACCGAACAAAACCAGCAAAACCCAGCACTCCAGGGCTTTTACCGGCGCTTGGCACGGCCTGTGCTGTGTCGCTGCGCAGAAATCACTTCCCGTGAATCCGGAGATTTGCCATGACCAAGCGTTTCAGCGCCCTGCTCTCTGCCCTGTTTGCCAGTCTGATGCTGAGTCAGACGCCCGCCCATGCCAACGGCCTGGACGATGTCGTCGCCCGTGGCACCCTCAAGGTGGCCGTGCCCCAGGATTTCCCGCCGTTCGGCTCGGTCGGTCCGGACATGAAACCCCGCGGCCTGGATATCGACACCGCGAAACTGCTGGCCGACCAGCTCAAGGTCAAGCTCGAACTGACGCCGGTCAACAGCACCAACCGCATTCCGTTCCTGACCACCGGCAAGGTCGACCTGGTGATCTCCAGCCTCGGCAAGAATCCGGAGCGCGAGAAGGTCATCGACTTCTCCCAGGCCTACGCACCCTTCTACCTGGCGGTATTCGGCCCACCCGAGGCGCCAATCGCCACCCTCGACGACCTCAAGGGCAAGACCATCAGCGTCACCCGTGGCGCCATCGAAGACATCGAGCTGACCGCCGTGGCCCCGCAAGGCGTGACCATCAAGCGCTTCGAGGACAACAACTCGACCATCGCCGCCTACCTGGCCGGCCAGGTCGACCTGATCGCCAGCGGCAACGTGGTGATGGTCGCCATCAGCGAGCGCAACCCGAAACGCATCCCGGCGATGAAGGTCAAGCTCAAGGATTCCCCGGTCTATGTCGGCGTGAACAAGAACCAGCCGGAGCTGCTGGACAAGGTCAACCAGATCCTCACCACCGCCAAGGCCGACGGCAGCCTGGAAAAGAACGCCCAGCTGTGGCTCAAGCAGCCGTTGCCGGCTGGCCTCTGATCGCGGTCGCGGAGGTTATCCATGGCTTATCAGTTCGACTTTCTACCGGTGCTGGAAAACACCGGCCTGCTGCTGCGCGGCGCCCTGTTCACCCTTGAGCTGACCGCCATCGGCGCGCTGCTCGGGGTCGGCCTGGGCATCGTCGGCGCGGTGGTGCGGGCCTGGAAGATCCAGCCCTTCTCGGCCCTCTTCGGCGTCTACGTCGAGCTGATCCGCAACACCCCGTTCCTGGTGCAGCTGTTCTTCATCTTCTTTGGCCTGCCGTCCCTGGGGCTGCAGATTTCCGAGTGGCAGGCGGCAGTGCTGGCAATGGTGATCAACCTGGGCGCCTACTCCACGGAAATCATCCGCGCCGGCATCCAGGCCATCCCCCGCGGCCAGCTGGAAGCCGCGGCGGCCCTGGCCATGACCCGCCTGGAAGCCTTCCGCCACGTGGTGTTGCTGCCGGCGCTGGGCAAGGTGTGGCCGGCCCTGAGCAGCCAGATCATCATCGTCATGCTCGGTTCGGCGGTGTGTTCGCAGATCGCTACCGAGGAGCTGAGCTTCGCCGCCAACTTCATTCAGTCGCGCAACTTCCGCGCCTTTGAAACCTACGCCCTGACCACGCTGATCTACCTGTGCATGGCCCTGCTGATCCGGCAGCTGCTGAACTGGGTCGGGCGCCGCTATATCGCGAGGAGCAGCCAATGAGTGATTTCAGCTTCTGGGACATCGTGCGCAACCTGCTGACCGGCCTGCAATGGACCCTGCTGCTGTCGCTGGTGGCCTTTGTCGGCGGAGGCCTGATCGGCTTGCTGATCATGACCCTGCGCATTTCCAAGAAGGCTTTCCCCAGCCATTTCGCCCGCCTGTACATCGAGCTGTTCCAGGGCACGCCGCTGTTGATGCAGCTGTTCCTGGTGTTCTTCGGCATCGCCCTGCTGGGTGTGGATATCTCGCCCTGGCTGGCGGCGGCCATCGCCCTGACGCTGTTCACCAGCGCCTACCTGGCGGAGATCTGGCGCGGCTGCGTCGACTCGATCCCCAACGGCCAGTGGGAAGCCTCCTCCAGCCTGGCGCTCAACCCTTATGAACAGCTGCGCCATGTGATCCTGCCACAAGCTCTGCGGATCGCCGTGGCGCCCACCGTGGGCTTTTCGGTGCAGGTGGTCAAAGGCACCGCGGTGACCTCGATCATCGGCTTCACCGAGCTGACCAAGACCGGCGGCATGCTCGCCAACGCCACCTTCGAGCCCTTCATGGTCTACGGCCTGGTGGCGCTCGGTTACTTCTTGCTGTGCTACCCCCTGTCCCTCAGTGCGCGCTACCTGGAAAGGAGACTGCATGCCTCTGCTTAGAATTTCCGCCCTGCATAAATATTACGGCGACCATCATGTGCTCAAGGGCATCGACCTCAGTATCGAGGAAGGCCAGGTGGTGGCGATCATCGGCCGCAGCGGCTCGGGCAAGAGCACTTTGCTGCGCACCCTCAACGGCCTGGAGTCGATCAACGACGGGGTCATCGAAGTCGACGGCGAATACCTCGACGCCGCCCGCGCCGACCTGCGCAGCCTGCGGCAGAAGGTCGGCATGGTGTTCCAGCAGTTCAACCTGTTCCCACACCTGACCGTCGGCGAGAACGTCATGCTCGCCCCGCAAGTGGTGCAAAAGGTGCCCAAGGCCAAGGCCGCCGAACTGGCGCGCGAGATGCTGAAACGGGTCGGCCTGGAGGAGAAGTTCGACGCTTTCCCCGACCGCCTGTCCGGCGGCCAGCAGCAGCGGGTAGCGATTGCCCGGGCCCTGGCCATGTCGCCCAAGGTGCTGCTGTGCGACGAGATCACCTCGGCCCTCGACCCGGAACTGGTCAACGAAGTCCTGAGCGTGGTGCGCCAGCTGGCCAAGGACGGCATGACCCTGATCATGGTGACCCACGAGATGCGTTTTGCCCGGGAAGTGGGCGACAAGCTGGTGTTCATGCACCAGGGCAAGGTGCATGAAGTGGGCGACCCGAAAGTGCTGTTCGCCAACCCGCAGACGCCGGAGCTGGCGAACTTCATCGGGACCAACGAAAGCGCTTGATGCTGACTGGAGCCGCTGCCGCAGGCTGCGATAAGGCCCGCAGGGCCTTCCTGGGCCTTCAAGAACAGCGCCTGCTGCGCAGCCTGCGGCAGCGGCTACAGGAGCTGTGGCGCAAGGATTCATGCGTTGAATCAACGCATTGGACACTGCGCGTTGGCGCGAGCGATTGATCGTGGCAGGATGGCAAGGTTATCGACCGAGACCCCCAAACCATGCCGCAAACCCAAGCCAAGAATCTGTCCCTGATCGCCGCCATCGACCTGGGCTCCAACAGCTTTCACATGGTCGTGGCCAAGGCTCACCATAATGAAATCCGCATTCTCGAGCGGCTCGGTGAAAAGGTGCAGTTGGCCGCCGGGATCGACGAAGACCGTCAACTCAACGAAGAATCCATGCAGCGCGGGCTCGATTGCCTGAAGCGCTTCGCCCAACTGATCAACGGCATGCCCTTGGGCGCGGTGCGTATCGTCGGCACCAACGCCCTGCGCGAAGCCCGCAACCGCGGCGAATTCATCCGCCGCGCCGAGGAGATCCTCGGCCACCCGGTGGAAGTCATCTCCGGTCGTGAAGAAGCCCGCCTCATCTACCTGGGCGTGTCCCATACCCTCGCCGACACCCCGGGCAAACGCCTGGTCGCCGACATCGGCGGCGGCAGTACCGAATTCATCATCGGCCAGCGCTTCGAGCCGCTGCTGCGCGAAAGCCTGCAGATGGGCTGCGTCAGCTTCACCCAGCGCTATTTCCGCGACGGCAAGATCACCCCGGCGCGCTACGCCCAGGCCTACACTGCGGCGCGCCTGGAAATCATGAGCATCGAACACGCCCTGCATCGCCTGACCTGGGATGAAGCCATCGGCTCCTCGGGCACCATCCGCGCCATCGGCCTGGCGCTCAAGGCCGGCGGCCACGGCAGCGGTGAAGTCAACGCCGAAGGCCTGGCCTGGCTCAAGCGCCGGTTGTTCAAGCTGGGCGACGTAGAGAAAATCGACTTCGAAGGCATCAAGCCGGATCGCCGGGCGATCTTCCCGGCCGGCCTGGCGATTCTCGAAGCCATCTTCGACGCCCTCGAACTGCAGCGCATGGACCATTGCGAAGGCGCCCTGCGCGAAGGCGTGCTCTACGACCTGCTGGGCCGCCATCACCACGAAGACGTGCGCGAGCGCACCCTTGGCTCGCTGATGGAGCGCTATCACGTCGACCTGGAACAGGCTGCCCGGGTCGAGCGCAAGGCGCTCCACGCCTTCGACCAGGTGGCAGAGGACTGGGACCTGGAGGACGGCGTCTGGCGCGAACTGTTGGGCTGGGCCGCCAAGGTCCATGAAGTGGGCCTGGACATCGCCCACTACCATTACCACAAGCATGGCGCCTACCTGATCGAGCACTCGGACCTTGCCGGCTTCTCCCGCGAAGACCAGCAAATGCTCGCGCTACTGGTACGCGGCCACCGCCGCAACATTCCCAAGGACAAGTTCGCCGAATTCGGCGAGGAAGGCAGCAAGCTGATTCGCCTGTGCGTGCTGCTGCGTTTCGCCATCCTGTTCCACCACATCCGCGGCACCCAGGAAATGCCCCAGGTAAAGCTGCACGCCGCCGGCGACAGCCTGGAGGTGATGTTCCCGGCAAACTGGCTGGACGAGAACCAGCTGACCCAGGCCGACTTCGCCCTGGAAGCGGAATGGCTGACCCGGGTCGGCATCACCCTCAACGTGCACTGATCTCTGCGTAGGAACCGGCTTGCCGGCGAAGAGGCCCTCGAGCCCTGCATCAGCCTTGAGGACGCCTCGCCGGCAAGCCGGCTCCTACAATCCCCAGCCAAGCGATATAACAACAAAAAGGCCAGCCCGATGTTCGGGCTGGCCTTTTTGTTGGCGGCACCTGAGGTGCTCAGCGCACCGCCAGCACCGGGTTGCTCAGGCGCTCCAGCAATGTGGCCTGGGCGCTGCGCGGGTTCTGGTTGCCGGTCGGCGTGTTGCGGATGTAGCGGCCGTCCGACTGCAGGCTCCAGCTGTGGGTGTTATCGGTGAGATAACTTTCCAGCTCCTTCTTGACCCGCAGGATCAGCTTCTTGCCCTCGACCGGGAAGCAGGTCTCGACACGCTTGTCGAGGTTGCGCTCCATCCAGTCGGCGCTGGACAGGAACATCTGCTCCTCGCCGCCATTGAGGAAATAGAACACCCGGGTGTGCTCCAGGAAGCGACCGATGATCGAACGCACATGGATGTTGTGCGACACGCCGGCGATCCCCGGACGCAGGCAGCACATGCCCCGCACCACCAGGTCGATCCGCACGCCCGACTGGCTGGCCTTGTACAGCGCGCGGATGATCTTCGGATCGGTCAGCGAGTTGAACTTGGCGATGATGTGCGCCGGCTTGCCGTCCAGGGCGAACTGGGTCTCCCGGGCGATCATGTCGAGCATGCCCTTCTTCAGGGTGAAGGGCGCATGCAGCAGCTTCTTCATGCGCAGGGTCTTGCCCATGCCGATCAACTGGCTGAAGAGCTTGCCGACGTCTTCGCACAAGGCATCGTCGGACGTCAGCAGACTGTAGTCGGTGTACAGGCGGGCGTTGCCGGCGTGGTAGTTGCCGGTGCCCAGGTGGGCGTAGCGCACGATCTCACCGGATTCGCGACGCAGGATCAGCATCATCTTGGCGTGGGTCTTGAAGCCGACCACGCCGTAGATCACCACCGCGCCGGCCGCTTGCAGGCGGCTGGCCAGTTGCAGGTTGGACTCTTCGTCGAAACGCGCGCGCAGCTCGATCACCGCGGTGACTTCCTTGCCGTTACGCGCCGCGTCCACCAACGCATCGACGATCTCCGAGTTGGCGCCGCTGCGGTACAGGGTCTGGCGCACCGCCAGCACGTGCGGATCCTTGGCCGCCTGGCGCAGCAGGTCGACCACCGGAGTGAAGGACTCGAACGGGTGCAGCAGCAGGATGTCCTGCTTGCTGATCACGCTGAAGATGTTCTCGCTGTTCTGCAGCAGCTTGGGAATCTGCGGGGTGAACGGCGTGTATTGCAGCTCCGGATGGCTGTCTAGGCCGGTGATGCTGAACAGGCGCGTCAGGTTCACCGGACCGTTGACCTGGTACAGCTCGGTCTCGCTCAGGTTGAACTGCTTGAGCAGGTAGTCGGACAGATGTTTCGGGCAGGTGTCGGCCACTTCCAGACGCACCGCATCGCCGTAACGACGGGAGAACAGCTCGCCGCGCAGGGCGCGGGCCAGGTCTTCGACGTCCTCGGTGTCCACCGCCAGGTCGGCGTTGCGGGTCAGGCGGAACTGATAGCAGCCCTTTACCTTCATGCCCTGGAACAGGTCATCGGCGTGGGCGTGGATCATCGACGAGAGGAATACATAGTTGTCGCCAGGGCCGCCGACTTCTTCCGGCACCTTGATGATCCGCGGCAGCAGGCGCGGCGCCGGGATGATCGCCAGGCCGGAATCGCGGCCGAAGGCGTCGATCCCTTCGAGTTCGACGATGAAGTTCAGGCTCTTGTTCACCAACAGCGGGAACGGGTGCGTAGGGTCGAGGCCGATCGGGGTGATGATCGGCGCGATCTCGTCGCGGAAGTAGCGACGGACCCAGGTCTTGAGCTTGGTGGTCCAGTAACGGCGACGGATGAAGCGGACCTGATGTTTCTCCAGCTCCGGCAACAGGATGTCGTTGAGGATCGCGTACTGGCGGTCGACGTGACCGTGCACCAGGTCGCTGATGCGCGCCAGGGCCTGGTGCGGTTGCAGGCCATCGGCACCGGCCTGTTCACGGGCGAAGGTAATCTGCTTCTTCAGGCCGGCGACGCGGATCTCGAAGAACTCGTCCAGGTTGCTGGAGAAGATCAGCAGGAACTTCAGGCGCTCCAGCAACGGGTAGGACTCGTCCAGCGCCTGTTCCAGCACGCGGATGTTGAACTGCAGTTGCGACAGCTCGCGATGGATATACAGGCTGCTGTCATCCAGGCTCGGGATGACCAGGGTCGGCATCGCCACATGCGGCGCGTCCGCTTGCACCGGCGGGGCTTCCAGCTCCGGTGGTGTTTCAACAACCTGCTCGACCACGGGTTGAGCTTCTTTTACGGCAACTTCAGTGAGTCCTTCGGTATTCATCGCGTGTTCCTGGGAGGGCTATTTTTGCTCTCGTAACAATTGAGCAGCACGAACGGCAAAGTAAGTCAGGATGCCATCGGCACCCGCGCGTTTAAAGGCGGTCAAGGATTCGAGGATAACCCCTTCGCTCAACCAGCCATTCTGGATCGCCGCCATGTGCATGGCGTATTCGCCGCTGACCTGATAGACAAAGGTCGGCACCTTGAATTCATCCTTGACCCGCAAAAGGATGTCCAGGTACGGCATGCCCGGCTTGACCATGACCATGTCTGCGCCTTCGGCGAGGTCGGCGGCCACTTCATGCAGGGCTTCGTGGCTGTTGGCCGGGTCCATCTGGTAGGAGGCCTTGTTGGCCTTGCCCAGGTTCAGCGCCGAGCCGACCGCGTCGCGGAACGGGCCGTAATAGGCGCTGGCGTACTTGGCCGAATAGGCCATGATCCGCACGTTGACGTGCCCGGCCAGCTCCAGGGCTTCGCGGATCGCCTGGATGCGGCCGTCCATCATGTCCGAAGGCGCGACCACCTGGGCGCCGGCTTCGGCATGGGACAGGGCTTGCTTGACCAGCGCATCGACGGTGATGTCGTTCTGCACATAGCCTTCTTCGTCGAGGATGCCGTCCTGGCCGTGAGTGGTGAACGGGTCGAGCGCCACGTCGGTGATCACCCCCAGCTCAGGGAAACGTTCACGCAGCGCGCGGGTGGCGCGCTGGGCAATGCCGTTCGGGTTCCAGGCTTCGGCGGCGTCCAGCGACTTGAGCTCCGCCGGGGTCACCGGGAACAACGCCAGCGCGGGAATCCCCAGCTCGACCCACTGCGCCGCTTCCTCCAGCAGAAGGTCGATGGTCAGGCGTTCGACGCCCGGCATCGAGGCCACCGCTTCCCGGCGATTCTCACCGTCGAGCACGAATACCGGCAGGATCAAGTCATCGGTGGTCAGGACGTTTTCACGAACCAGGCGACGAGAAAAATCATCACGACGATTGCGACGCAGGCGGGTGGCAGGAAACAAACGGTTGGCTGGGGTAAAGCTCACGACAGACTCCTGAGCCCGCGCAGGCGGGCGAGCGTGACAGTTATAAGCGCCCATTATGACGAACGGATGACAGTTGTGCTTAACCCTGTGACCGGTAGTCGCAGCTATTGTCCAGCCAGCATTTGTTCACGTCGAGACACATTTGGATACTTTCCTCCATGGGCTCGAAGGGTTAGGCTGCGCGTTCATTTCGCCAGCATCCAGACAATGCTCCAACAATTTCTTCAGGAATTCGGCTACTTCGCCCTCTTTCTCGGCACATTCTTCGAAGGCGAGACCATCCTGGTTCTGGCCGGCTTTCTCGCGTTTCGCGGATACATGGATATCAACCTGGTGGTGGTCGTGGCCTTCTTCGGCAGCTATGCCGGCGACCAGCTGTGGTACTTCCTGGGACGCAAGCACGGGCGCAAGCTCCTGGCGCGCAAGCCGCGCTGGCAATTGATGGGCGATCGGGCGCTGGAGCATATCCGCAAGCATCCGGACATCTGGGTGCTGAGCTTCCGCTTCGTCTACGGCCTGCGCACCGTGATGCCGGTGGCCATCGGCCTGTCGGGGTATCCGCCGGGACGTTATCTGTTGCTCAACGGCATTGGCGCGGCGATCTGGGCCGCCGCCCTGGCCGCCGCGGCCTATCACTTCGGCGCCGTGCTCGAAGGCATGCTGGGCAGCATCAAGAAATACGAACTGTGGGTGCTCGGCGCCTTGCTGGTCCTGGGCTTTGCCCTGTGGCTGCGCCGCCGCTTCAAGAATGCGCGGCTGGCCAAGGCGATCTACGAAGCCGAACAGGTCAAGCAGAACGATTGCTGCAAGTCTAAGACGCCAGTCGAGTAAGGCGGCCCCGGCAGCAGTAAAGCGCAATGCCACTGAGCAGGCTGTAACTGATCAGGCCGACCCAGCCCAAGGCGCTGGCCGGCCATAGCCCGACCAGGGGCGCCAGCCACACCAGCGGCAGGTTCGACGCCAGCCGCAGCGACTCCATCTTCAGCGCCCACGGGCGATCCTCCAGCGCCACCCCCAGCACGAACAGACCGAAGGCCATGGCGCTCCAGCCCAGCACCAGGGCCGCGACCGGCAGGCTGTCGCCCAGGTTCATCAGGTAGCTGCCAAAGGCGGCGTACACCGCGAACTGCAACACCACATACCCCTGCTGCCAGACATCCAGCGGCACCTCGAACTTGCGGAACTGGCTCAGGTCCGGCTTGCGCAGCGGGTATTTGGCCGCCACATCCGCCGGGCGCCAGCCGGTGCGCATGAACCAGATCCGCAGCTTGTCCCAAACGCGCTCGGTACGCCGCGCATCGTCGAGCAACTGGGCATAGAACTGCAGGTTGGCCCACACCGGGTTCCAGCTGGCCAGGGGCGTGGTGACGCCGAAGATCACCGGCTCGTTGTCGTCCTCCTCCTGAAAGGTGCCGAACAGCCGGTCCCAAATAATGAACACGCCGCCGTAGTTGCGATCCATGTAGAGAGCGTTCTGTGCATGGTGGGCCCGATGATTGGACGGCGAGACAAAAAACCATTCGAACCAGCCGAGCTTGGGAATGTGCCGGGTGTGCACCCAGAACTGATACAGCAGGTTCAACGCCCCCACGCTGACAAACACCAGCAGCGGCACCCCCAGCACGGCCATCGGCAGGTAGAAGATCCAGCTCAGCAGGAAGCCGGTGCTGGTCTGGCGCAATGCCGTGGAGAGGTTGTAGTCCTCGCTCTGGTGATGCACCGAATGCGCCGCCCAGAGAATGTTGCGCTCATGGCCCATGCGGTGCAGCCAGTAGTAGCAGAAGTCGTAGAGGACAAAGGCGAACACCCAGACCCAGGCGCTCTCGGCCGACAGGCTGAAGAGCCCCAGGTGTTCCAGGGCAAAGGCGTAGGTCACCAGGCCGACGCCCTTGGTCAACAGCCCGGTGGTGGTCGACAAGGCCCCGGTGCTGAGGCTGTTGATGGCGTCCGCGACCCGATAGTTGTTCACCCCCCGCCAGCGGTCGACCAGCAGTTCGAGGGCGATCAGCACAAAGAAGAACGGCACCGCATAAAGAATGAAATTCATGACACGACCTGATCGGAATCCTGATCGAAGATTAGGTCGGGCGGCGGGATAACCCTATGGCAACGGGCGACAAATTAGTGGACATTTAACGCCATGAATCTGGAGAAAAAACCATGAGCAAAAAAGTTGCAGTGATCCTTTCCGGCTGTGGCGTCTATGACGGTGCCGAGATCCATGAAAGCGTCATCACCCTGCTGCGCCTGGACCAGCGCGGCGCCCAAGTGCAGTGCTTCGCCCCGAACATCGCCCAGTTGCATGTGATCAACCACCTGACCGGCGCAGAGATGCCCGAGTCGCGCAATGTCCTGGTGGAATCGGCGCGCATCGCCCGTGGCCAGGTGAAAGACATTCGTGAGGCCGACGCCGAAGACTTCGACGCACTGATCGTGCCCGGCGGCTTCGGCGCGGCGAAAAACCTCTCCAACTTCGCCGTGGAAGGGGCCGGTTGCACGGTCCAGCCGGATGTCCTGGCGCTGACCGAAGCCTTCGCCGAAGCCGGCAAGCCGGTGGGCCTGATCTGCATCTCGCCGGCCTTGGCGGCGAAGATCTACGGCCCGGGCGTCACCTGCACCATTGGCAACGACGCCGACACCGCGGCCGCCGTCAGCAAGATGGGCGCGACCCACGCAGAGTGCGCCGTCGGCGACATCATCGAGGACAAGGCACGCAAGCTGGTCAGCACCCCGGCCTACATGCTCGCACAGTCCATCAGCGAAGCGGCGGCGGGGATCAACAAGCTGGTGGATCGGGTGCTGGAACTGACCCACGAAAACGACGAGTAATCCAAAAACCGTGGCAAGCCGGCAAGCGCCCTCGCCTCGCGGGAATCGTCAGGCCTGGCGCGCCAGCCGCGTCAGGATGCGGTCCAGGGCATTGGCGAAGGCCTGCTTCTCGCGGTCCCCATAAGCGCCTGGCCCACCACCGACCTGCCCCTGCTCGCGCAGATCGGTAAACAGGTTACGCACCGCCAGCCGCTCACCCATGTTCTGCGCATCGAATTCCTTGCCCCGCGGGTCGAGGGCGGCGACGCCTTTCTTCACCAGGCGGTCGGCCAGGGGCACGTCGCTGCAGATCACCAGTTCGCCCGGCACTGCGTGTTCCACCAGGTAGTCGTCGGCCGCATCCGGGCCGCTGGGCACCACGATCAGCTTGACGCAGGCAAAGGCCGGCTTGATCTGCGGCTGCCCCGCCACTAGCACCAACTCGAACTGACGCTTGAGGGCAAACCTCACCACCTGGTCCTTCGCCGCCTTGGGGCAGGCGTCGGCATCGATCCACACACGCATTGCGTTATTCCTCTAAAAGCATCGCGGGCAAGCCGCGCGCCTACAGATCTCGATGAACTGTGGGCGCGCGGCTTGCCCGCGATAATGAGCGAAACGGATGCCTCAGGAAACCTGGGGCCGCCGTTTCTCGGCAATGCGACTGCGACTGTAGAGCACAATGATCGCCACGATCGCCACCGCCTGCGCCGTCAGCGAATAGGCATCGGCGTGAATGCCCAGCCAGTCGAAGTCGAAGAACGCCACTGGCCGCGTACCGAAGACTCCGGCCTCCTGCAGCGCCTTGACGCCATGCCCGGCAAACACCACCGACAAGGCGCACAGCAATGCCGCGTTGATGCCGAAGAACAGGGCCAGCGGCAGCTTGGCCGAACCGCGCAGGATCACCCAGGCCAGGCCGAACAGCAGCACCAGCGCCGTGGCGCCGCCGGCCAGCACCGCGTTGTGGCCCGCCGGGCCGGCCTGCAGCCACAGGGTTTCGTAGAACAGGATCACTTCGAACAGTTCGCGATAGACCGAGAAGAACGCCAGCACCGCAAAGCCGAAACGGCCGCCACCGCCCACCAGGCTGCTCTTGATGTAGTCCTGCCAGGCCGCCGCGTGCCGACGGTCGTGCATCCACACGCCGAGCCACAGCACCATGACACTGGCGAACAAGGCCGTGGCGCCTTCCAGCAATTCACGCTGGGAGCCGCTGACGTCGATCACATAGGCCGCCAACGCCCAGGTCGCCAGGCCGGCCAGCAAGGCCAGGGCCCAGCCGACGTTGACGCTGCGCACCGCCGATTGCTGGCCGGTATTGCGCAGGAAGGCCAGGATCGCCGCCAGCACCAGGATCGCTTCCAGGCCCTCGCGCAACAGGATCAGCAGGCCGGAAATGTAGCTCAGCGACCAGCTCAGGCCGTCGCTGCCCAGCAGGCCCGCCGACTCTGTCAGCTTGGCCTTGGCGGCAGCCAGACGCTGCTCGACCTGCTCTGCCGGCAAGCCGTCCTGCAGCGCCTGACGATAGGCCATCAGGGCTTTCTCGGTGTCCTTGCGCACGTTGGCGTCGACGTTGTCGAGGGAGCTTTCCACCAGCTCGAAGCCTTCCAGGTACGCCGCCACCGACAGGTCGTAGGCCTGTTCGCGGTCACCGGCGCGGTAGGCGGCCAGGCTCTTGTCCAGGGTCGAGGCGGTGTAGTCGAGAAGTTGCGCCGGGCCTCGCTTGACCTGTGGTGGCTGGGCGCGCTGGGCACGGAAGGTGGCCGCGGCCTGCGGGCCTTCGGCGGCCTCTACTTCGCTTGGGGTCTGGCGGGCCAGGTCGGCGAGGTTGTAGCTCTTGTCGCCCTTCGCCGCGGCCGGGTCGGCGGTGAAGCCGGCGATATAGGTCGCCAGGTCCCAGCGTTGACGGTCATCCAACTGGTCGGCGAACGACGGCATGTCGGTGCCTTCGACGCCCAGGCCCAGGGTGTTGTAGATACCGTAGAGGCTCAGACGGTCCAGACGCTGGGCATCGCGCAGGTTGGCCGGCGGTGGGGCCATACCGACACCGGCCGGGCCATCGCCCGCACCGGCGTCACCGTGGCACACCGAACAGTGCTGGGCGTACAGCGGCGCACCGCGCGTAGGGTCCGGGGTAATGGCCGGCGCCTGGCTGACCTCATAGGCGGCCGCCAGTTGCGCACCCAGTTGACGCGCCTGGCGCGCTACCGCGTTGCCATCCTGGCGGTTAGTGACAGCGGCCAGCAGCTCATCGACGCCTTTGACCAGGCTCGCACGCTCGGGCTTGTCGGGCAGCTCTACCACCAGCCCCTGCAACACGCCGAGAAACTCCACCTGTTCGCGGTATTCGGAGTCGTCGACCACCTTGCCCGCCTCCACCGTCGGCGGATAGTCAGCGCCAATGTAGTCCAGTAAATGCAGGGCCTGGGGCGCACCCTCTGCGGTAGCAGCCAGCAGATTGAAGCTGCACGACACCAACGCCGGCAGCAACAGCCAGGCGAGAAAACGGGAGGGGGCAGTCATGAATGAATCCCAAATGGAAACAAGAAGTAACACATTGTCGAATGTTAATCGGTTTGACTCAAGACGTTAGTGCTTTGGCCGCTGAAATGACTCGCTCAGGTAGGGGCCAACCCTCAAATAAAGCAGCGGAAAAGCCATTGTTTTGCCAGTAACGAGGCCTATAATGCGCCGCCTTCGTTATCGCGAAACGGCATTTAGGCTCCTCTTTTTATGAGGGATGTGTGGGAAAAGGTTTTTCCTGCACTTGGTTATTTGGCCCGACCAGCCCCTTCGGCCGATTACGCTCAGGGAAGCAGCACCTCAATGGCATCTCGCGTCTTTACCTCCCTTGCCCTCGCGGCACTCACGCTGCTGTCGGGCTGTTCGATGTTCCGCAGCTACGACACTGAACTGCAAGCCACCAACCAGCAGTTGGCCAGCGGCAATGTCGATGGCGCGCTGACCCTGCTGGAGAAGAACAACAGCAGCGAAGACAAAGACCTTCTCTACTACTTCGAAAAAGGCGAGTTGCTGCGGGCCAAGGGCGATCTGACCGGCAGCCAGGCGGCTTGGCACCGGGCAGACCTGGTGGTGTACAAGTGGGAAGAGTCGGTCAGGTTCGACACCGAGCGCTATCTCGCGCAATTCGGTAGCTTCCTGGTCAACGACAAGGTGCGGCGCTACGAAGGGTATGACTATGAAAAAGTCATGCTCACCACCCAGATGGCGTTGAACCTGCTGGCCGTCAATGACTTCGACGGCGCGCGCACCGAAATCAAGAAAACCCACGAACGCGAAGCGGTGATCGCCGAACTGCGGGACAAGGAATACCTCAAGCGCGAAAACGAAGCCGAGCGCCAGGGCGTGGCCACGCAGTTCAAGGATCTGCGCGGCTATCCGGTGGAAAGTCTCGATGCGCCGGACGTGGTGGGCCTGAAGAACAGCTACCAGAGCGCGTTCAGTCATTACCTGGCCGGTTTCATCTACGAAGCCCTGGGCGAAAAGGACCTGGCCGCGCCGGGCTACCGCAAAGCCGCCGAACTGCGCCCCAATACACCGTTGCTGGAACAGGCCCTGCTCGACCTGGATGCCTCCCGCGTGGCAGCTGACGAAAGCGACGTGCTGATCGTAGTGCAGAGCGGCCTGGCGCCGGCCCGCGACTCGATCCGCCTGCCGTTGCCGATCCCTATCGACGGGCATTGGGTGATCACACCGCTGTCGTTCCCGGTGATCAAGCCAGACACTTCGACGGCCACCTTTGCGCAGATCGGCGTCGATGGTCGGCAGCAGAACCTCACGCCCCTCAACAGCACCACTGCAATGTCGCGCCGCGCCCTGCGCGACGACATGCCGGGGATCATCCTGCGTACCACCGTGCGCGCCATCAGCCGCGGCGTGACGCAAAAAAACCTCAACCAGACCAACCCGATGGCCGGCCTGGTGCTGGGCATCGCGTCCGCCGTCACCGAAGGCGCCGATACCCGCACCTGGCGCACCCTGCCGGACCTGACCCAGGTCACGCGCCTGCGCCTCAAGCACGGTGAGCACCAGGTGAGCCTGCCCAATGCCTTGGGCGGCACCCTGGTGACGGTCAAGGCCGAACAACGCCATCAGGTGATCACTTTGCGAGTGGTCGGCAACCAGGTCTTCACCAGCGGCGTGGCCGCCCATGTGGTCGCGAGCAACCCGGCCCAGGCCGTCGCCAGCCTCAAACAACCTTAAGGAGCACGCTATGCGTCATTTCATCCTCGGCGCCCTGGCGCTGATCTTCCTCGCCGGTTGCGCCACCCCGCCGCCGGAACCAGGCAGCGCCGCGAGCAAAGTCGTGGTGATGGGCAAGTTCAAGGGCATCGCCGTCGGCGCCATTCGGGTAGCCCGCGAGAACGGCTTCCTGACGGCCAAGGTGCAACTGAGCAACATCACCAGCAGCAACCAGATGATGTATTACCGCTTCGCCTGGCTGGGCGCCGATGGCTTCCCGGTGGGTGACGAAGAAACCTGGAAAGTGCTGAACCTCTACGCCAACCAGGCCACCTTCCTGCCGGCCATCGCCAACCTGCCCCAGGCCGCCGACTTCCGCCTTGAAGTCAAGACGCCTTGAGCCAGCCCCCTATTCAGTTTTCGAGAGACATTCCCATGTTTGTACGCTTTTCGTTCCTCGCCGTAGTCGCCGTCCTGGCCAGCGGCTGCGCCAACACCTCGCCGGTCATCGGCGGTAAAAATATCAGCTACGGCGACACCAAGGCCGTGGAACTGGTGACCAACGAGTTCGGTTCCACCGACCTGCAGATGATCGCCGAAAGCATGACCCGCTCCCTGGCGCAGTCCGGCATCCTCCAGGGCCGCCCGGTGGTGCAGGTGTATGACGTGAAGAACAAGACCAGCGAATACATCGATACCCGCGAGATCACCACCTCGATCAAGACCCAACTGATGAAGACCGGCACCGCCCGCTTCGCCAGCGACAACACCGACATGCAAAGCCAGGTCGACCAGCTCAAGCTGCAAAACCAGAGCGGCCTGTACAAGAAATCCACGGTCAGCAAGACCGGCAACATGGTTGCCGCCAAGTACCGCCTGGAAGGCTCCATCAGCTCCATCGTCAAGCGCAGCGCCGACTACAAGGACGTGTTCTACAAGTTCAGCCTGCAGTTGATCGACGTCGAAAGCGGCCTGGCGGAATGGATGGACGAAAAAGAAATCCGCAAGACCACGGAGCGCTAAGCCATGCGTCCATGGATCGGCATCATCGCCCTGCTGTGCAGCGTTGGCGCCTGGGCGGCGCCGAAAATCGCGGTGACGGACCTGGCCTACGAGGCGCGGGTGGAGGAATACATCCACGCCGTCGCGGCGACCAATAACTTCCAGGCCAGCCCGTACAACGCCAGCGGTGCGTCCAGCTACACCGAGTTCGAGAGCCGCAACAGCTACATCGAACAGAGTGAGCTGCGTAAATTCAGCGGCGATATCAAGGGGGAGATTCTCAAGTCGCGCCAGTTCCAGTTGGTCCAGGGCACGCCCTACACCAGCGAGGCCAAGGGCGATGTGTACGACGTGATCAAGCGGATCAAGGCCGGCCACTTCAAGGGCGCCGACTATGTGCTGTTTGGTACTTTGTCGGATATCGACTTCACCCAGGACATCAACGCCCTGGATCGCACCAACAGCTATTCAGCGGTGCTGGGACTGGCGGTCGTGGCGGACTTCAGCCTGATCAACACCCGCACCTATGAAATCACCTCGGCGTTTACCGCCATGGGTGAGGGCCAGGACACCAAGCTGGTGAACAGTCGCGACGTGCGCGTCAGCCTGAGCCGGCCACGGGTGGTGAAGGAAGTGTCGAAAACCTTGGGTGAAGATGTGGCGCGCCAGCTGCAGGAGCAACTGGGCGGTGGCTACCAGGAGCCTGGGCAGCCGGCATTGCGCAACAACCTGCCAAGGGATGAGGCGCCGAAAATCCTGCACTGAAGCTCAATGGCTCGGCTAGCACACATCAATGTGGGAGCTGGCTTGCCTGCGATGCAGGCTGGCGAGGAAACCCGCAGCGCCCACGAACAACCCGGCAAAAGTGCGGTTCACGCGTTTCTGCTGCTTGGGCGTGCGCAACAGGCGCAGCACCTTCGACGCCAGCCCGGTGTAGCCCGCCATCACGATCATATCCACGCCAATCATGGTCGCACCGAGGATCAGGTACTGAATCAGCAGCGGCGCCTGTGGGTTCACGAACTGCGGCAGCACCGCCAGCATGAACACCAGAGCCTTGGGGTTGCTGGCATTGACCAGGAAACCACGGAACATCATCGCCAGCGGCTTGCCGATCGGGCGGACTGGCCCGTCATCGCTCATGTCCATGGGCAGGGCGCGCCATTGCTTGACGGCCAGGTACACCAGGTACGCCACGCCAAACCATTTGATCGCATAGAACGCGGTTGAGGACGTCGCCAGAACGGCGCCCAGGCCGCCCGCCACCACGGCAATCTGCATCGCCAGGCCCAATTGCAGGCCAATGGCGTTCCAGTAACCGCGCAGGAAACCATATTGCAGGCCGCTGGACATGGAGGCGATGGCGCCCGCGCCGGGGGAGAGACTGATGATCCAACTGGCCAGGAAGAAGGCCAGCCATGTGTCGAGCGCCATTACACACCTCGTAGCAAATTCGTTGTCAGCACTAAGCTAACGCCAAGGACCGAGGGCTGGCTAGAGAATTTTTAAGGTAAAGGGCTGATATCGCTACCGCGCCAGCGGCGTACCGAGCGCTGGAAGAACAGGCTGTTGGGTACTTGCACCACGGCGCTGTCGGTGCCCGCTTCGGCCACTTCGATCAGCGTGGTGTACAGCAGGTTGATCGCGATCACCCGGCCTTTGACGCCGGGCTTGTCGACGGTGTCCACCAGCTCGACCACATCACCCAGGCGAAACGGCCCGACGGTGAAGATCAGGATCGCGCACAGCAGGTTGGACAGCACCGACCACATGGCAAAGAACGCTACCGCCGCGACGGCCACAAAACCCGAGAGCGCGGTCCACAGCACGGTGGCCGAGACCCCCAGGCGTTCGAGGACGAAGATCAGCGCACTGCCCATGATCAGCCAACGCAGGCCACCACGCAGGGGCATCAGCAGTTGCGGCGGAAACGGATAGCGCTCACCCAGGCGCGTCAGGCCCTTGGCGACGAAGCGCTGGGCCAGGTAACCGGCCAGCAGGATCAGCAGGATTTGCACACCGACCCACATCGGTTCGATCCATTGCGCCGGCAGTGGCAGCTGCAAGGCTTCCATCAGGACAGCGCCTCCAACTCCGCTTGCAGGCCTTCCAGCAGTTCGAGGGCTTCCATCCAGGTCTCCTCCAGTTGCCCTTCGCGCACCTTGAGCTTGGCCTGTTCGGCCAGCAGGTCGCGCAGCTCATCCTTGCGGGCCGCTTCGTACACCGCGCTGTCGCCGAGGCTGGTTTCGATCTTGGCCAGGCGTTCGTGGACCTTGCCCAATTCGGCTTCAAGCTTGTCGGCTTCGCGTTTGTGCGGTGCCAACTGCTGGCGCAGGGCCGCAGCAGCCTGGCGCTGGGCTTTTTTGTCGGTCTTGTCCGGGTTGACCGGGGTGTTGCTGACCGGCGCGTTGCGCAGACGGTAGTCGGTCAACCAACGGGCGTAGTCGTCCAGGTCGCCATCAAACTCTTCGACCTTGCCATCGGCCACCAGCAGGAAGTTGTCGGTGGTGCTCTTGAGCAAGTGGCGGTCGTGAGACACCACCAGCACAGCGCCACTGAATTCCTGCAGGGCCATGGTCAGCGCCAGGCGCATTTCCAGGTCCAGGTGGTTGGTCGGTTCGTCGAGCAGCAGCAGGTTGGGACGGTCCCAGGCGATCAGGGCCAGGGCCAGGCGGGCTTTTTCGCCGCCGGAGAAATTCAGCACCGGCTCGTCGATGCGCGCACCACGGAAGTCGAAACCGCCAAGGAAGTCGCGCAGGGTCTGTTCGCGCTCGGTCGGCGCCAGGCGTTGCAGGTGCAACAGCGGGCTGGCCTTGGCGTCGAGGGAGTCCAATTGATGCTGGGCGAAGTAGCCCACCACCAGGTTCTCGCCACGGGTCAGGCGTCCGGCCAGGGGTTGCAGCTCGCCCGACAGGTTCTTGATCAGCGTCGACTTGCCCGCGCCGTTGGGGCCGAGCAAGCCGATGCGCGCGCCCGGGGTGAGCTGCAGCTTGACCTTCTCCAGGATGGTCTTGTCGCCATAACCCAGGCGGGCATCCGAGAGGTCGAGCAAGGGGCTAGAGATTTTCACTGACTCGCGGAACACAAAGTCGAACGGCGAATCGACGTGGGCCGCCGACAGCTCTTCCATGCGCTCCAGGGCCTTGATCCGGCTCTGGGCCTGACGGGCCTTGGTGGCCTGGGCCTTGAACCGGGCGATGTAGCTTTCCATATGCGCACGTTGCGCCTGCTGCTTCTCGAAGGCCTGCTGTTGCTGGGCCAGGCGTTCGGCACGGGCCCGCTCGAACGCGGTGTAGCCGCCGCGATAGAGGGTGATTTTCTTCTGTTCGACATGGGCGATGTTATCGACCACGGCGTCGAGGAAATCCCGGTCGTGGGAGATCAGCAGCAACGTGCCTGGGTAACTCTTGAGGAAATCCTCCAGCCACAGGATTGCATCCAGATCCAGGTGGTTGGTCGGTTCGTCGAGCAGCAACAGGTCCGAGGGGCACATCAGCGCCTGGGCCAGGTTCAGGCGCATGCGCCAGCCACCGGAGAAGTCGGCAACCGGGCGGTCCATCTGTTCGTTGGTGAACCCGAGGCCGGCGAGCATTTTGCGCGCGCGGGCGTCGGCGGTGTAGCCGTCGGCACTGTCGAGTTCCGAGTGCAGGCGGGCCTGGGCGGCACCGTCCTGGGCTTTCTCGGCCTCGGCCAGGTCGTGTTGCACCTGACGCAGACGCAGGTCGCCATCGAGCACGTAGTCGATCGCGATGCGGTCCAGGGTGTCGATCTCCTGGCGCATGTGGGCGATACGCCAGTCGGCTGGCAGCAGGCAGTCCCCGGAATCAGGGGTCAGCTCACCGAGCAACAGGGCGAACAACGTGGATTTGCCGGCGCCATTGGCACCGATCAGGCCGGCTTTGTGACCGGCGTGCAGGGTCAGCTCGGCGTCTTCGAGAAGACGTTGCGGGCCACGCTGTAATGTTAGGCTTTGAAGT
>LNAP01001337.1_pt2 | contig 21085 bp, 21 predicted proteins | sample 602601 | NCBI WGS metagenome assembly LNAP01 (sample SAMN02440304, study PRJNA202911) | soil metagenome | biome: Subtropical and temperate rainforests or woodlands; isolation source: soil samples (1 kg each in a 20% v/v slurry with milli Q water) were... ...
ACTTGAGCTTCTCCAGCAGCTCGTTGTTCGGCGCCACCGTGACCACCGGCATGTCGCTGTCGACCAGCGCCAGCGGGCCATGCTTGAGCTCGCCGGCCGGATAGGCCTCGGCGTGGATGTAGGAGATTTCCTTGAGCTTGAGCGCCCCCTCCATGGCCACCGGGTACTGGGCACCGCGACCGAGGAACAGCGAGTGGCTCTTCTCGGCGAACAGCGCGGACACCTCTTCCACGGTCTTGTCCATCGCCAGCGCCTCCTGCAGGTTGCCCGGCAGACGCCGCAGCGCCTCGACCAGCTCCGCCTCGACGCCAGCGGCCAGGGTGCCGCGCACCTGGCCGATGGCCAGGGTCAGCAGCAGCAGGCCGACCAGCTGGGTGGTGAACGCCTTGGTCGAGGCCACGCCGATCTCCGGACCGGCGTTGGTCAGCAGGGTCAGGTCGGACTCGCGCACCAGCGAGCTGGTGCCGACGTTGCAGATCGCCAGGCTGGCCAGGTAGCCGGCCGACTTGGCATTGCGCAGGGCAGCCAGGGTATCGGCGGTTTCCCCGGACTGGGAGATGGTGACGAACAGCGAGTCGGGCTGCACCGCCACCTTGCGGTAGCGGAACTCGCTGGCCACCTCGACCTGGCAGGGAATGCCGGTCAGCTCTTCCAGCCAGTAGCGGGCGACCATGCCGGCGTGGAAGCTGGTGCCGCAGGCGACGATCTGCACGTTGCGCACCTTGGCGAACAGCTCGGCCGCCTGCGGGCCGAAGGCCTGCACCAGCACGTGATCGGAGCCCAGGCGGCCTTCCAGGGTGCGTTGCACCACCTTGGGCTGCTCGTGGATTTCCTTGAGCATGAAGTGGCGGTACTCGCCCTTCTCCGCCGCCTCGGCGCCTTCGTGGAACTGCACGGTGTCGCGCTGCACGCTGCGGCCTTCGGCATCCCAGATCTGCACGCTGTCCTGGCGGATCTCGGCGATGTCGCCCTCCTCCAGATAGACGAAGCGGTCGGTGACCTGGCGCAGGGCCAGCGGGTCGGAGGCCAGGAAGTTCTCGCCCAGGCCCAGACCGATCACCAGCGGGCTGCCGCTGCGCGCGGCGAGGATGCGGTCCGGCTGCGCAGCGCTGATCACCGCCAGGCCGTAGGCGCCGTGCAGCTCCTTGACCGCCGCCTTGAGCGCATCAGCCAGGTTCGGCAGGCTCTTCAGCGTGTGGTGCAGCAGGTGGACGATGGTCTCGGTGTCGGTCTGCGAGGTGAACAGGTAACCGAGGCCCTGGAGCCGCTCGCGCAGCTGCTCGTGGTTCTCGATGATGCCGTTGTGCACCACCGCCAGCTCCTCGCCGGAGAAGTGCGGATGGGCGTTGGCCTCGCTGGGCACGCCGTGGGTGGCCCAGCGAGTATGGGCGATGCCCAGGCGACCGAGCAGCGGCTCCTCCACCAGCGCCTGTTCCAGCGCGGCGACCTTGCCGATGCGGCGGCTGCGACGCAGCTGGCCGTCGTTGGTGTAGACCGCCACGCCGGCGCTGTCGTAGCCGCGGTATTCGAGGCGCTTGAGGCCCTCGATGAGAATGGCACTGATATTACGCTCGGCAATCGCGCCGACAATTCCGCACATGCTGGTTCTCCTTGCTATACGTCGGCGCAGATCAGCTTGATGCCGCGCGCCAGGATCTGTTCGCGCGCCTCGGCGTCGAGACGCGCATCGGTAATCAGAGTGTGGATGCTGCTCCACGGCAGCTCCAGATTGGGCATGCGCCGGCCGAGCTTGTCGGCCTCGGCCATGACGATCACTTCGCGCGCCACCTCGGCCATGACCCGGGACAGGCCCAGCAGCTCATTGAAGGTGGTAGTGCCGCGCGCCAGGTCGATGCCGTCGGCGCCGATGAACAACTGGTCGAAATCGTAGGAACGCAGTACCTGCTCGGCAACCTGGCCCTGGAACGATTCGGAATGCGGGTCCCAGGTGCCGCCGGTCATCAGCAGCACCGGCTCCTGCTCCAGTTCGCGCAGGGCATTGGCCACACTCAGCGAATTGGTCATCACCACCAGGCCGGGGCGACGGTCGAGCTCGGGGATCAATGCCGTGGTGGTACTGCCGCTGTCGATGATGATCCGCGCATGCTCGCGGATGCAGGCCGCCGCCGCACGCGCAATCGCCTGCTTGTACGGCGACACCGGCTGGCTGTGCTCGGCGACCAGCTCGTGGGGCATCGGCACCGCCCCGCCGTAGCGGCGCAGCAGCAGGCCGTTGTTCTCCAGCGCGGCGAGGTCCTTGCGGACGGTGACTTCAGAGGTTTCGAAGTGACGGGCCAGCGCCTCGACATGCACTTCACCCTGTTCGGCGAGCAGGGCGAGGATGGCATGCCGACGTTGCGGTGTGTTTCGTTTCGACATTCGCAAGTTTCGATTCGTAACTTTATAGGTGTGAATCAAAACTCAGGAAGGCACGGGCGTCAAGTGACTGTGGACAGAACTATCCACAGACCGATGGCCGGCAGGCAAAGACCATCTTGGCAAAGCACTGTGGATAACAAATTTGCCGCCGCGTTATTTCTATCCACAGGCCAAAACACCGATCAGCCTGGATCGCCTGTGGAAAACCCTGTTGCCGGGTTTTCCACAGGCGCTGCTGCACGCTGAGCACTGCGGACAGTTATCCACACCGCGCAGGGTGCGCCACGCGTACCGACAGGCCGGCGCGACTCAGGCCTTGGGCTTCTTCACCGGGCGCTGCCAGCCTTCGATGTTGCGCTGGCGCGCACGACCAACGGCCAAGCTGGATGGCGGCACCTCGCTGGTGATCACCGAACCGGCGGCGGTGGTGGCACCGTCGCCGATGGTGAGTGGCGCCACCAGCGAGTTGTTGGTGCCGATGAAGGCATCCACGCCGATCACCGTGCGGTGCTTGTTGGCGCCGTCGTAGTTGCAGGTGATGGTGCCAGCGCCGATGTTGCTCAGCGCGCCGATCTCGGCGTCGCCCAGATAGGCCAGGTGACCGGCCTTGGCGCCCTCGCCCATCCGGGCGTTCTTCAGCTCGACGAAGTTGCCGACGTGCGCCTTGGCGCCCAGCACGCTGCCCGGACGCAGGCGGGCGAACGGCCCGCAGTCGGCGCCCTCGCCCAGTTCGGCGCCTTCCAGATGGCTGTTGGCCTTGACCACCGCGCCGCGACGCAGGGTGCTGTTGCGGATCACGCAGTTGGGGCCGATCTGCACATCGTCCTCGATCACCACGCGGCCTTCGAGGATCACGTTGATGTCGATCAGCACATCACGACCGACGCTGACCTCGCCGCGCACGTCGAAGCGCGCCGGATCCAGCAGGGTCACGCCCTGGGCCATCAGCCGGCGCGCCGCGCGCTGCTGGAAGTGGCGCTCCAGCTCGGCGAGCTGGCGGCGATCATTGGCGCCCTGCACTTCCATGGCGTCCTGCGGCTGCGCGGTGGCCACCGTCAGGCCGTCGGCCACCGCCATGGCGATCACGTCGGTCAGGTAGTACTCGCCTTGGGCGTTGCTGTTGGACAGCCGGCCCATCCACTCGGCCATGCGCGCACCGGGCATGGCGAGGATGCCGGTGTTGCCCTCGCGGATCGCCAGCTGCTCGGCACTGGCATCCTTCTGCTCGACGATCGCGGTCACCTGCCCTTGCGCGTCACGGATGATCCGCCCGTAGCCGGTGGGATCGGCCAGTTCGACGGTGAGCAGGGCCAGCTGCGCCGGGCCGGCGTGGGCCAGCAGGCGCTCGAGGGTCGGCGCCTCGATCAGCGGCACGTCGCCGTACAGCACCAGCACCTGCTCGGCAGTTATGAACGGCAGCGCCTGGGCCACCGCGTGGCCGGTGCCGAGCTGCTGCTCCTGGAGGACGAAATTCAGGTCGTCGGCCGCCAGGCGCTCGCGCACCGCTTCGGCGCCGTGGCCGATGACCACATGGATGCGCTGCGGCTGCAGCGCCCGCGCGGTGTCGATGACATGGCCGAGCATGGGCTTGCCGGCGACCGGATGCAGGACCTTGGGCAGCGCCGAGCGCATGCGGGTGCCCTGACCGGCGGCGAGGATGACGATTTCCAGACTCATTGGTGTACTTCCCTATGCAGCCCCAGCGCCGGGCTGGAGCGAAATGGACACGAATAGCATGGGCGGCAGCGGCGCGACGCACGGCGAGCCGGCAATAAAAAAAGGGGGTAGCCAAGGCTACCCCCTTTTCTCGTGAACCGGACGACTGCGCCGCAATGCGGATCAGTGCGCCGAACCACCGAACTTCTTGCGCAGTTCCTGAATGGTCCGCAGCTGTGCGACAGCTTCGGCCAGACGAGCGGAAGCGGTGGAGTAGTCGAACTCGGCACTCTTCTCGTTGAGGGCCTTCTCCGCCGCCTTGCGGGCTTCGAGAGCTGCCGCTTCGTCGAGGTCGGCAGCGCGGATCGCGGTGTCGGCGAGGACCTTCACCATGTTCGGCTGCACTTCGATGAAACCGCCGGAGATGTAGTACACCTCCTGCCCGCCACCCTGCTTGATCACCCGCACCGGACCCGGCTTGAGATCGGTCAGCAGCGGGGCGTGGCCCGGCAGAATACCGATATCACCCATGTTGCCGTGGGCGACGACCATTTCCACCAGCCCCGAGAACAGCTCTTCTTCCGCACTGACGATGTCGCAGTGGACTGTCATAGCCATACTTCATGCCTCGGTAAGCAGGCGGCGCTACCGGGGTAGCCGCCGCCTGGTCGAGCGCCCGCGAGCGGGCGCGCCAGTTACAGTTTCTTGGCTTTTTCGACGGCTTCGTCGATGGTGCCGACCATGTAGAACGCCTGCTCCGGCAGGTGATCGTAATCACCGTTGAGGATGCCGGCGAAACCACGGATGGTCTCTTTCAGCGGGACGTACTTGCCCGGGGCGCCAGTGAACACTTCGGCCACGAAGAACGGCTGGGACAGGAAGCGCTGGATCTTACGCGCGCGGGATACCAGCTGCTTGTCGGCTTCGGACAGTTCGTCCATGCCGAGGATCGCGATGATGTCCTTCAGTTCCTTGTAGCGCTGCAGCACGTACTGCACACCGCGGGCGGTGTCGTAGTGCTCCTGGCCAACGACCAGCGGATCCAGCTGACGGGAGGTGGAGTCCAGCGGGTCGACTGCCGGGTAGATACCCAGCGAGGCGATGTCACGGGACAGTACCACGGTGGCGTCGAGGTGGGCGAAGGTGGTCGCCGGGCTCGGGTCGGTCAGGTCGTCCGCAGGTACGTATACGGCTTGTACCGAGGTGATCGAGCCGTTCTTGGTGGAGGTGATGCGCTCCTGCAGAACGCCCATTTCCTCGGCCAGAGTCGGCTGGTAACCCACCGCGGACGGCATACGACCCAGCAGCGCGGACACTTCGGTACCGGCCAGGGTGTAACGGTAGATGTTGTCGACGAACAGCAGAACGTCGCGGCCTTCGTCACGGAACTTCTCGGCCATGGTCAGGCCGGTCAGCGCTACGCGCAGACGGTTGCCTGGCGGCTCGTTCATCTGACCGTAGACCAGGGCTACCTTGTCCAGAACGTTGGAGTCCTTCATCTCGTGATAGAAGTCGTTACCTTCACGAGTACGCTCGCCCACGCCGGCGAACACGGAGTAACCGCTGTGTTCCATGGCGATGTTGCGGATCAGCTCCATCATGTTCACGGTCTTGCCGACACCGGCACCACCGAACAGACCGACCTTACCGCCCTTGGCGAACGGGCAAACCAGGTCCATGACCTTGATGCCGGTTTCCAGCAGCTCGTTGCCGCCAGCCTGCTCCGCGTAGGACGGGGCAGCGCGGTGGATGCTCCAGCGCTCTTCTTCGCCGATGGGGCCGGCTTCGTCGATCGGGTTGCCCAGGACGTCCATGATGCGGCCCAGGGTCTGCTTGCCGACCGGCACGGAGATGCCGGCACCGGTGTTGCTCACGGTCAGGCCACGCTTGAGGCCTTCGGTGGAACCCATGGCGATGGAACGAACCACGCCGTCGCCCAGCTGCTGCTGGACTTCCAGGGTGGTCTGCGCGCCTTCGACTTTCAGCGCGTCATAAATGCTCGGCACCTGATCGCGCGGGAATTCCACGTCGATAACGGCGCCGATGATTTGAACGATACGTCCGCTACTCATATCTGGTTCCTCTGAATATTTGAACCTGTTAAACCGCGGCAGCGCCGCCGACGATTTCCGAGATCTCTTGGGTGATCGCAGCCTGACGCGCCTTGTTGTAGATCAGCTGCAGATCTTTGATCAGCTGACCGGCGTTGTCGGTGGCATTCTTCATGGCGATCATTCGAGCCGCCTGCTCACAGGCGTTGTTCTCGATCACGGACTGATACACCTGCGATTCGACATAGCGAACCAGCAGGGCATCCAGCAGTTGCTGGGCGTCGGGTTCGTACAGGTAATCCCACAGGCCCTGCTTCGCGCCGTCGTCGGCCTCGGTAGCGGGAGCCAGGGGGAGCAATTGTTCAACCGCCGGCTTCTGGGTCATGGTGTTCACGAACTTGTTGGACGCCAGGTACAGGCGGTCCAGCGATCCTTCGTTGAACCGATCCAGCATGACCTTGACGCTGCCGATCAGATCGTTGACCGACGGCGCATCACCCAGGTGGCTGATCGCAGCGACCACGTTGCCGCCGTAGCTGCGGAAGAAGCTGGCGCCCTTGCTGCCGATGACGCAGAACTCTGCCTCAACGCCGGCATCGTGCCAGTCCTTCATGTTTTTGATCAGGGCCTTGAACAGGTTGATGTTCAGGCCACCGCAGAGACCACGGTCACTGGATACCAGGATGTAGCCGACACGCTTGACCGGACGCTCCACCATGAAGGCATGGCGGTATTCCGGGTTGGCCTTGGCCAGGTGACCGATCACCTCACGGATACGCACCGCGTACGGACGGCCTGCAGCCATGCGCTGCTGAGCCCTGCGCATCTTGCTGACCGCCACTTTCTCCATGGCGTTGGTGATCTTCTGCGTGCTCTTGATGCTCGCAATCTTGCTGCGAATCTCTTTTGCGCCTGCCATGTGACACCTTTCGGGTTAGCAGGCGGGAGCCTTGCGGCTCCCGCTGCGGCTTACCAGCTCTGAGTGGCCTTGAACTTCTCGATGCCGGCCTTGAGGCCTGCGTCGATTTCGTCGTTGAAGTCGCCCTTCACGTTGATCTTCGCCATCAGGTCGGCGAACTCGCGGTTGAAGAAGGCGATCAGGCCCTGCTCGAAGGCGCCAACTTTCTTCACGTCGACGTCAGCCAGGAAGCCACGCTCGGCGGCGTACAGGGACACCGACATGTCGGCGATGGACATCGGCGCGAACTGCTTCTGCTTCATCAGCTCGGTAACGCGCTGACCATGGTCGAGCTGCTTGCGGGTCGCGTCGTCCAGGTCCGAGGCGAACTGGGCGAAGGCCGCCAGTTCACGGTACTGGGCCAGCGCGGTACGGATGCCGCCGGACAGCTTCTTGATGATCTTGGTCTGGGCAGCACCACCCACGCGGGATACCGAGATACCGGCGTTGACCGCCGGACGCAGACCCGAGTTGAACATGGCCGATTCCAGGAAGATCTGACCGTCGGTGATCGAGATCACGTTGGTCGGAACGAACGCGGAAACGTCGCCAGCCTGGGTTTCGATGATCGGCAGAGCGGTCAGCGAACCGGTCTTGCCCTTCACGGCACCGTTGGTGAACTTCTCGACATACTCTTCGGAAACGCGGGAAGCGCGCTCCAGCAGACGGCTGTGGAGATAGAACACGTCGCCCGGGTAGGCTTCGCGGCCCGGCGGACGGCGCAGCAGCAGGGAGATCTGGCGGTAGGCCACGGCCTGCTTGGACAGGTCGTCGTACACGATCAGGGCGTCTTCGCCGCGGTCGCGGAAGTATTCGCCCATGGTGCAACCGGAGTACGGTGCCAGGTACTGCAGGGCAGCGGATTCGGAAGCCGACGCAGCCACCACGATGGTGTTGGCCAGGGCGCCGTGCTCTTCCAGCTTGCGCACCACGTTGGCGATGGTCGACTGCTTCTGACCGATAGCCACGTACACGCAGCGGATGCCGCTGTTCTTCTGGTTGATGATGGCGTCGATGGCCATCGCGGTCTTGCCGATCTGGCGGTCACCGATGATCAGCTCGCGCTGGCCACGGCCTACCGGGATCATGGCGTCGACCGACTTGTAGCCGGTCTGTACCGGCTGGTCGACCGACTTACGCCAGATCACGCCCGGAGCGACCTTCTCGACCGCATCGGTTTCCTTGGCGTCGATCGGGCCTTTGCCGTCGATCGGGTTGCCCAGGGCATCGACCACGCGACCCAGCAGTTCCGGACCAACCGGAACTTCGAGGATGCGGCCGGTGCACTTGGCGCTCATGCCTTCGTTCAGGCTCTGGTAGCTGCCCAGAACCACGGCGCCAACGGAGTCCTGCTCCAGGTTCAGCGCCATACCGTAGACGCCGCCCGGGAACTCGATCATTTCGCCGTACATTACATCGGCCAGACCGAAGATACGCACGATGCCGTCAGATACGCTGACGACGGTGCCTTCGTTACGGGCCTGAGCGGTCACATCAAGCTTGGCGATACGCTGCTTGATGATTTCGCTAATTTCGGAAGGATTCAGTTGCTGCATGCCATGCCCCTCAAATCAGGATTTCAACGCTTCGGCCAACTGGTTCAGTTTGCCGCGGACCGAACCGTCGATAACCAGGTCACCCGCACGAATGATCAAACCGCCGATAAGGGCGGGATTGACGATCGGGGTAGGCTGGACGGTGCGATCTAGCCGCTTCGACAAGGCGGCAGCCAGAGTTTGGAGTTGTTCGGCGCTCAGTTCGTGAGCCGTTTCGACCTCGACCTCGATCGAACGCTCGGCTTCCGCCTTGAGCAGCTCGAACTGGTCGCGCACGGTCGGCAGCAGCTCTAGGCGATCGTTTTCACCCAGGGCCACCACGAAGTTGCGGAACGACTCGTCGATGCTTTCAGCGCACAGCTGAACCAGAACCCCGGCCTTGCGGTCGTGGGTCAGGGCCGGGTTATGCAGCTGGGCGATGACTTCGGGAGACTCCACGAAGGCGGCGCTCAGAGCCAGCATGTTCGACCAGGCATCGGTTTGTTTGGCGGCGGAAGCGAACTCGAAAGCGGCTTTCGCATAAGGCCGAGCAAGCGTATTGATAGTTGCCATCGCTCGCCTCGCTTAGAGTTGGGAGGCCAGTTTTGCGACCAGATCGTTGTGTGCCTTGGCGTCCACGGAGGACTCCAGGATCTTCTCGGCACCAGCGACGGCGAGAGCCGCAACCTGGGCGCGCAGTTGATCCTTGGCGCGATTCACTTCAACCTCGATTTCGGCCTTGGCGGCGACAAGCAGACGCTCGCCTTCGCTACGGGCCTGCTGCTTGGATTCCTCGACGATCGCATTGGCGGTCTTGCTCGCCTTGTCGAGAATCTCGGCAGCTTGCTCCTTGGTTTCGCGGAGCGTCTGGGCAGCTTTTTCCTGGGCCAGTTGCAGGTCGCGCTGGGCACGGCCGGCGGCATCCAGACCTTCGGCAATTTTCTTCTGGCGGGCTTGCATGGCAGCCGTGATCGGCGGCCACACAAACTTCATGGTGAACCAGACGAAAATAGCGAAGGAAATCGTTTGACCGAACAGCGTCAAGTTAATGTTCACAGCGATTTACCTCGTGCTATCTCGTGGGTCCGGGTAGTCAGAGCCTCGGCAGGCCGGACTGCGTGAGCACGCAATCCGGCCGAATAACCGCGGATGCTTAAACTTAGCCGGCAACAACGAAGATGAGGTACATCGCGATACCAACGCCGATCATCGGCACGGCGTCGAGCAGACCGGCCATCAGGAAGGTCTTGGTTTGCAGCTGGGCGCCCAGCTCCGGCTGACGCGCGGTGGATTCCAGCAGCTTGCCACCCAGCAGGGCGAAGCCAATACCGGTGCCCAGTGCACCCAGACCGATCATGATGGCGGCGGCGATGTAGACGAGTTCCATAACAGCTCCTGAGGTTTTCTAAAGGTTAAGGTTTCGTTGGTTAAAGCGAGGGTTGGTCCACTGTTCAGTGGTGGTCTTCGTGGGCGGCGCTCAGATACACCACTGTCAGCACCATGAAGATGAAGGCCTGCAGCGGGATCACCAGGATATGGAAGATCGCCCAAGGCACATTCAGGACCGGCTGTGCCCAGAACGGCAGCAGTGCGATGAGGATGAACACCACCTCACCAGCGTACATGTTGCCGAACAGACGCAGGGCGAGACTCAGCGGCTTGGTCAGCAGGCCGAGGATCTCGAGGAACAGGTTGAACGGGACCAGCGACCAGTGGTTGAACGGGGTGAACGCCAGCTCCTTGGTGAAGCCGCCCAAACCCTTGACCTTGACGCTGTAGAACAGGATCAGGATGAACACGCCGAGGGACAGACCGAAGGTACCGTTCGGGTCGGCGGTCGGCACGATCTTGAAGTAGGGCACGCCGAGCAGAGTGGCCAGACCCGGGATGTAGTCGACCGGGATCCACTTCAGGCTGTTCATCAGGAACACCCAGACGAAGATGGTCAGCGCCAGCGGGGCGACCAGCGGATTGCGACCATGGAAGGTGTCCTTGACGACGCCTTCGACGAACTCGATGCACATCTCCACCACGTTCTGCAGACCGCTGGGGACGCCGGCGTTGGCACGCTTGGCGACGCGGCTGAACAGGAACAGGAAGATCAGGCCCATGAAGACCGACCAGCCCAGGGTATCCACATGGATAGCCCAGAAGCCCATTTCCTTCACTTGTTCGTGGTTCTGGGCAAAGCTCCAGCCGTTTACCGGGTGGGAGCCAAAGACCAGATTCTGCAGGTGGTGCTGAATGTATTCAGCCGGTGTGTTAGCCATAAACGCCTCAATGCTCTAATGCTTTGGAAAGCCTTTCACCAGCAGGAGGGAACACGCGGAGGTGCCCAGCACCAGAACGTAACCGGCAAACAGCGCCGCCACATTCAACCGCTCCACTCCTGCAAACACCAGCGCAAACAACGCTGCCGTCAGAAACAGTTTGCCCATCTCGCCCGACCAGAAGGACTGGACGATGGCTCGTACCGAACGCGCCCCGAAGTAACGGAAGGCTTTGTACGCGAAGTACACATTCGGCACCAGTGCAATCATGCCGCCAAGCAGTGCGGAATATCCGGCGACCGGACCTTTCCACAGCCACCCGGCCATGGCGGCCATCACGGCCACCCCCAGTTGGGTGAGCAGCAACGGGAATACCGCCAGGCGGTGCATAGGGGTCTTGTTGCGAATGTTCACCACGTCGCCCCGTTTCCGTATTGCCGACCGGCCTGCTTAGCAAGCGCCATGCCGGCCAAAATTGCGCCGGGAGTATAGGGGGGGAACTGGCCCCGTTCAACTGCCGGGTAGTCGAATATGTACTCTGGCTACACAATCGCTGCGCTCAGCGGATGTGCGCCAGCACCCCTTGCAACTCATCCAGAGAACTGTAGCGGATTACCAGCTGGCCCTTGCCCTTTTCACCGTGGCGGATCTGCACAGCCGCGCCCAGCCGCTCGGCCAGGCGCTGTTCGAGGCGGGCGATATCCGGATCGGCCTTGACCGCTTCCACCTCCGGCTTGCCACTCAGCCACTGGCGCACCAGTGCTTCGGTCTGACGAACGGTCAGACCACGCGCGACAACATGTCGCGCTCCTTCCACCTGGCGTTCCGCCGGCAGGCCGAGCAGGGCACGGGCGTGACCCATCTCCAGATCGCCGTGGGCCAGCAGGACTTTCACCTCTTCCGGCAGCGCGGTCAGGCGCAGCAGGTTGGCGATGGTCACCCGCGACTTGCCCACCGCGTCGGCGACCTGCTGCTGGGTCAGCTGGAAGTCCTGCTGCAGGCGCTGCAGGGCCACGGCCTCCTCGATCGGATTGAGGTCCTCGCGCTGGATGTTCTCGATCAGCGCCATGGCGACCGCCGCCTCGTCGCTGACCTCGCGCACCAGCGCCGGAATGCGTTCCAGGCCGGCCAGCTGGCAGGCGCGCCAGCGGCGTTCGCCGGCGATGATCTCGTAGCGCTCGCCATCGATCGGGCGCACCACGATCGGCTGCATCAGCCCCTGGCTGCGGATCGAGTGGGACAGCTCCTCGAGTGCCTGCGGGTCCATGTCGCGGCGCGGCTGGTACTTGCCACGCTGCAGCAGGTCCAGCGGCAGCTGCTGCAGTTCATCGCGCGGCGCCCTGACCGCCTGATCCTGCAGGGCGTTGACGCTGGTGCCGCCGAGCAGGGCGTCCAGGCCACGGCCGAGTCCGCGTTTCTTCACAGCCATGTGCGACTCCTCAAGCAGTGGTGGCGGCGCGTTTGCCGCGACGCTGACGGGCGACCAGTTCCTTGGCCAGTTCCAGATAGGCCTTGGCGCCACGCGAAGCCTTGTCGTAGACCAGCGCCGGCATGCCGTGGCTGGGCGCCTCGGCCAGGCGCACGTTGCGCGGGATGGTGGTTTCGTAGAGGACCTCGCCGAAGTGCTGCTGCAGCTGGGCGGTGACGTCGTTGGTCAGGCCGATGCGCGGGTCGTACATGGTGCGCAGGATGCCCTCGATGCGCAGGCTCGGGTTGAGCAGCGCGCCGATGCGCTGGATGCTGTTGACCAGGTCGGACAGCCCTTCCAGCGCGTAGTACTCGCACTGCATGGGGATGATCACCGCATCCGCGGCGACCAGGGCGTTGATGGTCAGCATCGACAGCGCCGGCGGGCAGTCGATCAGGATGAAGTCGTAGTTGTCGCGGATCGGCGCCAGCGCCTGGCGCAGGCGCTGCTCCTTGTTCGGCAGCTCGAGCAGGGTGACTTCCGCGGCGGTGAGGTCGCGGTTGGCCGGCAGCAGCTGGTAGCCGCCGTGCTCGGAGGACTGCATGGCCGCGGCCAGGTCGCAGTTGCCGAGCAGCACGTCGTACACCGACTGCTCGAGGTTGAGCTTGTCCACCCCGCTGCCGGTGGTGGCGTTGCCCTGCGGATCGAGGTCGATCAGCAGCACGCGGCGCTGGGTCGCCACCAGCGAGGCAGCCAGGTTGACGCAACTGGTGGTCTTGCCCACCCCGCCCTTCTGATTGGCGATCGCAAATACTTTAGCCATGCTCGGCAGTCTCTCCCTTCAGGCGCAGCGGCGCAGTATCAGCAGATGACGCTGGCCCTGGCAACCGGGCACTTGCAGCGCATGTTCGGCTTCCAGGCGAAAATCCGCCGGCAGCTCGGCGAGCTCCTCGGCGGGATGCACGCCCTTCATCGCCAGCCAGCGGGTCTCGGCATCGCCCAGATGGCGGGTCCAGTTGGCGAAATCGGCCAGCGAGCTGAACGCCCGCGACACTATGCCGGCAAACGGCTGCGCCGGCTGGAAGTTTTCCACACGGCTGTGGACAACTTCCAGGTTGGCCAGTCTCAGCTCCAGCTTGACCTGGGTCTGGAAACGGCTCTTCTTGCCGTTGGAATCGAGGGTGGTGAAGCGCCGCTCGGGGAACAGGATGGCCAGCGGAATGCCGGGCATGCCGCCACCACTGCCGACGTCCAGCCAGTTATCCCCAGCCTCGCGCACGAAGGGCACCAGGCTCAGGCTGTCGAGCAGGTGCCGCGACACCATCTCGTCGGGATTGCGCACGGCCGTCAGGTTGTAGGCCTGGTTCCACTTGATCAGCAGGGCCAGGTAGGCCAGCAGCTGTTCCTGCTGCAGGGGGCTCAGCTCGACACCGAGCTGGGCGGCGCCACGCGCCAGTTCGGCGGCGTGGGCCGGGGTGACGACGGACATCAGGCATTCTGCTCCAGCTGGCGGCCGGCGCCGCGTTTCTTCAGGTAAATCACCAGCAGCGACACCGCGGCCGGGGTGACGCCGGGGATGCGCGAGGCCTGGCCCAGGGTCTGCGGCCGGGCCGCGCCGAGCTTGCCCTGCAGCTCCTTGGACAGCCCGCCGATGATGGTGTAGTCGAGGTCGTCCGGCAGCACGGTGTTCTCGCTGGCCCGCAGGCGTTCGATCTCGTCCTGCTGGCGGTCGATGTAGCCGGCGTACTTGATGCGGATTTCCACCTGCTCGGCGACCTGCGGGTTATCCACAGCGGCGCCGGTGATCTCGGCCAGACCAGCGTAGTCGATCTCCGGGCGCGCCAGCAGGTTGTGCAGGTTGTACTCGTGGGTCAGCGGCGTGCCGAAGCGCGCGACTATGGCCTCGCCCTGCGCAGTGCCCGGGCGCACCCAGGTGCTCTTCAGGCGCTGTTCCTCGCGCTCGATGCCTTCGCGCTTGGCGCAGAACGCCGCCCAGCGGCGGTCGTCGATCAGGCCCAGCTCGCGGCCCTTCTCGGTCAGGCGCAGGTCGGCGTTGTCCTCGCGCAGGATCAGCCGGTATTCGGCGCGCGAGGTGAACATGCGGTACGGCTCCTGGGTGCCGAGGGTGATCAGGTCGTCGACCAGCACGCCGATGTACGCCTCGTCGCGGCGCGGGCACCAGGCCTCGCGGCCCTGGGCGCGCAGCGCGGCGTTGGTGCCCGCGAGCAGGCCCTGGGCGCCGGCCTCTTCGTAGCCGGTGGTGCCGTTGATCTGCCCGGCGAAGAACAGACCGCCGATCACCTTGGTTTCCAGGCTGTATTTCAGGTCGCGCGGGTCGAAGTAGTCGTACTCGATGGCGTAGCCGGGCCGCACGATGTGGGTGTTCTCCATGCCGCGGATCGAGCGAACGATGTCCAGCTGGACGTCGAACGGCAGCGAGGTGGAGATGCCGTTGGGGTAGTACTCGTGGGTGGATAACCCTTCCGGCTCGAGGAAGACCTGGTGGCTGTCCTTGTCGGCGAAGCGATGGATCTTGTCCTCGATCGACGGGCAGTAGCGCGGGCCGATGCCCTCGATGACCCCCGAGTACATCGGCGAGCGATCCAGATTGCCGGCAATGATCTCGTGGGTGCGCGCGTTGGTGTGGGTGATCCAGCAGCTTACCTGTTGCGGATGCTGTTCGCGCGAACCGAGGAACGACATCACCGGCGTCGGCGTGTCACCCGCCTGTTCGGTCATCACCGAGAAATCGATGGAACGGCCGTCGAGACGCGGCGGGGTGCCGGTCTTCAGCCGGCCGACGCGCAGCGGCAGCTCACGCAGGCGCCGGGCCAGGGCCAGCGACGGCGGATCGCCGGCACGCCCACCCGAGTAGTTCTGCAAACCGATGTGGATAAGTCCGCCGAGGAAGGTGCCGGCGGTCAGTACCACGTTGTCGGCATGGAATTTCAGGCCCATCTGGGTGATCACGCCGCGCACCTGTTCGCCCTCGACGATCAGGTCGTCGGCGGACTGCTGGAATATCCACAGATTCGGCTGGTTTTCCAGGATGCGGCGGATCTCCGCCTTGTACAGCGCGCGGTCGGCCTGGGCGCGGGTGGCACGCACCGCCGGACCCTTGCGGCTGTTGAGGATGCGGAACTGGATGCCGCCGATGTCGGTGGCTTCGGCCATGGCACCGCCGAGGGCATCGATTTCCTTGACCAGATGGCTCTTGCCGATGCCGCCGATGGCCGGGTTGCAGCTCATGTGGCCGAGGGTTTCCACGTTGTGGGTGAGCAGCAGGGTCTTGACCCCCATGCGTGCTGCGGCCAGTGCCGCCTCGGTACCGGCATGGCCGCCGCCGATGACGATCACATCAAAACGGGAAGGGAAATCCACCACGCACCTCGTGCCTGTTCGGGAAGGGAATTCGGAAAGCCGCGGAGTATAGAGGCTTCTCCGGGGTGAATGAAGCTGTGTGGACAAAAAATAGCCAGCCGGTAGGGGCCTGGATGACTGGAGCTGATCAACAAAAATATAGAGAGAACGATTTTTTAAAGAGCTTGTTTTAAAGCTTGTTATAGGTGTGCACAGATTCTGTGGATAGTTTTATATAAGCCTTACAAATCAATAAGTTATGCACTGAATAAGGCTGTACACAGGGCGCCTTGAGGTCTCTGGACAACCGGCTTGAGCCTGTGTGTGGACAAGTCATTTATCCACAAGGGCGGTTATCCACAGCCGGAGCGCTGTCTTGTCTACGGAGCTCTGGATGGGTTGTCCACAGGGCTTATCTGCGCGGTTTTGGGTGTGGACAAGCCCCCTGTCCGCAGCACGCCCCCGGACGGGCGGGCACAGGGAGACGCAGGGCCGGCGAGAAAACCGGCTCTGGCGAAGGAATGCAGGGGAGACGGCCAGCCGACACGCAGGTCAGCTGGCCGGGAGGGAGGCTACTTGCCGATGCAGAAGCTGGAGAAGATCCGCCCGAGCAGGTCGTCGGGGGTGAACGCGCCGGTGATCTCGCCCAGGGCCTGGTGGGCCATGCGCAGGTCCTCGGCGAGCAGTTCGCCGGCGCCGAGCAGGGTCAGCTGCTCGCGGCCGTGCTCGAGGCAGACGCCGGCCTGGCGCAGGGCATCGAGGTGGCGGCGGCGGGCGCTGAAGCTGCTTTCGGTGGTCTGCTCGAAGCCCATGCAGGTCTTCAGGTGCTCGCGCAGCAGCTCGAGGCCGCCCCCGTTGCGCGCCGACAGGCTGATCGTCACGTGGCCGTCGGCGCAGCTTTCCAGGCGGATGGCTTCGCCGGACAGGTCGGCCTTGTTGCGGATCAGGGTGACCCGTGCCGGATCGGGGCGCTGCTCGAGGAATTCCGGCCACAGGGCGAACGGATCGGCGGCCTCCGGCGCGGTGGCGTCGACCACCAGCAGCACGCGGTCGGCCTCGCCGATGGCTTTGAGCGCGCGCTCGACGCCGATCCTTTCCACCTGATCCTCGGTGTCGCGCAGGCCGGCGGTGTCGACCACGTGCAGCGGCATGCCGTCGATGTGGATATGTTCGCGCAGCACGTCGCGGGTGGTGCCGGCGATGTCGGTGACGATCGCCGCCTCGCGGCCGGCCAGGGCGTTGAGCAGGCTGGACTTGCCGGCATTCGGCCGCCCGGCGATCACCACGGTCATGCCGTCGCGCAGCAGGGCGCCCTGCCCCGCCTCGCGCTGCACCGCCAGCAGTTCGGCGCGCACGCCGTCGAGCTGGCCGAGCACGTGGCCGTCGGCGAGAAAATCGATCTCCTCCTCGGGGAAGTCGATGGCCGCCTCGACGTACATGCGCAGCTCGATCAGCTTGTCGGCCAGGTGCTGCACCTTGCGCGAGAACTCGCCCTGCAGCGAGCGCACGGCATTGCGCGCCGCCTGCTCGCTGCTGGCCTCGATCAGGTCGGCGATCGCCTCGGCCTGGGCGAGGTCGAGCTTGTCGTTGAGGAAGGCGCGCTCGCTGAACTCGCCGGGCCGGGCGAGACGCGCACCCAGTTCCAGGCAGCGGCGCAGCAGCATGTCGAGCACCACCGGGCCGCCGTGGCCCTGCAACTCGAGCACGTCCTCGCCGGTGAACGAGTTGGGGCCGCGGAAGAACAGCAGCAGGCCCTCGTCGATCACCTCGCCATCGTCGGCGAAGAACGCGCAGTAGTAGGCGTGGCGGGGCTCGGGCTCGCGGCCGCTGAGGCTGATGGCGATGGCCCGCGCGCGCGGACCGGAAACGCGGACGATGCCGACCCCGCCGCGACCCTGCGCGGTGGCGACGGCGGCGATGGTGTCACGGACGGGTTGCATGGCGGCCTCCGGAAGGCAGATAGCAAGACGCCCCACGAGGGGGCGTCTGCATTCAGCGGATGATTCAGGCCTGTTGCGCGGCCCGTTCAATCTGCCGGGTAATGTACCACTGCTGGGCAATGGAGAGGATGTTGTTGACCACCCAGTACAGCACCAGACCGGCCGGGAACCACAGGAAGAAGAAGGTGAAGATGATCGGCATCAGCTTCATCACCTTGGCCTGCATGGGATCCGGCGGCGTCGGGTTGAGGGTCTGCTGGAAGAACATGGTGGCGCCCATGATGATCGGCAGGATGAAGTAGGGATCCTTGATCGACAGGTCGACGATCCAGCCCAGCCACGGCGCCTGGCGGATCTCCACACTTTCCAGCAGGGTCCAGTACAGGGCGAGGAACACCGGCATCTGCACCAGGATCGGCAGGCAGCCGCCCAGCGGATTGATCTTCTCCTTCTTGTACAGCTCCATCATGCCCTGGGACATCTTCTGGCGATCGTCGCCGTACTGCTCCTTCAGGGCCTGCAGCTTGGGCGCCACTGCGCGCATGCGCGCCATGGACTTGTAGCTGGCAGCCGACAGCGGGAAGAACGCCAGCTTGATCACCACGGTGAGCAGGATGATCGACCAGCCCCAGTTACCGACGATGCTGTGGATAACCTGCAGCAGCCAGAAGATCGGCTGGGCGATGAACCACAGGAAGCCGTAGTCGACGGTCAGCTCGAGACCCGACGACAGCTCCTTGAGCTTGTCCTGGGATTTCGGACCGGCGTACAGGGTGGCGCTGGTCTCCGCGCTGGCGCCGGCCGGCACGTTGAGGGCCGGGCCGGTGAAACCGATGATGTAGTTGCCCTGGCTGTCCTTGCGGGTGGCGACCTGGTTGGTGTCGTCCTTGCCCGGCACCCAGGCGGTGACGAAGTAGTGCTGCAGCCAGGCGACCCAGCCACCCTGCACGGTTTCGCGCAGGTTCTTGTCGTCCATGTCGCCCATGGGGACTTTCTTGTACGGCTCGTCGGCCGTCCACAGCGCGGCACCCAGGTAGGTGGCCATGCCGGTGGCGCTGGTCTGCGACGGGTCGCCGCTGGCATCGCGCTTGAGCTGGGCGAACAGGCTACCGCTCCACGGCTGGGCGCTGTGGTTGTCGATGCGGTGGCTGACGGCGAAGTCGTACTGGCCACGCTTGAAGCTGAAGCGCTTGACGTAGTCGACGCCGGCCTCGCTGAACTTCAGCTCGACCACCAGCTGGTCCTGACCGTCGGTCAGCTGGTACTGGGTCTTCTCGCTGCTGTACAGCGGACGGCCGCTGCTGCGGGCATCCGGACCGTTGGCGCCGGTCAGGCCGCTCTGCGCCACATAGGTGCGCTCGCTGCCGTTATCGAACAGGGCGAACGGCACGTCGCGGTTCTGCAGGCTGCGCGGATATTGCGGCAGGGCCAGCTGCACCACGTCGCCGCCCTGCGGATCGATGGCCAGCTTGAGCACATCGGTCTGCACCTGGATCAGCTGCTTGCCCGGTGCGACGGCGGCGGCGGTCGCCGGCTCGTTGGCCGGGTTGCCGGCCACCGGCACATCGGCCTGGGTCTGGCTAGTCGGAATCTGGTCGGTCGGCAGCGCCGGTGCGGCCGTAGTGCTGGCGACGGCCGGCGGCGGCAGCTGCGGCTGGCCGTAGTCCTCGTTCCACTTGAGAACCATGATGTAAGACACGATTGCCAGAGCGACGATCAGTATCGAGCGTTGAATGTCCATGATTTTATTCGGCCATCGAAGAGGGTCGGGACGTGCGGGACGGCGGCACCGGATCGTAACCACCGGCATGCCAGGGGTGGCAGCGGGACAGCCGACGCATGGTCAGCCAGCCCCCGCGAGCGAGGCCATGCGTGCTGATGGCTTCGTGGGCATAGCAGGAACAGCTGGGATAAAAGCGACAGCGACTGGCCATCAAGGGACTGATGGCGTAGCGATAGAACTGGATCAGTGCGAGTGCCAGTTTACGCATGGGTTCCGTCGGCGAGGGGCTGTTCGGGACGGGCCGCCGGGCTGGGCCGGTTGCGCGCCAGACGTTTCCAGAGCTTGGCGAACTGCTGGTGCAATTCGGGATTGTCCAGATCGCCGAGGCCCTTGCGAGCGACCATCACGATATCCAGACCGGCGAGCATCTCCTGATGCAGACGGAAGGAATCGCGGATCAACCGCTTCAGGCGATTGCGCTCGACGGCAAGCTTGACGCTCTTCTTGCCGATCACCAGGCCGAGGCGCGGATGATCGAGCCCGTTATCACGGGCCAGGAGCAGAACAGACTTGCCGGGAGCCTTGCCGGTGGGGGAGTCGAAGACTGCTGAAAACTGTCGGGGCGTCAGCAGTCGCTTGTCCCGGCCGAAACTCCGACTCACCACCCGTTCCGGGCAATCAAACAGTGGTCAGACGCTTGCGGCCCTTGGCGCGGCGACGCGCCAGGACTGCACGACCGTTCTTGGTTGCCATGCGTGCGCGGAAGCCGTGGTTACGGGCGCGCTTCAGATTGCTGGGCTGAAAGGTGCGTTTCATGGGTCAGTTACCTAGTGATCACAGGGCCCCGACAGGGGGCCGCAGTTAAAGAGACCGGCGATTCTAGTGAAAGCGTCGCCGCAGGTCAATTTCCAACCAGCAGGTTGTCGTCTTAATCCACAGGTCGTTTGTTCTGCTGAACCGCCGCGGCTTTTCAGTATGACGTGTGGAGAACAGCCGTGCTGTGGAAAAACCACGTGCAGTCCCCTTCGAGCGCGGTGGCTGCCGTCGCTAGACAACATAACAAAAAGAAACTTTTTAAAAGATCGTTCTAGTGATGATATATACACAGGCCACTTTCTGTGGATAACCTTCTGCAGGCCTTTATCCACAAGGCTTTGCCGGAAATTGAAGTCTGTCGAGAAGGGGTGCTGCGCGTGTGCGGCGCCTTGGGGCAAGCTGGGGATGGAATGCTCTTTTATCCACAGGCGGATTGTCAGCCGGCTTTTCCAGAGGGTTGCGGCGGGTTTTGCGACCCGGTTATCCACATGGAGCGCAGCAAGGGTGAAAAATAGCCGCCGGAAACCCCGACTGCGGCATCCTGATCGCCGCCAGCATGTGGATAACTTTGCGGCACATCGCTACAATGAGTCCTTTGCCCTGTCTATCAAGACGCTTTCCTAGCGAGGGAACCCGAGTGTCCGTGGAACTGTGGCAGCAATGCGTGGAAGTCCTGCGCGACGAGCTGCCTTCCCAGCTGTTCAACACCTGGATCCGCCCCCTGCAGGTCGAAATGCACGGCGACGAGCTGCGCGTGTACGCGCCCAACCGCTTCGTGCTCGACTGGGTCAACGAGAAATACATCAGCCGTCTGCTGGAATTGATGGGCGAGCGCGGTAACGGCCAGATGCCGGCCCTGTCCCTGCTGATCGGCAGCAAGCGGCCCGTCGCGCCGTGCCCGGCGCCCGCCCCGCTGACCCCGACGCCGCTGGCGGCATAGGCACAACCGCACTCATGGCCAGCGATCGGCGTGCCTCGGAAACATACGT
>LNAP01003032.1_pt1 | contig 21085 bp, 22 predicted proteins | sample 602601 | NCBI WGS metagenome assembly LNAP01 (sample SAMN02440304, study PRJNA202911) | soil metagenome | biome: Subtropical and temperate rainforests or woodlands; isolation source: soil samples (1 kg each in a 20% v/v slurry with milli Q water) were... ...
ATAAACACCGAGCAGCATCGTCGTCGAATGGCCGATGGCAAACAGGCTGACATAGATGCCGATGTGCTTCATCCGGTAGAGGAAGAAGATCACACCGAAAAGAAACAGTACATGATCATATCCTGTGACCATGTGCTTGGCGCCGAGGTAGACGAAGGGGAGGATATTCACCCCCGTTATCTCCTCGATATAGCCCTTGTCGCCTTCGGCAACGGCATGGGCGAAAGCCGCGCTGCACAGCAATGCCAGGCCCATGGCCATCAACAGCACAAGAGTGCTGATCCGCCCGAACGCGCACGGCGTCCGCAGCGAACCCTTGAAGAAGGGGCGTTGCATGAAAATTCCAATCTAAGCCGATGATGGAGGCCGCACGAGCGGCCGTGATCAGACGGAGAAGATCGGTTTCGGGGGACGCTCCAACCGCACTCGTATGTTCGGGTCAGAGAAAGCCAGCAGCATTACCTGCCAGCTACGCGCCGCTTTCTGCATCACCGGGGTGATGCCGGCAGCCATGTTCGGTGTGTCGTGCGAATGGTCGGCCGAATTATGCCCGTGCGCATGGCCCGGGCTCTGCTCTCCAGCGTCGCCATCCTCATGACTATGTCCGTGATCGGCGATTTGCGTGGCCAGTTCGGCATGGCGGGCCGCTTCTGCTGCCGCCAGCGCGATCGGATTGTGCGAGAGAGAGATCGTAACAGGCGACACAACAAAGCCGAACGCCATCACGACGATGATGGCGATGCGAACAACAGCGTTGTGGATCCGACTCAACATGCCAGACCACTATGCCTTCAAATCTTAACGAAAGCTTGTCGTCCTCGTCGCCAAATCGCACATCACAAATCTTGCCATAACCCCTCCAGGGGGATAGGAGTCAAAATATGAGCGAACATGATCACCCTCACGTGCACGAAACGCATCCCGAGATCGTCAAGCGCCTGAAGCGTGCCGACGGTCATTTGCGCAGCGTGATCGAGATGCTGGAGACCGGCCGCAACTGCCTGGACATTGCCCAGCAGCTTCACGCCGTGGAGAAGGCGATCATCCAGGCCAAGAAAACCCTGATCCAGGATCACCTCGATCATTGCCTTGAGGACGTCGTCGGCCCGCTGGCGCGCGAGCAGCGCCGCTCGATCGACGAGTTCAAGGAAATCACCAAGTACCTGTGAGCCCTCTATGCCGTCCTTCGCCGAGCTGATCCAACAGAGTTCCGGCCACGCCTGGCTGTTCATTCCGAGCGCGATCCTGCTCGGCGCGCTGCATGGGCTGGAGCCGGGCCATTCCAAGACGATGATGGCGGCGTTCATCATCGCTGTCCGTGGAACGGTAACGCAGGCTGTGCTGCTCGGTCTGGCGGCGACGGTGTCGCATACCCTCGTCGTCTGGGGCATCGCGCTCGGCGGCATGTATCTCTGGCGGGGTGTCGATGCCGAGACGTTCGAGCCGTATTTCCAGCTCGCCTCGGCCGCCATCATCATCGCAATCGCGTTGTGGATGCTGTGGCGCACCTGGGAGGATCAGCAGCGGGCCAAGGCCGCGGCCGGCGATCACGGCCATGGGCACGATCATCCGCACGCGCATGGCGATCATGGTCACAGCCATGCCCATGAAGGGCATCACGAGCACGATCATAGCCATGGCGAGGATATCCGGCGGATCGATACCGGCCATGGCGTGGTCGCGGTCGAGGTGTTCGAGGATGGCGTGCCGCCGCGCTGGCGCCTCCGCACCGAGCGTGGTCACGCCTGGGCGGCCGGTGACGTGACCGTCGTCACCGAGCGGCCGGACGGCGTACGGCAGGCCTTCACCTTCGTCGATCGCGGCAGCTTCCTCGAATCCGTCGACGAAATCCCCGAGCCGCATGAGTTCATGGCGCGGGTGAGCCTCGGCCATGACAGCCATACCCATGACTACGACCTGTCCTTCGTCGAGGGACACGGCCATGACCACATGCACGAGGAGCTGCACGGGCTCGAGGTGGCGACCGACGGCTATCAGGACGCGCACGAGCTGGCGCACGCCAACGACATCCGCCGCCAGTTCGCCGACCGCAACGTCACCACCTGGCAGATCATCATGTTCGGGCTGACCGGCGGTCTGATCCCATGCCCGGCGGCAATCACCATCCTGCTGCTCTGCCTTCAGCTCAAGGAGTTCACGCTCGGCTTCGCGCTGGTGCTGTGCTTCTCGATCGGTCTGGCGATCACGCTGGTGACGGTCGGCGCCGCTGCCGCGCTGAGCGTGCGTCACGCGACCAAGCGCTGGTCGTGGTTCTCGACCTTCGCGCGCCGGGCGCCCTATTTCTCCAGCATCCTGATCATCGCCGTCGGCCTCTATGTCGGATACCACGGCTGGGTCGGCCTATCCGGTGCGGGGGTGTGATGCGCGCACGCTTCGAGCCAGGACCGCAATCCGAGATAGCGAGCCGATCATGATGTCCGAGATGTCAGGCGCCGAAAGCGGTGCACCGGCGCCTGTAGCGGGTCCATCGGGCTGGCGATCGCTGATGACGCGCGAGCGCTGGTTCGAGGTCGCGCGCATCGTCTTTACCGGCCTGATGGCGCTGCTGTATTGGCAGCAGCTCATTCCGATACAAGCCTTGTGGGTGGCAGTTGCCATCGGCTTGTATCCGCTCGTCAAGACCGGTGTCGTTGACCTCGTAAAAGAGCGCAAGATCGGCACGGAGATATTCGTTACCATCGCCACGGTGGTCGCGCTGATCGGAGGCGAGACCGTCGCCGGCGCGGTCCTCATGGTAATCATTCTGATCGCCGAGTTCATCGCCGATCTAAATATGGATCGCGCGCGAGCCTCTATCAAAGACCTGATCGGCTCCGTGCCGCAGGTTGCGCTTGTGCGAGACGCGCGCGGCGAACGCACTGTCCCGATCGAGAAACTGCGCGCAGGCGACGTTGTCTTGGTGCGGGCCGGCGAGAAGATCCCGGTCGACGGCACCGTCGTTGGTGGAGCGGCTTCGGTTAACGAAGCGTCGATCACAGGCGAGAGCATTCCGAAGGACAAAAGCGACGGTGCTGACGTCTTTGCGGGGACTATCGTCGAATCCGGCGCTTTGGACATCGAGACCGAGAAGGTCGGTGCGGACACCACCTTTGCCCGCATCATCAGTCTGGTCGAGAATGCCGAAGCGGAGCAAGCGCCCGTCCAGAAACTGGCGGATAAGATCGCCTCATGGCTGATCCCGGTCGTGCTGATCTTCCTCGTTGCGGTTTATCTTTACACTCGCGATGTCCGGATGATCGTCACTTTGCTGATTTTCACATCGCCTGCCGAACTCGGATTGGCGACCCCGCTGGTGATCATCGCAGCCATTGCGCGGGCCGCACGCAGCGGAGTTCTGGTCAAAGGGGGCATCTATCTAGAGTCGTTGGCCAAGGTCGACGTCCTGGTGTTCGACAAGACGGGCACCCTGACGGCGAACAAGCCCGAGGTCGTCGGCGTGGAGATGCAGGACGGCAAGATTTCGGAAGCTGATCTCATCAGCCTTGCCGCCGCCGCTGATCGGCGCTCGGCTCACCCCTTGGCGAAGGCAGTCGTCAACTACGCCGCCCGGATGAAAATCGACGTTCCGGAACCGGAGCAGTATGAGCAGTTGCAGGCGCGCGGTGTGAAGGCGACGGTCTCCGGCCGCACCGTGCTGGTCGGCAATGCATCATTGTTGCGCGAGAGCGGCGTGCCGCTTTCCGATGCGATCGAGAATGGCGGTCAGACGCCGGTTCACGTCGCGATCGATGGCAAGTTCGCGGGCGTGATTTTTATTGCGGACACATTGCGACCCGGCGCGCGCGAAGCGCTGGCACGACTCCGCGCGACTGGGGTCAAGCGCATCGTGATGTTGACGGGCGACAATGAGGCCACGGCGCGGACCATCGCCAAGGAACTCGGTGTGGATGAAGTGCGTGCCGATTTGATGCCGCAGGACAAAGTCGCCGCCATCGCCGAATTGCAAAAGCAGGGTCATCGCGTGGCGATGGTCGGCGACGGCATCAACGACGCGCCGGCGCTGGCACGCGCCGATGTCGGCATTGCGATGGGCGGCGGCGGCACGCAGGCGGCGCTGGAGGCCGCCGATATTGCATTGATGAAGGATGATCTCACAAAAATTGTCAGCGCCCGCGCGATTGCTCGACGTGCTTACAGGACAATTCAAGAGAATATCTTCGTTGGCGTCGGTGTTGTGCATGTCTTGGGCATTACCGCGGCGCTGATGAGCTGGATCGGCCCCATCGAGGCTGCCGTGTTGCACTTGGGTCCTGATATCCTGGTGTTCCTGAATTCGGCCAAGTTGCTGCGCATTCGCATCCGTGATGTTTGACAATGCGTTGGGGTCTTTTGCCGTTGCGCATGCTCATCGCTACGGCCCCCTCATCCCCGTCGAGTGCAGCAACTCGACAGGACCAGAGTGATGGCCGATCTCGCCGTCTATGCCGGTCTGTTCCTGGCCGCGCTCGCCGCCGCGACCATCCTGCCGATGCAGTCGGAAGCGGTTCTGGTCGGGCTGCTGCTTGCGGATTATTCGCCGGGACTGCTGATCACGGTGGCGAGCGTCGGCAATGTGCTCGGATCGGTGATCAACTGGCTGCTCGGGCGCGGCATCGAGCGGTTCCGGGACCGGCCCTGGTTCCCGGCAGGCGGCGCGAAGCTGGAGCGCGCGCAGCGCTGGTATCGGCGCTATGGAAAATGGTCGCTGCTGCTGAGCTGGGCGCCGATCATCGGCGATCCGATCACCCTCGTCGCGGGCGTCCTGCGTGAGCCGTTCCCGATGTTCCTGCTGCTTGTCACGATCGCCAAGATTGGCCGCTACCTTGTTCTCGCGGCCGCAACATTGGGATTCGCATGACGCAGATGCTCCAGGAGCTGATCAGTTTCCAGCGCGAGATCTATCTGGCTTTTGCGATTCGCCAATGGCGGCGGCTGGGGCGCGTTTCTGGCCTATCTGCCCATGGGCATCCTGTTCGGCGCCGCCCACGCCATGACGCCGGGCCACAGCAAGGCGGTGCTGGCCACCTATCTTGCCGGATCACCGTCCGGCCTTGCGCGCGGGCTCGGCGTGTCGCTCGTGCTTTCCTTTACCCATGTCACCATGTCGGTGATCATCGCGCTACTGGCGCTGCCGCTGGTCTCGATCAGCCTAGGCAGCGTCGGGCGCGCGCCAATGCTCGAAGACGTCAGCCGCGGGCTTCTCGGGCTGATCGGCCTGTGGATGCTGTATCGTGCCTTCCGGCATAGGCCGCACCAGCATGACCACGGCGAAGGCATGGCCTTCGGCTTCATGGCCGGCCTCATCCCTTGTCCGCTGACGCTGTTCGTCATGACCTTCGCGATTTCGCGGGGCGTGCCGGAGGCTGGCGTCGCCTTCGCCGTCACGATGATGATCGGCGTGGCGCTGGTCCTGTCGCTCGTGGCGCTCACGACGATCCTGTTCCGCCAGAGGGTCGTTCACCTGATCGAAGGCCGGCCGCTGCTGCTGGACAGGATCACAAGAGGCATCGAGGGGGGCGCGGGGCTGCTGCTCACCGCTATCGCAGTACGCGAACTTATTTTGAGGTAAGCGAAGCCGTTCAGGCATTTGCGCCGTATTCTTCATTGTCGGAGACTTGCAAGGTGTCCGCCTCGGGGATAAATTCGAGGCAAGGGGCTATTCGCGATTGCCCCGTGAGGCGACAGCCCAAACATCGCGTCCATCGTTCCCCACAAGGGAGTGGACGCTCATGCCGTCTAACACCGAAATCACCACGTCTCAGCTCGCCCGCCTCGTCGGTATTCCATTCGCGCCGGCTATCGTGGATGTGCGCTTGGCCGAGGATTTTGACGCCGATCCGCGTCTCCTCCCGGCGGCTGTCCGCCGGGACTTCCAGACCGTCACGACCTGGGCGACCGAATTCACCGGGCGCGACGTCATCGTCGTCTGTCAGAAGGGACAGAAGCTCAGCCAAGGAGTGACCGCCTGGCTCCGCCATGGGGGAATCAGCGCCGAAACCCTCGAAGGCGGCTTCGAAGCCTGGCGGTCGGCAGGCGGACTGCTGGCCAAGACCGACAAGCTGCCGGATCGCGACGAGGCTGGCCGCACCGTCTGGGTGACACGCGCGCGACCAAAAGTCGACCGCATCGCCTGTCCCTGGCTCATTCGCCGCTTCATCGACGCTAATGCAGTGTTCCTGTTCGTGGCCGCCTCCGAAGTGCCGGCGGTCGCCGAGCGCTTCAACGCGACCGCCTTCGACATAGACGACGTGTTCTGGAGCCACCGTGGCGAGCGCTGCACCTTCGACACCATGATCGAGGAGTTCGGTCTGACCTCGCAACCACTGGATCGCCTGGCCACCATCGTGCGCGCGGCGGACACGGCCCGGCTCGATCTCGTGCCGCAGGCGGCCGGCTTTCTCGCCGCCTCGCTCGGTCTTTCCCGAATGTTCCGCGACGATCTCGAACAGCTCGAAGCGGGCCTGCTGCTATACGACGCCTTCTATCGCTGGTGCCGCGACGCGACCGAGGAAACGCACAACTGGCCGTCCAGCCAGAAGCCGGCGTGAGGGAGGCTGCCATGTCAATTGCCCTCACGACCGACACTGCGTCCGGCGAACCCGCCGTTCCCACTCTCGCCGAGGCGACCCGCATCTGGCTGCGAATCGGACTGCTCAGCTTCGGCGGCCCGGCCGGCCAGATCGCCTTGATGCACAAGGAACTGGTCGAGGAGCGCCGCTGGATCGGCGAGCAACGCTTCCTGCACGCGCTCAACTACTGCATGCTCCTGCCAGGACCCGAGGCACAGCAGCTCGCCACCTATATTGGTTGGCTGATGCACCGGACCGTAGGCGGTCTCGTTGCCGGTATCCTGTTCGTCCTGCCGGGCGCATTTGTGATGCTGGGTCTCAGCATTCTCTATGCATTTTACCGTCACGTGCCGCTGATCGAGGCGGTGTTCTTCGGCGTGAAGGCGGCCGTGCTTGCCGTCGTCGTCGAAGCCGTTCTGCGGATTGGTAAGCGCGCACTGAAAAATCGCGTCATGGTTGGCATTGCCGTCGCCGCCTTTATCGGTATCTATGTCTTTCGCGTCCCGTTTCCGTTCATCATCCTGATCGCCGGGCTGATCGGCTGGTTCGGCAGTCGCCACGTGCCACAGCTCTTCGCAGGCGGTGGACATGCCGGCAAAGGGGCGGACCCCGACTTCAAGGGCGTGATCGACGGAATGTTCGAGCGTGGCGAACTCGCCCATGCCGATCCGTCTTGGGGGCGCGTCGGCCGCGTGCTGGCACTATGGGTGCCGATCTGGCTGGGACCAGTGCTGCTTCTCTGGCTGCTCACGGGCTCATCCAGCGTCTGGACGCAGACTGGCGCCTTCTTCAGCACCATGGCGGTCGTCACCTTTGGAGGCGCTTACGCCGTTCTCGCCTATGTCGCGCAGGCCGCCGTGGACACCTTCGGCTGGCTCGCGCCCGGCGAAATGGCGGACGGCCTCGGCCTCGCCGAGACGACGCCTGGGCCGCTCATCATGGTTCTGCAGTTCGTTGGCTTTCTGGCTGCCTATCGCGCACCCGGCGCGCTAGATCCACTTCTGGCTGGTTGCCTCGGCGCGCTGCTCACCACTTGGGTGACGTTCGCACCGTGCTTCCTGTGGATCTTTCTCGGCGCACCCTATGTCGAGGCGCTGCGAGGCAACAAGGCGATCTCCGCGGCGCTATCGGCCATCACCGCGGCCGTGGTTGGCGTGGTCATGAACCTCGCGCTCTGGTTCTCACTGCACGTCGTCTTTGGGGAGGTGCAGACAATCCATCTTCCGGGCGTCGAAATGGATGCATCTGTCCTCCATTCAATCAAATGGGATGCTGCGATCCTCTGCAGCTTGGCGATGGTCGCTATGTTGCGCTTCAAGATCGGCATGCTCCCCACCCTCATGGCTTGCGCTGCGATCGGTGTGCTTCTGAGCTTTCTGCCCATAAGCGAGTTTCGCTAATTGCGACTTGCCCTCGAATGAACTGGGATCGCCGAGAGGCCTTGCCTCTTCTCCGCCCCAAACAGGCTTCCGCCCACCTTCCTCGCTTCGCTCGTGCAGGCGGTACCCCGCGAAGCCTGTTTTCCCCCTCCATCTCCACCGCTCACGCGGCCCCGGGAAGCAGCAGGAGCTGCTTCCCCTTCGATTGAGGAAGGTGGCGGGCGAGGAGCTCCGCCCTTACGCAAGTCATTGCACGCTGGGGTGCGACGCCCGTCTGACGGACCTTTGCGGCGGGTGTGGAAGCCATTTGAGTGTCGCTCGTTACTTGAACGGGTGGACACATGCGGGACTATCGCAAGCGTGGCGACCGGATGGGCGCCGAGAAGATCGGCGGACTGGATCGACACGCGTTGAGGGAAGACAGGATCGATCTTTCGGTCACGAAGCTGGCGCGGCTAATCGGCCGGCGCATGGCCCGCGAGATGTTCGAGGCCGAGCAATTCGATGAGGGCGCTTCGTGTGGACAGCGCCGGACCAGCAAGCACGAGCAGTCGGGAGGGTCTTGAAGGGTCGAACCAGATGTGAGTCAATCTAGGGATGATCCTGAGCCCTGACTGACGAAGGTTGGAGGAGTTTTTCATGATACGCGTTGCGCTTTACGCCCGCTACTCCTCCGATAATCAGCGCGATGCCTCGATCGAGGATCAGCTTCGCCAGAGCCGGGATTATGCCGAGCGGCAGGGCTGGACCGTGGTCGAGAGCTACACCGATCGCGCCATCTCCGGAGCCTCGCTGATCCGGCCCGGCATTCAAAAGCTCATGGCCGACGTGCAGACACGCCAGTTCGATATCGTTCTGTCCGAGGCGCTGGATCGCATCAGCCGGGATCAGGAAGACGTCGCTGCTGTGTTCAAGCGCATGCGCTTTGCAGGCGTGCGGCTGGTCACTTTGTCCGAGGGAGAGATCAGCGAGCTCCATGTCGGCCTCAAGGGCACCATGAACGCCCTGTTCCTCAAGGACCTCGCCTTAAAAACCCATCGTGGCATTCGCGGCCGGGTGGAAGCCGGCAAGCTCGGCGGCGGCAACGCCTATGGCTATCGCGTGGTGAAGCAGCTCGACGCCAAGGGCGACCCTATCCGCGGGGAGCGCGAGATCATCGAGCAAGAGGCCGAGATCGTCCGCCGCATTTTTCGCGAATACGCCGCTGGTAAGGGGCCGCAGCGGATCGCCGCCGATCTGAACCGCGAGGGCATTGCCAGCCCCAGTGGTGGACGTTGGTCCGACACCACCATCCGCGGCAGCCGCACCGTCGGCTCCGGCATCCTGAATTGCGAGCTCTATATCGGAATCATCCGCTGGAACCGGCAGCGTCGCCTCAAAGACCCCAACACTGGACTGCGAGTGATGCGGCGGAACCCCGAGAGCGCCTGGGTGCGCAAGGACGTTCCCGAGTTGCGGATCATCTCTGACGAGATGTGGGCGTCCGCCAAGGCCCGGCAGATCGAGCTGGTCGAGATCTACAAGAACAGCATCGAGGGCTCCCGGCGGGCAGAGGAGCGAAAGGCGGCAGAGAACGCTCTAAACGCGACCCGACGGCCGAGCACCATGCTGTCCGGCCTGACGTTCTGCGGCTGTTGTGATCAGCCCTATGTTCGCCGCGGACAGGATCGCTATTGCTGCACCAGCCATCTCATGGGCACCGGCTGCACCAACAATCGAACCATCACCCGCGCCAAGCTTGAGGAGCGTGTCGTCAACGGCCTGAAGCACCGGCTCATGGCACCCGACAAGGCTGCCGAGGCGATGCGGGCTTTCGCCGAGGAGACCAACCGGCTCAATCGGGAGCATCGCTCATCGGCAGAATCCGACCGCCACGAGCTGGAGCAGACCGAGTCAGCGATCCGCGAGATCGTCGCGGTGATCGAGCAAGGTGGCTTCCACCGTGCGCTGCTGGATCGGCTCACCGTGCTGGAGGCCAAGCAGGCTTCACTTCAGGAAAGCCTGGCGAAGGCTCCCGCTGATATGCCCGACCTGCACCCCAACATCGCCGAGCTGTATCGCCGCAAGATAGCGAGGCTCTCACAGGCTCTCGATCATCCCGATGATCGGTACGAGGCGATGGACGCTATCCGGCAGCTCGTGACACGAGTCGTCGTCACCCCGGGTGCCAAGCGCGGACAGGTCCATGCCGTCCTGCACGGCGACATCGTCGCAATTGCGGACTGGGTGTCGCACGTACCCCGTAAGGCGCAGAACACCCTTCAAAATCCCGCGTCCGCCCAGGGACTCGCGCGAGTGTCGGAATCGGTTGAGACACGGGCTTGACCCGGGGATCCCGCTTTTCACCCGCGCACCTGCTGAAGGATGGATCCCCGGGTCAAGCCCGGGGATGAGGGCGGGATTGGGTATGCGTCAGTCGAACTGTTCCTGGAGGATTCGCTCCTCGATCGAGTGATCGCGGTCGACCAGCATGGTCAGCGACGATTCAGGGTCGAGCCGCGCGCGCACGGCGACCACGTTCAGCACCTGGAAATGGTCGGCGGTGGCGTTGACCGGGCGCTTTTCCGATTCCATCACCGCGATGTCGACCCGGCAGCGGTCCGGCACCAGCGCGCCGCGCCAGCGGCGGGGGCGGAAGGCGGAGATCGGCGTGACCGCCAGCAAGGGCGTGCCGATGGGCAGGATCGGGCCCTGCGCCGACAGATTATAGGCGGTCGACCCCGCCGGGGTGGCGACCAGCACGCCGTCGCAGATCAGCTCCTCCATGCGCACCTTGCCGTCGATAGCGATGCGCAGCTTGGCGGCCTGATAGGACTGGCGAATCAGCGAGACCTCATTGATGGCGGGCGCCCGGTGGGTACGGCCATTGACGTCCGTCGCTTCCATCATCAGGGGATGGATGACGACGCGCTGCGCGGCGGCGATGCGCGCCGGCAGGTCCTCCACCTTGAAGCGGTTCATCAGGAAGCCGACCGAGCCGCGATTCATGCCGTAGATCGGGATGCCGGTGTCGCGGAAGCGGTGCAGCGTCTGCAGCATGAAGCCATCGCCGCCGAGCGCGACGACGATGTCGGCATCCTCCGGGGCGATGTTGCCGTATTGCTCGATCAGTTGCGCGCGGGCCTGGCCGGCATCGGGTGCATCGCTCGCGACAAAGGCGATTCGGCCATATGCTGCCGCATGGTCAGCGTCCGCGAGTGATTCTGCGTTTCGGCGGGCGACTTCGTTCATGCTGGACGGCCCGATGCGCGGGAGTGGAAATGGCGGCGCCACACGACGGCTATAGCACAGTGATGGTCTATACGACGTGGCCGAGCAGCGTCGAGGCCGAGGCGGCCGGACGGGCTATCGTCGCGGACGGGCTGGCGGCCTGCGTCAATATACTGCCCGGCATGGTGTCGATCTATCGCTGGCAGGGCGAAATCGAGCGCGCGGACGAGGTCGTGATGATCTTCAAGACCCGCGACGATCTCGCCGAGCCGGTGGCGCAGGCGGTTCGCGCGCGCCACCCCTATGAGACGCCGGCGGTGCTGTTCCTGCCGGTGACCGGCGGAGATGCCGGCTATCTCGACTGGATTGCCCTGGAGACCGAGGACTAGTTGGGACTAAACAACTAGGCTTCGGTGGGCACCGCTTCCGAGGCCGGCGGTTCGCGCAGATAGGCGACGACATCGCCTTTGAGCTTGACCGTCATCGGGTTGCCGGCGCGGTCCTTGGCCTTGCCGACCGAGACGCGGACCCAGCCCTCGCTGACGCAATATTCCTCGACATTGGTCTTCTCGACGCCCTTGAAGCGGATGCCGACGCCACGCTCCAGCAGGTCGGCATCGTAGAACGGGCTGGTCGGGTCGCTCGAGAGGCGGTCGGGAAGGGTGTCGGTCATGTCGTCCTCGGGCAGCGCGGCAAGGGGAGGCGTGGTGCGGAAATCAGGGCCGGAGCAATAGCCCCGCCGGCTCATTTCCGCAATCGTCGCCGATTTGCCGCCTCAAACTCCCGCGTCTAGAGCACCGGGTTCCACATGGCGGGGACCACGCGGTAGCCGGTGCCGTTCTTCTCGATGAAGGCGGTGGCCGGGAACGGGTAGTGGTAGCCGCTCATCTGCATGCGTTCACTCGCCAGCATGTCGTAGACCTTGCGGCGGGTCTCGGTGGCCTTGGGGCCGTCCATGTCGTACTGCACCTGCCAGTCGGGATTGGTGGCGAACAGCACCGGCGTGTTGGTGGTGTCGGACTGGATGAACAGTTTGCCGTTGCCGGAGGACAGCACGAAGGCGGTATGGCCCGGCGTGTGGCCGGGGGCACCGACCGAGGTGAGGCCGGGCGCGATTTCCTTGTCCCACTCATAGTGCTTGATGCGGGTGTCGAGGTTCTTGAACACGCGCCGCACATTCTGGAAGGCGGGCTTCAAGCCTTCCGGCGCGCGGCTCATCTGGCCGTCATCCATCCAGAACGCCCATTCCGGCGCCGGGACCAGAATCTCGGCTTCCGGGAAGGCGAGGCCGCCGCCCTCGGTGCGCAGGCCGTTAATGTGGTCGCCGTGGAAATGCGAGATCACCACGGTGCCGATGTCGGACGGCTTCACGCCGGCCCAGGCGAGATTGGCGATCAGCTTGCCGACGGTGGAATTGCCCGCCTGCGGGCCGTTGCCGGTGTCGATCAGCACCAGCTTGCCGCCGGTGTTGATCAGCAGCGGGTTGAACTGGCTGTTGAGCTGGTCCTTGGGCAGGAAGGCGGCTTCCAGCGCGGTGTTGATCTGATCGCGGGTGGCGTTCTTGACGAAACCGTCGGCGATCGGGCCGATGCGGGCGCCGTCATTCACCGCGGTGAGTTCGACGTCGCCGACCTTGAAGCGATAGATTCCGGGCACCTGCTGGCCCGTCGGGGTTTGGGCGTGCGCCGGCGAGGCACCGAGCGTGGAGCCGAGAATGGCGAGCGAGGGGAGGGCGGCGAGCGCGGGAAGGCTGGCGGCCCCGGCAAGCAGTTCGCGGCGGCTAAAATGGGTCATCGCTTCCTCCATGGCTGCGGGCAGCCTTGTTCGACGTCGCGCGCAGGCTAGTGGCGCAGCCTCATGCGGTCACGACAGCCGGCTTCACGTTCGGGTGAGAAGCGATCAGAAGTGGTAGCGGTAGCCGACTTCGATGCCGGTGTAGCTGGCGGTGCCGTTGGACCAGTCGCGTTCGATGAACAGCGACACGCTGTTGTGCGCGTCGAACTTGTAGCCCACGCCGGTGGCGACCTCGGGCGTGTCGTAGTCGTTCGATGTATCGAAGGCATTGCGGTAGCGCAGCCGGAACATCGTCCAGGTCCACTTCTCAGCGATCGGGACCGTGCCCGCCACGCTGACGTAATAATAGGGGAATTGGGTCGAATCATCCGAGTGAATGAAATGCTGTCCGATTCCGACTGTGCCCGTCAGTGAAAGCTTGCCGAATTCGTAGGTATAGCCGACGCCGAACTGCGCATTGGTCTTCGAATTCGATGTACCGGCGGTGTCGTAATATTTGACCGTGCCGGATATCGACACCTTGTTGTCGAAAGTGTGCGACAGGTCGATCTGCCAGTCCGACCCTGTGGTGCTGCTGAAATCCTCCGGCCCGCGCTCTGTGGTGAAGGTGGCACCGATACTGGTATCGGACGCCTCTGCCGTGGCGATCCCGGTGGCGAGCGTCGCGACGCCCGCAAGAAGGAACAATCCGTAGCGCATTGCCTGCGGCCCCTCGCCCAATTGGATGAACAATGAGGCCCACGGCTCCATGATAAAGCGGGCAGCCTCAATTATACGTAAGGATGGTTTTCGGTATCATGTTCCGGTCGAGGCTTCGGGGAGCCGTTATCCGCGCTCGGCTTGCCTTTCAGCAACACATAGGCAGCGGCCAGCCAGGGGCAGCGCCACGAAGATCACAGCCCAACCATCAGCCGCTGGTCAGCTTCCCGGCATATTCCGCGCGGAGCTTGGCGTAGATTTCGGTCTGCGCCGGCAGCCAGAACAGATTGTCGATGATGCCGGGCGGGTAGGCCGCGTCGAACGCCGCGCGGTCCTGCGCGCTCATATAGTTTTCCGCGCCCTTGGCGCAGCTATTGCGGTGAGTCGTGTTGGCGAAGCGGGCGGCGACATCCTCCTGGTAGAGGAAGTTCGCGAACGCATAGGCCTGCTCGACATTGGCGGCGCCAGATGGAATGCCGAAGCCGTCCATCGTGCCGAGGCCACCCTCCTTGGGCATGCCATAGCGCCATTTCGGATCGGCCTTGATGCCGAGCAGGATGCCTGTGGTGTCGGGCGTCTGGCCGATGGTGCAGCCGCCAGTGGCGAAGGCGGCGGTGGCCTGTGCTGAACTGTTCCAGAGCGCGCCGATACTGGCCTTGTGGGCGAGGATGAAATTGAGCACGCCGTCGAACACGGCGCGGCTCTCGGCTTCCGACTTGTAGAGGTCGAGGCCGCGATTGGATTTCACAGCGCCGGTGGCGTCGAGATAGAGCGCCATGCCGTTGAAGATCGAGGTCGGGCGGAGCGCGGTCTGCTTCGGGTTGGCGGCCAGCCACATGTCGCCATAGGAGATTTCGCCCGACTTCTTGTCGAACCTGGAGGAATCCCAGCTGAGCCCTTCCGTGCCCCACACCAGCGGCACCAGATGGCGCCGGCCACGATCGGCGGCGCCGAGCTCCAGCGAGCTTTTGGTGAAGGACGGCACCACTTCGGCCTTGAACTTGGCCTCGTCGATCGGGCGCAGCAGGTTGTCGCGATAGTAGTTCGGGCCGGTGTCGACCGAGGGGAAGATGATGTCGGCGCCCTTGCCCCCATTTGCGCGCAGCCCGGCCTCGGCTTGCTCGTTCGAGCCATAGGTCGTGAGCGTCACATTGATGCCGGTGGCGTTGGTGAAGTCGGCGAGCAGGGTGTTCTTGTCGAAATAATCGCTCCAGGCATGGACCGCGAGCGAGCCGGAACTGGCCAGCGCATCGTGCGCGCGCAGTACGGCGGGAGCGGCGAGGGCGAGCGCACCGGCCTTCATCAGATCGCGGCGTGAAAGGCGGGTCATCATTTTCTCCCGGTACGCCCTCGCGAGGCTGCGCTCGCTCTATTCTGGGGCCGTGTAGGGACGATGACACCACATGCCGGCGGTTGGAAGCGCCCCGCGCCGCTATTCAGGTGCCGCTATTCAAGTGCCGCGGCGTGCAGGGTGCGACAATCTGTCATGACGTTGGGGCTGGCATCGGCAACGCGCTGCCTTAAGTTCCGGTCACCCGTTGATCCGGGCCCCTCTGACGCGAGCCGAGCCGGCGTTTGCGTGATGTCGGATCGCTTTTCCGACGTCGCGCCGGCAACAGGTCTGTGTTCAGCTATGAATCAATTACATCTTGAAGCGGTATCGACCGGGCGCATCGCAGTGATGCCCGCCCGCTTCGTCGCGTCGTCGATTTCTGGGGAGTGAGCAGCGTGGATTATCTCATGCAACTGGCCGCCAGCCCGGCGGCCTGGGCGGCACTGGTGACGCTGATCGCGATGGAAGTCGTGCTCGGTATCGACAATTTGCTGTTCATCTCGATCCTCACCAACAAGCTGCCCGAGGATATCCGCCCGCGCGCCCGGCGCATCGGCATCGGGCTGGCGCTCATCATGCGGCTCGGCCTGCTCTCCACGGTCGCGTTCATCGTGCAACTGACGCAGCCGGTGTTCTCGCTGTTCGACCACGCCTTCTCCTGGCGCGACCTGATCTTGATCGGCGGCGGCCTGTTCCTGGTGTGGAAGGCCACCAAGGAAATCCATCACACTATGGCGCCGCCGGACGAGCAGGACGCCGCGTTGGGCGGCACGCTGCAGATCGGCTTCGCCGCCGCCATCGGGCAGATACTGGTGCTCGACTTGGTGTTCTCGATCGACAGCATCATCACCGCGGTCGGCATGACTGAGCACATTCCGATCATGGTGGTTGCGGTCGTGGTGGCGGTGCTGACCATGCTGCTGGCGGCCGGGCCGCTGGCCAACTTCATCGCGCATAATCCGAGCATCGTGATGCTGGCGCTGGGCTTCCTGCTGCTGATCGGCACCACGCTGATCGCCGAAGGTTTCGGCGCGCATGTGTCGAAGGGCTACATCTACACCGCGATGGCGTTCTCCGCCGGTGTCGAGGGGCTCAACATGCTGGCGCGGCGGCGCAGCAAGGCGAAAACACACGCCTGATCCAGATCGCACGGTCGCGGCGGCAATCCCGCCGCGACAGCACGGCCGACAATGTTATGATCGGGCTTCCCCTCAAGGCGGAGCCCGATCCATGGCAGAAGACTCCGAGACTCACGACTCCGAACCCCACGATTCCGGCGGCGCGCCCGCCGACAGCAAGCTCACAACCACCAAGCAGCGCTGGGCGCGCGAGGGTAGGTTCCTGACCGGGCGCATCGCCCGGCCGGAATCCGACCGCCTGCCGCCGGGCCAGCATCTGGTGAAGAACTGGCCGGTGCTCGACCTCGGCCAGCAGCCGTCCGTGCCGCTCGGTTCCTGGCGGCTGGATGTGACCGGCGCGGTGGAGAACCCGGTGTCGTGGGACTGGGAGACGTTCCGCGCGCAGCCGCAGACCCGCGAGACCACCGACATCCACTGCGTCACCACATGGTCACGCTATGACAATGACTGGGAAGGCGTGTCGACCCGCGACCTGCTCGCCGCCGTGATGCCGAAGAGCGAGGCGCGCTATGTCATGCTGCACAGCTATGACGGCTACACCACCAATCTCGCGCTGGAGGACTTCGCCGCCGAGGACGCCATGCTGGTGCATAGCTGGCAGGACGAGCCGCTCACCGTCGAGCATGGTGGACCGATGCGGCTGATGGTGCCGCACCTCTATTTCTGGAAGAGCGCGAAGTGGCTGCAGAAGATCGAGTTCCGCACGGCGGACAAGCGAGGCTTCTGGGAGGAGAACGGCTACCACAACCACGCCGATCCCTGGATGGAAGAGCGCTACTCCGCCGACGAATGATCACGTCAGGGTAATAAAAAACGAGCGGGCATGACCCGCTCGTTTTTCGTTTTGGGCACCTGTCGGAGCGATGCGATCAGCGTGGACGGCTGGTGCTGGGGCGCAGGAAGGACGGCTGGGCCTGCGCGGTGCGCTGCGGCTCGGAGGCGCCAGTCGCGGTCTTGCGCAACGAGCCGGCGGCCTGCTGCGGGGACGCCATCGGGCTGTACGAGGTCGGCTTCGCATGAGCGGCGGCAAGGCGCGCCTGCTGGGCGAGCAGCGGCGGTTTGACGACGGGCTGCGGCTGGGAAGCTGCCGGGGCAGGCTTGGAAGTCGCCGTCTGAGCCTTGGAGTAGAGCGGGCCCTTGGCGAGCTGCGCGGTGCGCGGCAGGTCGGGGGCGCCGCGCGGAAGGGCCGAACCGTTGATCGACAGCTCGCGGCGCAGCTTGGCCCACGTCTCGGCGAGAGCGGACGCATCCCAGCTCGGCTCCTTCGCGTCGATTTCCCACTTCTCCATGGTCGCCGGGGTCGCGGCGCCGGCATCGGCACGGGGCGTTTCCTGGGCGGTCTTCTCGTCGACGATGGTGGCCTGCGCGACGGTGACTTGCGTGACGGTGGCCTGCGCGGGAGCGGCCGCGACCTCGACCGCGGCAGATCCAGCAGCCGCGAGAGCCGGCTTGGCGCCGGTCGCGACGTTCCATTTGCCGGTTTCCCACTCATTGATCGCCCACATCAGGGCGGCGCCGATACCGGCTCCGGCGGCGACGTCCGTGAGCAGGACGCCCGGTACGATCAAGAGATACAAAGCGCATATGACAGCGACGCCGACATAACACGCGGGTGCACGCCATTTCTGTTGCATATCGAGATCCCCACAGACTTTTTTCAGCATAGCTGATTCGTTGGAATCTGAGGGGGTTACACGAGAGAAATGACGCAAAATATCGACGGGGTGGCAGAGATTGCCTTATCCTTGCCGCGAAGGCTCCGCCGACGAAGGCGGATCGCGCGAAAACGATTCCCGCCGCCCGCCATCACGATCGGGCGGTCAGCTGTGGCGGCGCGAATCCTGCTCGTCCGAACCGACGATGCAGGATTCGCGGGCGCCCGTCATTGTCATATTACGAATTTAGAACCAAATCGCGCGGGGCACAGGGGGCGTCCTACGGGAAGGTCCACAGCACCGGCAGCAGACCGTGGACCTGCGCCATCTCGATGCCTTCGGCCAGCGGCAGGGCGGCGAGGAAGACGCAAGCATCGACAAAGGTGCGCCACACCAGTTGCGGGCGGATTTCCAGCGTGTCGACGCTGCGCCACAAAGCGAGGTTCGGGACGAAGCGCGGCACCCGCGCCTTGTAGGCGAGATAGGGCGGACCGAACTTTTCCTGGAGGAAGCGCTCTTCCTTGCGCACCACGATGGAGAACACCATCCAGGTGATGAGCGCGGCGGCGAGCGCCGCCGTCACGCTGCCGAATTGCGCGCCGGCACCGGCCGCGCCGATGAAGGAGAACACATAGAGCGGGTTGCGGGAGATCGAATACGGCCCGAGATCGACGATCGAGGCCTTCTTGCGCCCGCCAATATAGAGCGAGCACCAGGTGCGCCCGATGATCGCCACGACGATGAGACCAAACCCGACAAGCTCGATAATCTCGTGGAAAGAGGTGTCGGAATAGTCCGGCCACATCGAGGCGCCGAACAGCAGCACGCCGACGGAGATGGCGCCGAGGGCGAACAGCACGATCTTGCGCACGCTCTGTACGGCGGCGATGTCGAAGCTCGGCGAGCGAGGCGTGTCGTGCATTTGGAGTCATTCCAATGAGGAGTGGTTCCCAGCACTAGCGCGACGCACGCGGCTTTTTTCGGGCAGGCCGTTCGGACACTGACGGCGCGTCGCCAACCCGCGTATGAAACGCGGGGTACACACACCGGGGAGAGCGGAATGAAACTGGTCGCTGCATGGCAGTTCTGGGCACTGGCCTCGGCGGCATTCGCCGCGCTGACCGCGATCTTCGCCAAGGTCGGCGTATCCAACATCAATTCTGACGTCGCCACCTTCATTCGCACAGTGGTGATCCTCTGCGTGCTGGGCACGCTGCTGCTGGCGACCGGACAATGGCGCGGCACCGCGCCGCTGACGGGCAGGAACTGGCTGTTCCTCATCCTGTCGGGCCTCGCGACCGGCGCGTCATGGGTCTGCTATTTCCGCGCGCTGTCCATGGGGGATGCCTCGCGCGTCGCGCCGATCGACAAGCTGAGCGTGGTGATGGTCGCGCTGTTCGCCGTGCTGTTCCTCGGCGAAAAATTATCTGCGACAAGCTGGTTCGGCGTGGTGCTGATCGCGGCCGGGGCGATATTCGTCGCGATCGGCGGCTAGTCCACCATGTGGGCCTTGCCGGTGACGACTAGCTCGATCACGTCGCCCCTGGTGAACGGCTCGGTCAGGCTGGTGCGCAGCATGACCACCGGCGCATCGCCTTCCATCAGGCGGATGGCGAGCGTGGAGGACGAGCCGGCGAAATCGATGTCGATCACTTCGCCCAGCACGCCGCCATTCGGCTTTGCCGGGCGCGGCTGAAGCGAGACCTGCTGCGGGCGCAGCAGGATTTGCGCGGTTCCCTGGAAGGCGGCGTTGCCCACCGGCATCTTTCCCAGCGCGCACTGCGCCCAGCCTTCCGCGACCCGGCCCGGCAGCAGCAGCGCATCGCCGAGGAATTCCGCGATCATCGCGGTGCGCGGGTGCCAATAGAGTTCATGCGGCGAGCCGACCTGAAGCAGCCGCCCGCCATGCATCACCGCGACCTGATCGGCGAAGGACAGCGCCTCCTCCTGATCATGTGTCACGAGTATGGTGGTGACCTGCTCCTGGCGCAGCAGCTCGGCCACCGCCTTGCGGGTGGAGAGGCGCAGCGCCGTGTCGAGCGCGGAGAACGGCTCGTCGAGCAGCATCAGGCGCGGCCTCAAAGCGAGCGCGCGGGCCAGCGCCACGCGCTGCTGCTGGCCGCCGGAGAGCTGGTCGGGCTTGCGCTTGAGCATGCTGGCGGACAGGCCGACCATGTCGATGAGCTGGACGATGCGCTCATTGCGCTGCGGGTCGCAGAGGGCAAGGCCGAAGCCGATATTGCCGGCGACGTCGAGATGCGGAAACAGCGCGCCGTCCTGTGCCACGATGCCGATGCCGCGCTTGTAGGCCGGCACGGATGTGGTGCCGTCCGCCAGCGTGGTGCCGTCGAGCGTGACGCTGCCGGCATTGGGCGCCTCGAAGCCGGCGATGATGCGCAAGATGCTGGTCTTGCCGGAGCCCGAGGGGCCGACGATGGCGGTTCGGCTACCCTGACGGACGCTCAGGTCAATGCTGTCGAGCGCGGTCACCGTGCCGTAGGTCTTGGTGACGGTGTGCAGTTCGAGAAAGCTCATCGGCCGGCAATCCGCTTCGACTGGACATAGAGCAGCCAGGTGAGGGGCAGCGAGAATGCCACCATTATCAAGGCGTAGGGTGCGGCACCGGCATAATCGATCTCGCCGCTCAGCGACCAGAACGCCATGGAGAGCGTGCGCACGCCATTGGGCGCCAGCATCTGCGTGGCGGTGAGTTCATTCAGAATGCCCAGTGCAACGAGCGCCGCACCCGCCGCCGCTCCCGGCGCCGCCAGCCGCAGCGTGACCAATTTCAGGGTCCGGAACGGCGAGAAGCGCAGGCTCGCGGCGGCCTGCTCCAGCTCCACCGGCACCTGCGCGATGCTGGCGCGCAGGCTCACCAGCGCGCGCGGCAGGAACATCAGCGTATAGGCCAGCAGCAGGGTCGCGAAGGTCTGGTACAGCGGCAGCGCCACGCGGACGGTGATGGTCACCAGCGCCAGCGCGATGACCACGCCGGGAAGCGCACCGATGACGTAATTGCAGCCCTCCAGCGTGCGCTGGAGCGCACCGGGCGCGCGGATCGATATCCATGCCATCGGTATCGCGGCCAACGTCGCCAGCACGCCGCCGGCAATGGCGAGGCCGAGCGTCTGGGCGAGGGTGGAGGCGATTTCCCCGACCTGCCAGCCCGCCGCGCCGCCGGCGACGAGCCAGCGCGTGATGGTGATGAACGGCACGCCGAGCGAGAGCGCCGCCACCGCGACGGGCAGGCACAAGCACAACAGGGCGCTGCGGCCGAGGCGGGTGCGCGGCGCCGGGCGGGAAAACC
>LNAP01008732.1_pt1 | contig 21084 bp, 20 predicted proteins | sample 602601 | NCBI WGS metagenome assembly LNAP01 (sample SAMN02440304, study PRJNA202911) | soil metagenome | biome: Subtropical and temperate rainforests or woodlands; isolation source: soil samples (1 kg each in a 20% v/v slurry with milli Q water) were... ...
CTGTAGCTTTTGCCATTGGATGAACTCACCTGCAGCGCACCGCTCACCAGCAGGCCGGGAATGTGGGCTTTGTCGGCACGGCGGTCGATTTCCGCGCGGGCGATTTTGCCCAGGCCCGGTACCGGCGGGTCCACCTGGAAAGTCGATTCCTGCTCGGTGACCGCCAGGACCGAGCACAGGTTTTGGGTGGATGGATAAATGTTCTGGGCAGCAAATGCTACGTAAATATCGGTAGCCCAGCCCTGGCGATCGGTGGTTTTGGCCGGCAACAGGCGCACGATCTCGGCCTTGACCTCAGCAGGCTTGCGCGCCGGGAGCTCTTGCGTGCGCTGAGTACCGCAACCCGCCAGCACCAGCAGCGCGGCGACGCTCATCATCAATCGTTTGGCTTGCATGTTGCTCCATCAAATCCGTTGAGGCCGGTTAACCATACGATCAATGGCATGGCGCAGGCTATGACTCTCGTCGCCGCGCCGTGTTCCGTAGAGACCGAGCCTGCGAGGCTGCATTCAGTTGGGTCTGCGTGCTTTTCTCCGTTTGGCAGACAACCCGCCCGTCCGTCGCGGCTGAACCATACTTGAGCCACACACCGAGGAGGACAGGCTCATGAACCGTAGCGACGTACTGATCATCGGCGCCGGCCCGACCGGACTGGTGTTGGCGCTGTGGCTGAGCAAGCTTGGCGTGCAAGTGCGCATCATCGACAAGACCTCGGCCCCCGGAACCACGTCGCGGGCGCTGGCCGTCCAGGCGCGGACGCTGGAGCTGTATCGCCAGCTCGACCTCAGCAATGCCGTGGTGCAGAACGGTCATCGAGTGGCCGCCGCCAATTTCTGGGTCAAGGGCGAACCCGTGGCGCGCTTGCCACTGAGCCGCATCGGTGAAGGCCTGACGCCCTATGCGTTCCTCGAAATCTTTCCTCAGGACGAACACGAACGGCTGCTGATCGACCGCCTCGAAGCCTTTGGCGTCCAGGTTGAACGCAACACTGAGCTTGAGAATTTCGTGGAAACCGGTGACGGCATCACCGCCTTTTTGCGCTTGGCCGATGGTCAGGAGCAAACCTGCCAGGCCTGCTATCTGGCGGGTTGTGACGGTGCCCGGTCGATCGTGCGCAAAACCCTGGACACCGGTTTCCCTGGCGGCACCTACCAACAGGTTTTCTACGTCGCCGACGTGCAAGCCAGCGGGCCGACGTTCAACGGCGAACTGCACGTGGATCTCGATGAAGCGGATTTTCTCGCGGTGTTTCCCTTGGCCGGTGAAGGCCGCGCCCGTCTGATCGGCACCGTACGCGACGAACGCGCCGACCAGGTCGACACCCTGCAATTTGAAGACGTCAGCAGCCGGGCCATCGAGCATATGAAAGTGAAGATCGAGCAACTGAACTGGTTCTCGACCTACCGCGTGCATCATCGGGTGGCGGATCACTTTCAAACCGGGCGCGCGTTTCTATTGGGTGATGCCGCCCACGTCCACAGCCCCGCCGGGGGCCAGGGCATGAACACCGGCATTGGCGATGCCATCAACCTCGCCTGGAAACTCGCGGCGGTGTTGAGCGGCGGCGCTGAGGCCAAACTCCTCGACACTTACGAAACCGAGCGCATCGCGTTTGCCCGCAAACTGGTCGCCACCACCGATCGGGTGTTCAGCTTTGTCACGGCCGAAGGGCGCATCGCGGATTTACTGCGCACGCGCCTGACGCCGTTGTTGATTCCGAAAATGGCATCGTTTGAGGCGTCCCGCGAGTTCCTGTTTCGCACGGTGTCGCAGATCACCCTGAATTATCGCGGGATGCCGTTGAGCGCGGGCGTTGCCGGTCATGTTCATGGTGGCGATCGCCTGCCGTGGGCTCACGATGGTGAGGGGGACAATTTCGAATCGCTGAAGTGTCTGACCTGGCAGGTGCATGTGTATGGCGACACCAGCGACGAAATGATCGCCTGGTGCCACGAACATCATTTGCCCTTGCATGTGTTTGACTGGCGGCCGGCGTTTGAAGCGGCGGGGCTGGCGCGTAACGGGTTTTACCTGTTGCGACCGGACACGTATGTGGCGATTGCCGACAATTCTGCCGATCCCAAGGTGATCGAGCGGTACTTGCGGGATCACGGGATCAGGCCGTTTTTTGGCGTCCGCTGATGATCGTTCCCACGCTCTGCGTGGGAACGATCACGTCAAGATCTCAGATCCCGGCCAGCGCCAGGTCCATCGCAAAGTAAGTGAAGATCAGATCCGCCCCGGCCCGCTTGATCGCGCCAAGGCTCTCACGCACCACGCGATCTTCATCGATCGCCCCGGCCTGGGCGGCGAATTTGATCATCGCGTACTCGCCGCTCACCTGATACGCCGACAGCGGCAAGCGCGAGGCTTCACGGATGTCGCGGATGATGTCCAGGTACGCCCCGGCCGGTTTGACCATCAGCGCATCGGCGCCCTCCTGCTCGTCCATCAGGGATTCGCGCACGGCTTCGCGACGGTTCATCGGGTTCATCTGGTAGCTTTTGCGATCGCCCTTGAGCGCGCTGCCGCCGGCTTCACGGAACGGACCGTAGAGTGCCGAGGCAAACTTGGTCGAATAGGCCATGATCGCGGTCTGGTTGAAACCCGCTTCATCGAGCGCCCGGCGAATGGCCTGAACCTGCCCGTCCATCGCGGCCGACGGGGCGATCACATCGGCACCGGCACGGGCCGCGGCCACCGCTTGCTTGCCGAGGTTAATCAGGGTCTGGTCGTTGTCGACTTCATGGTTGTGCAGCACGCCGCAATGACCATGGTCGGTGTACTCACAGAAGCAGGTGTCGGACATCACGATCATGTCCGGCACCGCATCCTTGGCGATGCGCGACATGCGCGACACCAGACCGTTATCGCTCCAGGTGTCGCTACCGTTGCCGTCCAAATGGTGCGACACGCCGAACGTCATCACCGACTTGATCCCGGCGCGGGCATAACGCTCGATTTCACCCGCCAGTTTCGACTCCGGGATACGCATCACACCGGGCATGCTTTTGATCGGGACGAAGTCATCGATCTCTTCCTCAACGAAAATCGGCAGCACCAGATCGTTCAAGCTGAACTCGGTTTCCTGGAACAGGCTGCGCAGGCTCGCATTGCGGCGCAGGCGGCGTGGACGTGCTTCGGGGAACTGACTGGACATGTGGATTTCCTGAAAAACGGAGGACGAGACGAAAGTCGTAGGGGGCGAAGCTTATGCCCTGGACCTTGCAGGGCACAAACCTCAGGTGAGGAAAAACCCTTACCGGTTCGGCAATAATCACCGCTCCCCATCAGATGATCGTTCCCACGCTCTGCGTGGGAATGCAACCAGGGACGCTCTGCGTCCCAAAAGCGTGACGCGGAGCGTCACAAGAGGCATTCCCACGCGGAGCGTGGGAACGATCAGCGCAGGCTCGGCAACTGCCACATGTCGCTTACAGTGTCAGCGTTCCGCTGATGCAGGTCACCACCGCGCCGCCGATCCAGATCTCGTCGCCCACTTGCTCGACCTGAATGCGCCCGGCGCGGCCCATGGTCAGGCCCTGGCTGACCACATAGGACGTCGGCGCCAGTCCTGCGTTGAGTAACCACTGGGCAATTCCGGCGTTCAGGCTGCCGGTGGCGGGGTCTTCCGGCATGCCGTCGCCGGAGATGAACGCCCGTACTTCGAACTGTGCGTCATCACCATCACGCTCGGGATGCCAGGGCGCGATGACACCGACGGCCAGGCCAAGCATTTGCGAATGATCCGGTTGCAGGTCCAGCACCTGCTGGCGATCCTCGACCATCACGGCCAGCCACCCCGCACCGTTGTCGACCCACTGAGTGCGCACGATCGCCCCCGATTCCAGGCCTAGCCCCCGCCGCACCCGTTCCACCACATCGGCTTCCACCGGCCCGGTTTTGAGCAATGCCGGTGCGAGAAAGGCCAGCTCTGCCCCTTGTCGACGAACCCGCACCAGCCCCACGCCGCATTCCTGAATGATCTCTTCGCCCTTGGGCACACCACCGGCCTCCAGCCACGCATGGCAGGTGCCCAGTGTCGGGTGACCGGCGAACGGCAATTCGCTCAGGGTGGTGAAAATCCGCACGCGATAGTCAGCGCGAGGATCGCGCGGTTCGAGTATGAATGTGGTTTCGCTGAGGTTGGTCCAGCTGGCGAACGCCGCCATGTACTCATCGCTGAGCTCATCGGCGCCGAACACCACCGCCAACGGATTGCCCTTGAGCGCAACACGGCTGAAGACATCTACTTGCTTGAAATCGAATGAGTGCATGGCCTTCCTTGGTATTGATCAAATCGAAGCGTTTGGCTTGGGGATTTCCAGCCCGCGCATCACCGCCGGCCGCGCCAGAAAGCGCTCCAGCACCCGCGTGACGTTGGTGAAGTCGTTTATGCCCACCAGCTCGCCAGCCTCATAGAAGCCGATCAGGTTGCGCACCCAGGGGAAGGTTGCGATGTCGGCGATGGTGTAGCGCTCGCCCATGATCCAGTTGCGCCCTTCCAGACGGTTATCGAGGACATTGAGCAGGCGTCTGCTTTCATCGACGTAGCGGTCGCGGGGACGTTTGTCCTCGTAGTCCTTGCCGGCAAATTTGTTGAAAAAACCGAGCTGGCCGAACATCGGCCCGATGCCGCCCATCTGAAACATCAGCCACGCAATGGTCTCGTAGCGAGCCGCCGATTCCTGGGCCAGCAGTTGCCCGCTCTTGTCGGCCAGGTAAATCAGAATCGCCCCGGACTCGAACAGTGCCAGGGGTTGGTCCCCCGGACCGTGGGGGTCGAGGATCGCCGGGATCTTGTTGTTGGGGTTCAGCGAAAGAAATTCGGGGGACATCTGGTCGTGGGTGTCGAAGGCCACCCGATGCGGCTCGTAGGGCAGTCCGATCTCTTCGAGCATGATCGACACCTTGACGCCGTTGGGAGTCGGCAAGGAGTAAAGCTGGATCCACTCGGGGTATTGAGCCGGCCATTTTTGGGTAATCGGGAACGCGGACAGATCGGTCATGGGAAGCATCCACACGAAAAAAGTCGACGCTGATCATAATGTAGGCTTGGCGACGGCCGCGAATTTTTGGCGTTATCAATATTGCTGATGAGCAAGATCAGAAGATCGCAGCCTGTGAATGGCGCCGAGACCTGTACTGTGTCCATAAATCCGCAACATCCTGTCGATAACCTCTGCTCTAACCCATCTCAGGTTGCCGCTACAGTGCTGCGCACTCGCTCGGATCGAACCAAATGGGCTTCAGAGGACTCTGAGCATTGCCCTTTCGGAAACGGACCGGCCCAACGACATGGAAAACACCCGATGCACGGAGCTGGCGGTGTAAAGGTTTGTCAGCCTTAACTGAATGCGCTGAAGATCACCTATTCAAATGATGAACCTTTTCAAATTCGCCCAACGCTTCAAACATCGCGCGTATGTCCTCCTGCCTTCCCTGTTGGCGGTCAGCGCGCTGTTCCTGTCCCTTGAGTCCAGCGAAAGCCGCGCCCAACCAGCGGACGGCACCCAGACGCTGGTGTTCCTGCGCCATGCGGAAAAACCCGCCGGCGGCCTCGGCCAGCTCAACTGCCAGGGCCTGAACCGTGCCATCGACCTGGCCACCTTGTTGCCGGAAAAATTCGGCAAGGCCAACTATGTGTTTGCCGCCAACCCGACGCGCAATGTCGAAGAAGGCGAACTGGACAATTCCTACAGTTACATTCGTCCCCTGATGACCATCAGCCCCAGCGCGATCAAGCTCGGTTTGCCGGTGAACATCAATTTCTCGGCCAACGACACCAGCGACCTGGCCGATGAATTGCTCCACGACAAATATCACAACTCGGTCATCTACACCGCCTGGTCCTCCGGCTACCTGCCGGAGCTGATCAACAGGGTTGCTGGAGAAGCCGTTGGCAAGAAACAGAACATTACCGATGACTGGGAATCCAGCGACTACGACTCGCTGTACGTGCTCACTCTGACCTGGCACAACGGCAAGGCCAGTGTGCAGAGCCACGCCTACAAGCAAGGTCTGGATAATGGGCAGGAGACTTGTCCGACATAAGCTTTAAGGGATTTGGTGCCTGTCAGGGCCTCATCGTCGGAACGCCGCCCGGAGCAGGCTCATTCCCACAGGGGCCTGCTGTGACCACAACATTTGTGCCCACCCCAAATCAAATGTGGGAGTGAGCCTGCTCCGGGCGGCGTTCCGACGATGGGGCCGGCAAATCCAACACATTACTTCTGATTGATGCGCCGCTCGCGCAGGTATTCAAGCACCGCAGCCCGCTCCCCGGCGAATTCAATGCGCCCCCCTTTCTTCTCCCGCTGAAACGCATACATCGGGTCGTAATACTCGCGAAGCAACCCTTCGATCCAGCCCCGGTGCAAGTCCACGGCCCCGCTGCTCGCCTGCTCCGCCAGCGCGTCTTCCATCAACATCAACAGCCGCCGATGGCGCTCGCCGCCCAGACGTTTCTGCACATTGTTCAGGCTCTCCAGCAGGCGCTCGGAAAACAGCGCGAAACCTTCATCGCCATGCACACCGATGAACTCGGCACACAAGTCCACCACGTAATCGCGCAGGATCCGTTCGACCCGCCCTTCCAGGCTGTCTTCCAGCCAGACCATCGGAAACTGCTGCATGCCCTGAAACAGCGGCAGCGGTAGCGCACAACTGCCGATCGCGCGGCTCTCGTCTTCCAACACAAACTGCTCGATGCCGTGGGCGCGCTTCTTCAGCACGTCCACCGCCAGGCAGTTCTCAAAATCGATGTTGGAGGGCTGGCCAGTGGCACGTTTGCCGAAACTGGAGCCGCGATGATGGGCGTGACCTTCAAGGTCCAGGCCGTTGCTCAACTGCGTGAGCACTTCGGTTTTGCCGGTGCCGGTCATGCCGCCCAGCAAGACGAAATCACACTGGGCAACCGCCTGATCGAGCGTGTCGAGCAAGAAGCTGCGCATGGCCTTGTAGCCGCCACCCACTCGCGGATAGTCGATGCCCGCCTCGTCCTTGAGCCATTGCTGGACGATCTGCGAACGCAAACCACCGCGAAAACAATACAAATACCCATCAGGATGAGCCCGGGCAAAATCGGCCCAGGCCTGGACGCGCTCGGCTTTTATCTCGCCGGACACCAACTGGTGCCCCAGCGTAATGGCCGCTTGCTGGCCGTGTTGCTTGTAACAAGTGCCGACCCGTTGCCGCTCATGGTCATTCATCAGCGGCAGGTTGATCACGCCGGGGAACGAGCCTTTGAGAAATTCGACCGGCGCACGGGCATCCATCATCGGTCGGTCGTTGAGGAAAATGTCGCGGTAATCGGTGTATTCGATGGACATCAAAACACCTCGACCGCGTTTGTCTGTCGCTCGATCAGTTCACCGATCGGCTCGAGGGTCAGGCCCAGCTCGGCAGCCACTTTGAGGAAGTGTTCGTTACCTTCGGGGGTGACCGCAACCAGCAGGCCACCGCTGGTCTGCGGATCGCAGAGCACGCGCTTGTGCATTTCCTGAAGACGCCCCAGCTTGCTGGCGTAGCTGTCAAAGTTGCGCAGCGTCCCGCCCGGCACGCAGCCTTGGTCGAGGTAATACTCGACACCCGGCAGACGCGGCACACGGTCGTACTCGATGCGCGCGGTCACGTTGCTGCCATCGGCCATTTCCACCAAATGCCCCAGCAGGCCGAAACCGGTGACATCGGTCATCGCGGTGACGCCTTCGAGTTTGCCGAAACGGCTGCCGGGTTTGTTCAGGGTGCACATCCAGTCGCGGGCCAGGCCGATGTCGGCAGGGCGCAACTTGCCCTTCTTCTCGGCGGTGGTGAGGATGCCGATGCCCAGCGGTTTGGTAAGGTAAAGCAGGCAACCGGCGGTAGCAGTGTCGTTGCGCTTCATGTGGCGCTTTTCCACCAGACCGGTCACGGCGAGGCCGAAGATCGGCTCTGGTGCGTCGATGGAATGCCCACCGGCCAACGGAATGCCGGCTTCATCGCAGACCGAACGCCCGCCGCGGATCACTTCCCGGGCAATCTCCGGGGCCAGCACGTTGACTGGCCAGCCGAGGATCGCAATCGCCATCAACGGATCGCCGCCCATGGCGTAGATGTCGCTGATGGCATTGGTGGCGGCGATGCGGCCGAAGTCGAACGGGTCGTCGACGATCGGCATGAAAAAGTCGGTGGTCGAGACCACGCCGCGCGTACACCGCCGCGTCATCGCGCGAGGCGTTGCCGACCCAGAGTTTCGGGTCAAGGTTCTGCGCCCCGCTGCCGGCCAGGATCACTTCCAGCACTTGGGGAGAAATCTTGCAGCCACATCCAGCACCATGGCTGTATTGGGTCAGACGAATCGGTTCGCTCATGGGGGAGGCACATCTCGTGAAGTCAGTGCCGAGGAGTTTACATCAACCCCTATTTCGCAGGCGCGATCGTTCCCACGCTCCCGCGTGGGAATGCCTCAACGGACGTTCCACGTTCGGCTTGGGACGCAGAGCGTCCCGGGCTGCAGGCTCATGCAGAATGTGGGAAACGATCATCTGACCGAAAGGACAGTTAAACCAGCAATTTCCTAGCCTTTTCCGTGCCTTGAGCAAAATTGGTATGCGTTGTGCAAACGTTTGCGAGTCGCTGATACAAGCGTTTTCGCGACATAACTGCGCAAGCCCGCGGAACCGGGCGTTCGATCCGCACAAAAAGGGACTTTTAATGCACCACACCACCAGCCGCGTGACTTGCACGCGCACTTTGGCTGTTTCCTTGCTGCTGGCCAGCGTTACAGGATTACTCAGCAGCACCGTATTGGCGCAACCCGCTCCCGCCGAAGAATCCGCCCAAGGCGAAAGCCTCAGCCCCGAAGCCAGCCCACCGAAAAAAGATGTGTACCTCTCGGACTGGTTCAATCAGGACCTGACCGTCATCGGCAGCAAAGACATCAGTTTCGGCCCGCAACCGGCCGACGATATCTACCTGGAATACGAGTACTTCGGGCGCAAGGGGCCGTTCGAGTTGTACGGCTACATCGACATTCCAAAGATCTTCGACATCGGCAACAGCCATGACAAAGGCGTGTGGGACCACGGTTCCCCGGTGTTCATGGAGCACGAACCGCGGATCTCGATCGATTACCTCGCCGGCCGCAGCCTGGCCGCCGGGCCATTCAAGGAATGGTACGTCGCCTTTGACTGGATCTACGACCACGGCAGTAACAGCGCCAACCGTGCCAATACGCTCTATAGCGGTTTGGGCACCGACATCGACACCCATTCGCGGGTCAACCTTTCGGCCAACTTCTATGGGCGCTACCAATGGGAAAACTACGGCGCCAGCAACGAACATTCATGGGACGGCTATCGCGCCCAACTCAAATACATCGTGCCGATCAGCAGCTTCAGCAACGGCGCATCACTGACCTACATCGGCTTCACCAATTTCGACTTCGGCTCGGACCTGCACAAGGACAACCCGGCTCGCACCGCCAACGCCACCGTCGCCACCAACGTCCTGCTGTACTCGTTCACCCACGTGCGTTTCACCCTGGTCGGCCGTTATTTCCACAACGGCGGCAATTGGGAGGATGGCAGCGAGTTGAATTTTGGCGACGGTAACTTCCGCGCCCGTTCAGATGGCTGGGGTTACTACGCCGGCGTCGGTTATCAGTTTTGAGACTTGTTTGAACATCGATTTCACTCAGGCCTGGAGGACGACAAGGGCCATGGGCAGCAATCATTGGGGGGTTTCAGGGATTGCAGGGTAACGAACCAGCAGTCTGTCGGCATTGGTGGTATCCGTCTGACAATCCGAGTGAATTTTCCGCCCCCCCAACGATCCTTGTATAACCACAGGGAGGAATATGGGCTTTATGAACAACGCAAAACTTTTCGTCATTGAATACACCCTTCATGGCGCGCCCAAGTCTTTCATCATCCGCCTGGACAAGATGGATAACGCGGAGGCTTGGCATTGGGCAAGTTGCGACGCGGGGATCGGACGAATCCCCCGCTTCGGCCGTGAGAAGGTGCAAAAAACCAGCAAGCCGATGGCAGAGAAGTTCGGCGTGGAAAACGTCAAGTGGCGGCCGGCGAATTAACGGATGGCGCAGCCTCGGACTTTTGGGAGGGATCGTGCATGACAACGACGCAACTTACCAGCAAGGCACACCTGGACTACGGCCTCGATACGCTGTTTGGCCGGATCACCAAAAGTGCCGAGTGTGAGGTCGGCCTTGAACAAGTCGAGCATGACCCGACCCGCTTCGCCCTCCGCGTCCAGTCACCTGTACCGCAAGATCTGGAACAGGCAAAAACGCTGGTAGTGAAGGTGGATGGGCGACGACTCAATGGAATCATCCGCCATACCGAACGGCTGGAAGATCAAAGCCTGAAGCTGGAAGTGGAGCCTGATTAGGCTCCACATTCTGTGCGTCATGGGTGTCAGCCCTTGGCGCACTTACAACCTTTGGTCGCGCATTCTTCGCCGTGTTCATGGTGTTTGGCGCAGGCCTCACAGCAATAGTGCTTGCCGTGTCGCGCGATCGGATGTTCGCCCAGTTTGCAGGAGCACTTGGGGCAGTCGCATTTACTTTCACTGTCGATCATGAGCCTGACTCCATTGGTGGTGGTCGTCCGGGTTTCGCACATGCGACCCGTATCACCAGTGTAGGAGCTTGCGTCACCCCTGCCGGGCACTGCTGCGATACATGAACAGCAATGCCAAGGCGAGACACACCATTGCCAGTATCCGGCTGCTGGACAACTCGATCGCCGGGTTGCCCAGCCAGCCGAAGTTATCGATCAACATCCCCATCCCCAATTGCCCCACGATCACCGCCACCGTGGCGACCGCCGTGCCGACCCGCGGCACCGCGCCAACCATCACCAGCATGTACACCACCCCGAACAGTGCACCGCTGAGCTGCCATTTCGGCACGTCCAGCAAACTCACGGCATGGGCCGGCTCGAAAAACAGGATCAGCAGTCCGGTGGTCACTGCACCGACCACGAAGGTCAGCAAACTGCTGCGCAACACGCCCACCGTTTCGCCCAATCGCCCATTGATCGCCGCCTGGACACTCAACACCGCACCGGCCGCCACGACCACCGCCAACAAAATAATCAGATTCATCATCAACCCCGAGCGATCAGAACAAGTGCCGCGACAATCAGCAGCAAGGCCAGCCAACGTTCACCGTTGACCTTTTTGCGGGTAGCGCCGAACCAGCCGAAGTGGTCGATCAACACGCTTTTGCCGACCTGCCCGGAGAGGATCGCGATCATGGTCATGGCAATGCCGATGTGCGGCGTGGCCAAGGTCAGCACGATTACGTACATCGGCCCCAAAAACCCGCCGATCAACTGCCAGCGCGGCAGTTCATTCAAGGCGGGCCCCTGTTGCGGACCGCTGAACAGCAACAGCAAGAACAAAATCGCCGAGCCGACACCGAAGATGCTCAAGGTCGCCCACAAGTGCCCGACCTGAACCCCGAGCGGCCCGAGCAGACCGGCCTCCACGGACAGGCCCATGCCGGCCAGAATCACCAGCGGGAGCAGCAACAGTCGCAGCCCTGGTTGGGGCGCTGGCGTTTCAGCGATGTCGATTGAAGAAGATTGCATAACGAAAACCTGCCAGTTATCAGATGAACGCGGGGATGGGGTGGCGCGCATTATCGGCTGGCGATCCTTTGCGATAAATGGGAGCATCCTGACAACACTTTTGCGCAACTCGCACAGCAGGACTTCTCATGCATGGCCTCAACGAACTGGGATTCAAGGCACTTCGGCTGTTTGTAGCGGTGCTGGACCACGGCAGTTTTTCCGAAGTCGCCCGTCGCGAAGGCCTGGCCCCTTCTTCGATTTCCCGGCAGATCCAATTGATGGAACAAGCCCTGAACCAGCAATTGCTCTACCGCCACACCCGCGCCGTCTCACCTACCGAAGCCGGGCGCATGCTGGGTCATCACGCGCGGCTGGTGCTGGTGCAACTCGAAGAGGCCGAGCAGGCCCTGCAGGAACAGCAAAGCGAACCGAGCGGACTGGTGCGGATCAACGCGCCAGTGGTGTTCGGTCAGCGGCACCTGACGCCGTGGCTGGGGCGGCTCTGCGAGCGCTACCCGAAACTGCAACTGGATATCCAGCAGACCGACAGCTACGTCGATCCGTTGCAGGAAGGCGCCGACCTGCTGTTTCGCATCGGCGCGCTGCACGATTCGAGCATGCAGGCGCGGATTCTGGCGCCCCATCGTTTTCAAGTCGCCGCGAGCCCGGCCTATCTGGAACGTCACGGCACACCGCAACATCCCGAAGAACTGGCCGCGCATCAGTGCCTGGCCTACAAGGGCGTGACCGGCCAGCAACGCTGGTTTTTCCGCAAGGATCAGCAGGACTGGACGCCCTGCTCGGTGAAGGGTCCGATCACCGGCAACCACGCCGACACCCTGACGCAAGCCGCCGAACAAGGCTTGGGGCTGGTGATGTTTCCGTCGTGGCTGATCGGTGAGGCGGTGCGCAAGGGCACGCTGGTGCCGGTGCTGGGGGCGTATCAGGTGTCCAACAGTCCGGAGCCGCAGCAGATTGCAGTTCTCTGGCCTGGGAGCCGACGGTTGTCGGTGAAGGTAAGGACGGTGATTGATTTCTTTGTCGAATGCTTCGGCACGGTGCCCTACTGGGACAGACCGTAGCGACCAAGTCGAACACGCTTGTGTGGCGAGGGATCTTGCTCCCGCTCGGCAGCGCAGCGGCCGCAAAATCTTGCGAGCGCTGCGCACTCGAGCGGGAGCAAGCTCCCTCGCCACACAAGCCCCCTCGCCACAAAGGCATCGTCCGTCAGATGCGGAACTGGCCCACCAGTTTGCCCAGGCGCTGACCGAGGTCGGCCAGGCTGCGGGACGTCTGGGCGCCGAGTTGGGTTTCGTCGGCGACACTGTCTACGGCCACAGCGATCTGGTGCACGCTGCGGTTGATCTCTTCGGCCACGGCGGTCTGCTCTTCGGCGGCGCTGGCGATCTGCGCGTTCATCGAGTTGATGGTGCCGATCAGCTGGGCCATGGTGTCCAGCGAGGCACCCGCTTCGTTGGCCTGGGCCGAAGTGCCGTCCCCGGCTTCGCTGGAACGGCGCATCGCTTCCACCGCCGACTGAGTGCCGGCCTGCAAACGATCGATCATGCCCTGGATTTCCTGGGTGCTGATTTGCGTGCGACTGGCCAGCGCCCGAACCTCGTCGGCCACCACCGCAAAACCACGACCGGCCTCACCGGCACGGGCAGCTTCGATGGCGGCGTTGAGCGCCAGCAGGTTGGTCTGCTCGGCAATCGAACGGATCACGCCGAGTACGCTGACAATCGACGACACGTCTTTTTGCAGGCTGTCCAGCGACACGCCACTGCTGCGAATGTCGTCCACCAACGCATGAATCTTCACGATGCTGCCGGCCACCACACGCTTGGCAGCCTGGCCTTCTTCGTCGGTCTGCTGGGCAGCCACTGCGGCGTTTTGCGCACTTTTCGCCACTTCCTGAGCCGCCGCGGACATTTGATTGATCGCCGTGGCGACCTGATCGGTCTCGTGACGCTGACGCTCCATGGCCTGATCCGAGCGCTGCGCCTGGTCGGAGACCTGATTCACCAGCCCGGTCAGTTGCGAGGTCATTTCGGTGATCTGGCGCACCAGGCCATGGATCTTGTCGACGAAGCGGTTGAACGAGCCGGCCAGTTCGCCGAGTTCGTCCTGGCTGGTGATGGTCAGGCGACGCGTCAGGTCGCCCTCGCCCGCCGCGATGTCATCGAGGTTGGCTTTCATCAGGTTCAGCGGACGCAAGATGGTGTTGGCCAGCAGCATCCCGGCAGCGGCAATCATCAACAGCACCACCACGGCAATCCCGACGATGCTCAGCACCACGCCTTGCATGCGCTCCTGGACCTTGATTTCGACCAGCGCCACTTGCGCTTCGATGCCGTCGAGGTTGACCGACGTACCCACTGCCATGTCCCACTTCGGCAGGTATTCGGTGTAGCCGAGTTTCGGCACCAGCACTTGGGTGTTGCCGGGCAGCGTCGAGCTGTATTGCAGGTAGTGGGTGCCGTCCTTGGCGACTTTCACCAGGTCGCGGTTGACATAGACGCCGTTCGGATCGCGGTTGTCCTTGAAGCTCTGGCCCACACCTTCCGGGCTGTTGGCCTTGAACAGGCGCACGGTGTTGGAGTCGTAGCCGAAGAAGTAGCCGTCCTTGCCGTAGGTGATGCTCGACAGCAACTTGACCACGTGGGCCCGCGCCGCATCATCACCGGGGGCGGCCGCGTCATAGAGCGGTTTGATCGTGGTCATGGCCACGGCGACGTAACTTTGCAGGGTTGCCTTGGCATCGCTGAGCAGGCGCTGGCGAGTTTCCTCGACTTCCGTGCGGGCCTGCTCCTGCAGAATGAACAATGTGGTCAGGCTGATGACCAGCGCAAAGAGCAACACCGGGAGGACGGCAAGGGACAAGACTTTAGCCTTCAGGCTCATGCGCATGACGGTTCACTCTTTTGATTTTATTGGCGTGGTTAGAGGCTTTAACGGCACGCAGCATCAAAAGTTGAATGCGGCTCTTGTTGATCGTTCCCACGCTCTGCGTGGGAATGCAGCCCGGGACGCTCCGCGTCCCATCAAGAGCCGAACGCGGAGCGTCCGTTGAGGCATTCCCACGCAGAGCGGTGGTGGGCCGGCTTAGAGGACCATCGCCGCTACCCAGCCGAACGCCAGCAACGGCAGGTTGTAGTGCAGGAAGGTCGGGACCACGGTGTCCCAGATGTGGTGATGCTGGCCGTCGATGTTCAGGCCCGAGGTCGGACCGAGGGTCGAGTCCGACGCGGGCGAACCGGCATCGCCCAGCGCGCCGGCGGTGCCGACGATGCACACGATCGCGATCGGGCTGAAGCCCAGTTGCACGCACAACGGCACAAAAATCGCGGCCAGGATCGGCACGGTGGAGAACGACGAACCGATGCCCATGGTCACCAACAGTCCGACCAACAACATCAGCAACGCGCCAATGCCTTTGCTGTGGCCGATCCACGAAGCCGATGTTTCGACCAGTGTCTGCACTTCACCGGTGGCTTTCATCACCTCGGCAAAACCGGAGGCGGCGATCATGATGAAACCGATCATCGCCATCATCTTCATGCCTTCGGTGAACAGGTCGTCGGTTTCACGCCACTTCACGATGCCTGACACCGAAAAAATCAGAAAGCCCGCCAACGCACCGATGATCATCGAGTCCAGCAACAGCTGAATGATGAACGCCACCGCGATGGCCAGACCGGCGATCATCAGGCTCAGCGGGTTGTACTGCACCGCGACCTGTTCGACTTGCTCGATCTTTTCCAGATCGTAGACGCGCTTCTTGCGGTAGCTGACAAACGCTGCCGCGAGCCCGACGACCATGCCCAAGGCCGGAATCCCCATGGCATGGGTGACGTTGATGCCGCTGATGTCCACCCCGCTACGGGCGACGTTGGCCAGCAGGATTTCATTCAGGAAAATGTTGCCGAAGCCCACGGGCAGGAACATGTACGGTGTGATCAGACCGAAGGTCATGACGCAAGCAATCAGTCGGCGGTCCAGCTGCAGCTTGGTCAACACATATAAAAGCGGCGGCACCAGCAGCGGAATAAAGGCGATATGTATCGGCAGGATGTTCTGCGAAGCGATGGCCACCACCCACAGCAAACCGATCAACAGCCATTTGACCTGACGGCCACCGCTGGCGTGCTGGCGATCGACCATAAGCAAGGCTTTGTCTGCCAGCGCGTGCGCCAGCCCGGACTTGGCAATGGCCACTGCGAAAGCGCCAAGCAATGCGTAGGACAACGCGACCGTCGCACCGCCACCGAGGCCGCTATTGAAGGCTTTGAGTGTGGCGTCAACGCCCAGGCCACCGGTCAAACCACCCACCAGGGCACCTACGATCAGCGCGATTACGACGTGCACGCGGGACAGACTGAGGATCAGCATGACGCCGACCGCAGCGATTACAGCATTAATCATCGTTACCTCAAGGCAAACGGAAGAGCCCGGCCGGCAGTCTGCAAAGAGCCGCCAGCGGATGGAATGTGAGGGTTTTATTAGAGGGCGCGCACTTTGCCGGACCATTAACGCCTTGTCAAAGCGATCACGACCCCTTGTAGCAGCTGGCGAAGCCTGCGTTCGGCTGCGTAGCAGTCGTAAAACCTGCGCATGTGGTGTGCCTGAAACACCTCAGCCCCCGAATTGACGACTGCTTCGCAGCCGAACGCAGGCTTCGCCAGCTGCTACAGGTTTTGTGTGATGGCTTATTTGATTGAACGAATAAAGAAAGCCGAATTGCGGCCGTTACAGTGCAAAGTCTCAGATAAATATCGAATAAGGACGTCTCCATGTCGCTCAGACAACTTTCCATTCAATGGAAAATCACCCTGCTGGCCGGGCTGTGCCTGGCCGGCATCGTGACCCTGCTGGTGGGTCTTTCGCTGTATCGCATGGAGCAAAGCTCCGAGATGGTGAAAGCCTCCAGCATGGAGATGCTCACCGAGGCAGCCCAGGCCCGGATCGAATCCCAGGGTGAAAACCAGGCGCTGGGGATTCGCCAGCAGTTCATGGACGCCTATCAATACGGCCACGGTTTTTCGCGTCAGGTGCTGTTCCTGCGCGATCAGGCCGAGAAGCGCTTCCTCGATGCCTTTGACCTGCGTGAGGACCTGACGCGTCAGGTCAAGTCGGCCCTGCAAGCCAACCCCGACTTGCTCGGCCTCTCGCTGGTGTTCGAAGCCAACGCGCTGGACGGCAAGGACGATCTGTTCGCCGGCCAGGCCGAGCTGGGCAGCAACGACAAGGGCCGTTTCGCGCTCTATTGGTCGCAACCTGTGCCTGGCAAGGTGACGTCGATGGCGCTACCGGAAAGCGACATGGCCGACACCACCACCGGCCCGAGCGGCGAACCGGCCAACGCCTGGTTCACCTGCCCGCGCACGACCCTCAAGCCCTGCGTGATCGAACCTTACTTCTACGTGATCGACGGCCACAATGTGCTGATGACCAGCATCGTTTTCCCGCTGATGGTCAACGGCAAGGTCATCGCTTCGCTGTCGGTGGACATCAACCTCAACAGCCTGCAAGCCATCAGCCAGGGCGCGAGCAAAAAGCTCTATGACGGCCAGACCAACGTCAGCATCATCAGCCCGGTCGGGTTGCTGGCCGGTTACAGCCCGGACGCCAGCAAACTCAGCCAGCGCCTGGACGCCGTGGACAAAACCAACGGTGCCGAGCTGATCCGCATGCTCGCCGCCAGCAGCAAGACCGAAAGCCTGCACGGCAATCAACAGCTCAAAGTGCTGTCGCCGTTCCAGCCGATTCCCGGTGGCAAGTCCTGGGGCGTGTTGCTCGAGGTGCCGGAGAAAGTTTTGGTCGGCCCCGCCGAAGCGTTGAAAAAGCAACTCGATGAAAGCAACACCGCCGGCACCCTGATCGAACTCGGCCTGGGTGTACTGGCCGCATTGATTGGCCTGTTGCTGGTGTGGTTGATGGCCCGCAGCGTGACCAAACCGATTTTGGGTGTGGCGCAGATGCTCGAAGACATTGCCAGCGGCGAAGGCGACCTGACCCGCCGCCTGGCCTACGACAAAAAGGACGAACTCGGCCAATTGGCCGGCTGGTTCAACCGCTTCCTCGACAAGCTGCAACCGATCATTGCCGAGGTCAAACGCTCGGTGCAGGACGCGCGCAACACGGCGGATCAGTCGTCCGCCATCGCCACCCAGACCAGCGCCGGCATGGAGCAGCAATACCGTCAGGTGGATCAGGTCGCGACCGCTTCCCACGAAATGAGCGCCACCGCTCAAGACGTCGCTCGCAGTGCAGCGCAAGCGGCACAGGCAGCGCGGGACGCGGATCAGGCCACCCGTCGCGGTCTGACCGTGATCGACCGCACCACCGCCAGCATCGACAACCTCGCCGCCGACATGAGCGCGGCGATGGTGCAAGTCGAAGGCCTGGCGGCCAACAGCGAGAAGATCGGTTCGGTGCTGGAAGTGATTCGCGCCATCGCCGAGCAGACCAACCTGCTGGCGCTGAACGCCGCCATCGAGGCCGCTCGTGCCGGTGAAGCCGGGCGCGTGGCCGATGAAGTGCGCAACCTGGCACGCCGGACCCAGGAGTCCGTCGAAGAAACCCGCCTAGTGATCGAGCAGTTGCAGAGTGGCACTCAGGACGTGGTCGGCTCGATGAACAGCAGCCATCGTCAGGCTCAGGGCAGTGTCGAACAGGTCGGTCAGGCGGTGACGGCGCTGCGGCAGATTGGTGAGGCGGTGACGGTGATCAGCGACATGAACTTGCAGATCGCCAGTGCTGCGGAAGAACAAAGCGCCGTGGCCGAGGAGATCAACAACAACGTGGCGACGATTCGGGATGTGACAGAGTCGCTGTCGGGACAGGCAAATGAATCGGCGCGGGTGAGTCAGTCACTCAATAGCCTGGCGAATCAGCAGCAGAGCTTGATGGATCAGTTCAGGGTTTGACCTGACGCCGATCGTTCCCACGCTCCGCGTGGGAATGCCGCCAGGGACGCTCCGCGTTCCGCTTTGGGATGTGACGCAGAGCGTCACGGGATGCATTCCCACGCGGAGCGTGGGAACGATCATCGATTACAACCTTCAACCCGCCCCACTCACTCTCCTCCAGCCGCAACACCCCGCCCCACGTATCGACGATGTCCCGCACAATCCCCAATCCCAACCCATGCCCATCCGTTTGTTCATCAAGCCGAGTACCCCGGCCGAACACCTGATCGCGCTGGTTTTCAGGAATCCCCGGCCCATCGTCTTCCACGCTTAACTCAAACCCTTCGGCCGTCTCGACCACGCTCAACCGAACCTCGGCATCTGCCCATTTGCAGGCGTTGTCCAGCAGGTTACCAAGCAGTTCGAGCAAATCTTCGCGATCCCAAGGCAGTTGCAACCCCTTCGGCGCCCTATAGCTGAGGTCCAGATGCTCGCCATGAATCATGTTCAAGGTCGCCAGTAACCCAGGCAATTCGGCATCGCAATCAAACAGCGCCCCCGGCAACGCATCGCCGGATAACCGTGCACGATTGAGTTCGCGATTGAGTCGCTGCTGGACTTGTTCCAGCTGCGCCTTAATAACCTTGCGCAGTTCTGGCTGCGCATCGAGCTTCTCGCTTGAGGCCAGGCTCAACAACACCGCCAGCGGGGTTTTCAAGGCGTGGCCGAGGTTGCCCAGCGCATTGCGCGAACGCTTGAGGCTGTCTTCGGTGTGCGCCAGCAAATGGTTGATCTGCGCCACCAGCGGCTCAAGCTCTACCGGCACCTGATCATCGAGTTGCGAGCGCTGGCCTTGCTGCAACTGGGCGATCTGCTCACGGGCCTTTTCCAGCGGGCGCAAGGCGCGGCGCACGGTGATGCGTTGCAGCAGCAGAATCAGCAGCAGCCCCGCCAAACCAAGCCCCAGACCGACTTGCTGCATGCGCCGGAAACTCTCGCGCACTGGCGTGTAATCCTGGGCCACGCTGATCGAAATCGATTGGCCGAGCCGTCGATAGTCTGAACGCAGCACCAGCAATTGCTGGCCTTCCGGCCCCAATTGCAGGTTGCTGTGCAGGCCGGCATGGTCGAGGCGCGGCAGTTCCTGATCCCACAGCGAACGGGAACGCCAATGCTTGTCGGCAAAATCGATGCGGAAATAATGCCCGGAAAACGGTCGCTGATAGGCCGGCGACAGGTGTCGCTCATCCAGCTGTAAACCCTGCGGCCCACGCACCAGCGCCACCAGCAGGTTTTCGCTGTCGTTGCGCAGCCCGGCTTCGAGGTAGCGATGCAAACCCATTTCGAACAGCCACAGGCTGGTCTGCGCCAGCACCAGGCCGACGATCACCATCACGCTGATCAAACCCAGACTCAAGCGGCGCTGGATCGACCTCACTGGGCTTGCCCGCCGAACAGGTAACCCTGGCCGCGACGGGTTTCGATGACGCTGCGCCCGAGTTTGCGCCGCAGGTGGTTGACGTGGACTTCGAGCACGTTGGAGTCGCGCTCGGTTTCACCGTCGTAGAGGTGTTCGGCGAGGTGGCTTTTGGAAAGAATCTGCTCGGGGTGCAGCATGAAATAACGCAGCAGGCGAAATTCAGCGGCGGTCAGCTGGATGTCGGCGCCGTCGCGGGTCACGCATTGGCGGCCTTCGTCCAGGTGCAGCCCGGCGGCCTTGAGCGTCGGCTGGTTGGCATGGCCATGGGAACGGCGCAACAGCGCCTGGACGCGTAAGTGCAGTTCTTCGGGGTGGAAGGGTTTGGTCAGGTAATCGTCGGCGCCGGCCTTGAGGCCTTCGATCCGTTCGGCCCAGGAATCACGGGCGGTGAGGATCAGCACGGGCGTCGACAGGCCAGCGGCCCGCCATTGCGTCAGCACGTCGAGCCCTGGCAAACCCGGCAGGCCGAGGTCGAGGATGATCAGGTCATAGGGCTCGCTGCTGCCCTGATACACAGCGTCGCGACCGTCGGCCAGCCAGTCCACGGCGTAACCCTGACGGTTGAGGCCGGCCATCAGTTCATCGGCCAGCGGCACATGGTCTTCCACCAGGAGCAAACGCATCGATCAATCTTCCTTGTCTTTCAGTAACTGGCCGGTAATGGCGTCGAGGTCCAGTTCGCGGACCACACCTTCGCTGGTCAGCAATTCGACTTCATAAATGTAGACGTCGTGTTTCTCTTCAAGCTCGGCTTCCAGCAATTTGGCCCCGGGATAGCGGTCCAGCGCTTGCTGTAACAGCTGCTCCAGCGGCAGGATCACGCCCTGTTGGCGCAGGCGCAGGGCCTCGTCCTGATCCAGGTCGCGAGCCATGACCACCGAGCAAAAAGCCAGAAGCACCAGGGCCATTCGACCTCTGGCGCATAGATTTACGTTCATTACGTATCCTGATGATCCTTGAGAACCTGCCCGCTGACGGCGTCCAATTCCAGATCCCACTCGATACCCTGAGGGTCACGCATTTCCACCTGATAGATGTACTTGCCGTACTCTTCTTCCAGCTCGGTTTCGGTGATGGTGGCACCCGGGTGTTTGGTCAGGGCGGTAGCGTTGAG